>Ga0079226_10001724_pt1 | contig 16789 bp, 24 predicted proteins | sample Poulit2014_FD_76345 | JGI IMG/M metagenome (GOLD analysis project Ga0079226, IMG submission 76345) | Agricultural soil microbial communities from Georgia to study Nitrogen management - Poultry litter 2014 | ecosystem: Environmental > Terrestrial > Soil > Agricultural land | place: USA: Georgia...
CGACTGGAAATCGTGTAGACCGCAACCGCGGTCTCGAGGGTTCGAATCCCTCGCTCTCCGTTCGCTATAAACGCTATCGTGACGCTACTTTATCGGTAGTCAATAAGGTAAGACAACGGTATAACAAACGATTGTACACGACACGATTAAATCGTGTGTACAAATAATCCTCCGTAAAGGCGTAAAAAAACGTTTTACGGAGGTGTTTTTATGTCCAGACGTAGGAGAAAATACGTTAGCACGTATTCGCCCGAGGTCGAATTAATTAACGATGACTTTGACGAAAATGTTCGTTCTTTTCTACGCGATTTAAAATTTATCAACCGTAGCGAGCATACAATCGGATTTTACCGCAGGGAGTTGCGCAAATTCATGCACACATTAGAGGACATGCGTCTAAAAACGAATTTAAGGGCGATTACAAGCGATTTAATAAGGGACGAGTACATTAGGTATATGTCCGAAGAAAAGGGCGTTAGACACACGACAATTGCCGCGACATTGCGAGCGTTAAAAGCGTTTCTTAATTGGGCGAAAAGTCGCGGAATTATCGAACAAAATCCGATGAATGACGTCACGATAGGAGACCCTCAAGCGAGAACAATCGAGACATTTACACGAGATCAGATTCGCGACTTGTTTTCGCAACCTAATCCGAAACTATTCGTAGGACTACGTGATTTAACGATTATGGCGGTTATGCTCGATACGGGCGTTAGAGTACGAGAATTATGCGACATACGTACGCAAGATGTGCGTATGCCCGACAATCAAATTTTAATCAACGGGAAAAATAGAGAGGATCGTCTTGTACCGATACAGACGCAAACAAAACGATTATTAAAGCGTTATCTCGACGCAAGAGGTTCGTCGCCTGTCGATTGGCTGTTTATTACGGTAGATGATGAGAAAATGAATCGGGATAGTGTGCGTAGGCGTATTGCTAAGTATGGTCGTCAAGCAAACATCAAAGACGTGCGGTGCTCGCCTCACACTTTCCGTCATACCTTTGCGAAGATGTCCGTACAAAACGGGGCGGATATTTTTACGCTCCAACGCATACTCGGCCATAAAACGCTTGATATGGTTCGGAGATACGTAAATATGTTCGGAAGTGACGTACAAGACGCACACGAGCGGTTTAGTCCTGTCGAAAATTTAAGGATACGTTTTTAAGTATTTTTAGCAAATAAAAAGCCTAGGCGGAATTACTCGCTTAGGCTTCTTTTTTATCGTCTTTTTTCCTTCTCCAGGCGCTCCATGACGTCCACTTGCTTTCATCTTTCCATCGGATTGGCACCGTCTCCGCGCATCCGTCACATTTAAACGATTTAGCTTTAAATGTCGCTTTATTTTCGGTTAAACAGTACGGACAATTTACCGGAGTTTTTGGCGCGGAGAGAATCGCCACTACTAACCCGATCAATACCCCGAATATCCCAGGTATAAATAATACGATTGTTAGCATCATTATTGCGCTAATTATTGCGAAAATGAGCCCTGCTATCGTTAGTACCGTCCGTAAAATATTGCTCGTAATAGGGACTTGACGAACTTCCACTATCTTTTTGCTAACCTTTTCCATTAAATCCCACCTTAATTTTTAATTATTAATATTATAGTAAATTTTTACTAGTTGTCAAGCTAAAACTATATAATTAAGTTATTTTAAATTAAATGTCCCAATTTTTATTTTTATTTGTCCCTATATTAGTAGGAGGTGATATAGATCATTGAAAATAACCAATCCGTTTTAGATCGTCGCAATTCCCCTTTTGTCATGGTAACCCGAACGGTTTTAGAAGACGAATCACTAAAAGCAGCCGACAAATCTGTTTACGCGATATTATGTATGTATGCGGATAACCGTACATCAGAGTGCTGGCCAAGTAGGATTACATTACAAAAGAAAGCAGGTGTGAGTGATCGAACCTTACGAAACAGTTTACAAACATTAGAGGAAAGAGGTTATATAAAAATAATAAAACGGTACGCAAATGACGGTCGGAGATTATCTAACTTATACGTGTTATTAGAGATTGAAAACAAGGGGTAGTTGGTAAATTTACCTAGGGGTATACGGTAAAAATGCCGAGGGGTACTAGGTAAATCTACCGCACGAACTATACTGTATATTAACTAAACTGTATATTAACTATACTGTAAAAAGATATCGCCGTGACCAGAGGTCACGTCGAGGCGATCTTAAATAAACTAAAACATATACATATAATATTGCCGCCAGTATTAATATAGGCGGATAATCCCGTATAAAAGGAGGTAGAGGGCGGATGAACTTATTTAGACGTATTGCACGGAATGTAGACGTCATAGACGTAATAATGCTTACGTTATTTGTTGTAGCAGTAGTCGGAGTGTTACTGGCAATTGAGAGGGCGTTTGTCATTTACGGATTATAAGGCGAGTATAAAGCGATAATAAGACGATTAAAATGAAAAGGCGATAGAAAGGCGGTAATGAAATATTGTTGTATTGACAAGCGTCTAAAACGCATAGAAACTCATTAAAAATTACGACTAGACACAGGTTAACGAAAAGGAGGGTCAACGAATGGTTGAGAGATTGTCTAGGAAAGACCTGTCAACAATTTATGAGCGGTTAAATAAAGCGTCGCAAGGAAAATGGGAAGTGGACATATCACCGGATACATGCGATAAGTGCGGAGGGTATTCGTTCGAAGTAGTCCAATCAGAAGAATTTCTAACTCCGGTAATTTGCGAAACCAATAACATAAATGATGCGCTGTTTATCGCTTACGCTCGTGAGGATATTCAAAAACTATTGTCGGAAATCATTGCATTAAAGAAAGAGCGTTATGAATTTCTGACTATTTCGATGTGGGGAGCTAGTAAATTAGGCGAGAGAGAAGACGCCGAGTTTATGTATGACGATATAGAAAGGGCGTTAGGACGATCTGTAAAAAGACAGTGGAAAGGGGAGATAATATGACTAAACGTAAATTACCGCCAGCAACCGACTGGCGAGCACGTAATATAGATGACTGGAACACGTTAACTTTTACGGAGTATTTAAAAGACAAGCATCGAGAGATGTTCGGATGTGAGTACGCTCCTATGCGTAACTGGGGCTTCGAGCAAGGTGTTATAGGCCGATTAATCGGAACAAAACGCAAAAAAGGGACGCACGATAAAGCGGTCGTTAAGGCGTTTATTGACGAGGCGTTTGAAACATATAAGCCTACTCCGAAATATCCCGGAACTAACTTTGGTTTTATTTACACATATAGGCGGAATATATTACAGAGGCTTGAGGTAGAGCATGCGCAAGAAAAAGAAAGGAAGAGGCGAGAAGCAGAAAGGGAGACGGAGGACTTTAGCGATGTGTTCGAATGGCTCTAAGTAAATGAGGAAGGGGTTAAAATGAAAGCACAAACGATTATTACTATAACAGAAGAGTACAACGAAAAGGAGTTTGAAATACTTAGAGAAAAGCTAGGATCAGAGTCAAAAAGGAAAATTATCAGAGACGTGTATGTGCATATGCTGAAAGATATATTTGATGTGGAAGAACGGAAAATCGACGTAAAATTTAAAATCATAGATGACGAACAGAAGGAGTGATGACAATTTGACGAATACAAAACGATGTATACTTTTAGACTACCGAAACGATTCATGCGCTAACTGTACGAATTTATGCGCCCACCGTATCTCGCTCCACGGACTCAACGGAGCGGGAGGGCGGTCGGCTCAAGCAAATATCCCGAGAGATTATCGATACGTCACGTTAAAAACGTCTCCCGCTCGCAAGGATCAGGCGAGAGCGTATAAAATCATCGACGAATATGTAAAAACATTCCGCAGACATCTTGAAGGAGGTGAGCGGTCTAAGTCGCTTTATCTTTGGAGCGACGAGCCGGGAACAGGCAAGACGACGACAGCGGTAGCGCTAATTAACGCGTGGATGTCTATCGAATATTTAACGGCGTTAAAATACGGTAAACAGCCCGCAATGACTGGCGCGTATTTCCTCGATGTAACCGAGCTACAAACGTCATATAACCTCGCTACAATGACGGATGACGAAGCTGGGATGAGACGTATAGGAGACGAAATTAAACGTGCACAAAACGCTAATTTTGCCGTTATAGACGATATAGGTACGAGATCAAGCACGGAGGCGTTTACGGCTTACATACACGCGGTTATTAACGGTCGTACAACACAAGGGTTACCTACTGTTTATACGTCAAATTTACCTGTTGAAGGGATGAGACGCATATTTACTGACAGGCTTTACGATAGAATACGAGATCAATGTTTAGAGATAGAGTTTATCGGAAAATCGAAACGGGGGATGCGTAAATGACTAACTTTTATCATACGAAGTACCGAATTGGCGATCGTATAAATATACTCGGATACGGGGACGAGATATTTGTTATTTACGCAGTTTATCATGATTATTATATCGACGCAGAAACGGAATATTTTGAAACCTATTATGATTGTTACCGTGAAAAAGACGGAGAGTATTACTACGCTGAGGAGGCTGATATAACGCTTGTAGAACGACCTGAAAAACGAGATTTTGACGAAATAAGAAAGCAACAAGAAAAAGCTAATCAATCGATAAAAGAAAATGTAATGAGAGCGTTGAGGGATGCATTTCTAGAACCCGAAAGATTAGAAGCGGCCGGGGATGAAAGTATAAATAAAAACGAAAAAATAGACGAGTTATTAACCGAGCTAAGTGATGTGATGACGCTTATATCGATGTTTGGCGAGCATGAAGATGATGAAAAGCGAGATCGAAAATACGCGCTGCGCAAGTGCGAAATAGAAGCGGAGTTAATTAATTTGATAGAAGAAGGGAAAGGTAGATAAAGAATGTTTAGTTAGAGAAAAATTAGTAATTCGAGGAGGAATAACGCTTGCCAAATCACGCAAAATTATTACTTAATAAAGCAATAAACGAAAATGACGCAAAGGCATTACTACGATACAACATAAGTATTGACGATATGCCTAGCGAAATCGACCGGAGAACATACGAATTTATCGAACAATATACGCAAGAAAACGGCGGCGAAATGCCGTCATATGCGGTCGTAGCGGATAACGTACAAGGGTTCGAATATATTCCGGAAGTGTCGGACAGTTTCGAATATCTTGCACGGCGAGTTAAATCGTTTTCTGTTAAAAAGAAAATCGTTGATTTATTCGCTACTGGTGAGTTTGAACGTAAACTTAACGAATTAGACGGTCACGAATTTATCGAAAAATGGTTGCCGAGTGTTGTCGAGTCTGTTAAAATGGGAACGAGTGTTCGTAATGAAGTCGGAACAGATATAAAAAAAGGAGCAGACAAGTTTCTTGAAGAGTACGAGCGTAGGAAATCAGGAAAATCGTTTAACGTTTGGAAATCGAAATTTAGTGCGATAGGCGAGTATGTTAGCGGGAATATGTATACGATCTTTGGCGAGAGTGGACGAGGAAAATCGATATTTACGATAGAGGACGCTGTATATGCTGCCCAACAAGGTGCTAACGTATTGATATGGGCGATGGAGATGGGCTGGTACGAGGTGATGGTGCGAATTTACACGTCCATTTCAGGAAATCAAGGCGTGGTAAATCACCTCCATAACGGACAGCAGTTGGACGGAGGATTTGACGCTCGAGGGATTCGAGTGGGAGATTTACCCGAACCACACGAAGAAGCCTTTCGCGTATTCCTAAAAAACATTAATGATATTATCCCTGGCAATATATCCGTACGAGGCGTAGACGACGAGGATTTTACCGACAGGAGTTTACGAGCATTAGAGGCAGATATCGAACGTACAGACGCAGATTATGTCGTAATTGATCCGTTTTACTATTTACATTACGAACGAAACACAGGAAGAACAACGGGAGGAGACGCTGCGAATACATCAATGGGATTGCGTGCGTTGACGGGCAGACTTGATGTGGTCACAATAGCGATTACTCAATCTGATGTTAAAAAGACAGAGGAGAACGACGAGGGCATTAGGGAACTGAAATTGCCCGATAGAGACGGCGTAAGAAAAACGACGAACCTACTAGATGACGCTGCTGTACTGATCGGTATTGACTCTGATTATCAGCAAGGTATAGGTATTGTCGGTCTGCTGAAAGGAAGAGACGGCGGAGAAGGTGACATATCTAACGTGATTTATCTTCCGCAATACGGAATTGTCAAAGAATTAGAAGTGGGAAGCGATGCTATGGAAGGATTCGATTTTTAGTGGAAAAACTTACCAATATGAAACGCTTTCAAAAGATGGACAAATACGAAATAATAGAGGAGGGATTATCTTAAATGAATATTATCACCGTAAGTGGTAAACAAGTTGAGGTAGACATTGAGGGGGAGCTTCGTAGATATCCGTGGCACAAAGAACGCTGGACTTCCGAGAAGCTAATAGCCTGCTCCCCGTTTAGGGATGATAACACTCCGTCCTTTTTCGTCAATTTATCCGGAGAATATGCAGGTACTTGGGGCGACAGTGGGGCTTACGAAGACGAATATCGGAGTGGAAACTTCGTTAAACTACTTGGATTTCTTCGAGGATCGGGCGAGGAAGAGGCGTTAGAATACCTCTTAGATACATATGGAATACTTTACGAAATTAAAGAGGACGAACCTATTCGAATAACAACGCCTAGACTCCGTCAATCTTCGCCTAAACGCGAAATAGCACTTTTCCATACAGTAACACGAGGAGTTAGTCCTTACCTAATTACGCGAGGTATCGCAAGTGACGTACAGCAGAGGTATGATATTGGATATAACTCGTTAAATAAAGGCTTTACGGCTATACCGTGGCATTTTACGGATACGGGCGAGATAGCTAACGTTAAATACCGAGCTACTCGAGGTAAGCGCTTCTTTTTCGAGCCTGACGCAAAACCTATCCGAGAGCTTGTTTATGGGCTGCATCAAGCACGAGGAGAGCCTTGCGTCATTATATGCGAGGGAGAAATCGACGCTTTATCATGGGAAACGGCGGGATATGCAGCGATAGCGACAGGGAGTGCGTATATCAGCGAGGTACAAGCCGAACTGATAATCCGAGAAGGTTTTGACGAGATATATTTAGCTGGAGACAACGATAAGCAAGGGCAAAAGTTTAATCAACGTATGTCCGATATGTTTCGGGGATATGCGAAAATGTATGAGGTCGATTACGGTAAAGAAAAAGACGCCAACGACGTTTTGTTACGTCGAGGCGTCCGTGGATTGTCCGAGATATTGGACAGGGCGGAAGAGGTTAGTGTTTTTAATCTTGCTCGTCTGGGATAATTTTTACTACTTGCTCGATCGGGATTTCGTAATATAGGCAAATTTTTTCGATTGTCGCTAAATTAACCGATTCTCCTTTTTTAAATTTTGCTGTTGTTCGAGGGCTAAGTCCGACATCTCTTTCTAAATCTTTTATTAGTAATTTGTTAAAGTGCATAAAATCAAACAGAGGATCAAAACTTATCATATCCATCACCTCCTTTCATATCTTATTATACTAAAAAATATCAAAAAGTAAAGTAAAACTTTACAAAAGTATACAATAGTGTATAATAAGTTTTAGGACAGAAGTGAAATAATTTTTTAAAATAATGTCCCAAAATATGCTTTCTTTTGTCCATATAGTAGTAGGAGGTTGGATATATGAGAAACGAAGCACTGGTTTACGAGATTAAATGGTTGCTAGATTTGATTTATTGGGAGTCGGACAAGCTTATCGGGAAGATTACCGATACGACCCGGTTCGAGGAACGATGTATAAGAGATATCGGTAATTATCTTGCACTAGACGATAACAATAAAAATAATCACAGGCATTTAAAACTGCTTGTCTACCGTAAAGTGCGAGAAGCAGAAGAAGTGTTTAAAAAAGAAAATTCGATAGTAATGTCGTCAATGATTGAACACGACGAGGAAGGTAAGGAAAAGGAATTCGAGACGGAGGACGTTTTGGCGGACGTCGAAGGCGAAGTAATTGCAAAAGAAATGGCCGTCTTGTTGGCGCAAGACGACCGGAGAAAGAAAATTATCGAAGCGTGGAAGGTTGGTAATACGAACAGGAGCTCCATTTCCCGTACGTTGGCGCGTACACTTGGCGGAAATGTTGAATCCCATCGTAAATTTATCCAGCGCTTTGAGAAAGAGTGTCGCGAGAAACTGTCACTCTCTGAAGCTATTTAGGCGCTTTATCTGATACTCTTTTTACACGCCAATATTTAGTATAACACATATCAACACTATGTAAACATGAAATTAAAGGGAAACTTAAATTAGGAGGAGAGTACTATGTTAATTTGCACAGAAACAGCGACACAATTACACCGCGATACTCCGAAAAGTAACGCAGAAGCAATCGAACATGTGTATTATGAGTATCACGGGTGGAGCGACGAGGGAAATGACGTAGCTGATTTGTCATTTCTGCCTCACGGCTTTATGGAGGTGACGATTAAATAACCATAACGGAGATTGACGAGATTAAGACGATGATTGAACGTAAGGAAGACGAATTTAAACGTCAAGAACACGAAAAGAAAGTAGCGATAGCCGGATAGCGAGCGCCTAACCGCGTTCGCCCTTCCGTGACAGCGCCTAAACGAAGGTTCGGGGAGCATTGCTTTAAATAGCCCGGACGCCTAGCGTAAAGCGAGGAAAGTAGTTTAGGCGTTGTCACGGGCGGAATAGTCTTTCGCGTCGAATAGTAGACTCCTTGCGCTTGGGCGAGGCGTTTACTAAGTCGGCTTCCGGAGCGGCGGATTAAACTGCCGTGTCAACGGTAGAGATTCCGTCCGAATAAAATATAAATAACGAAAAGGAGTCGATGTGTAAATGACGATTATTAGCGGTGCAGATGCTTTAAACGAGTTAAATCGTAGCGATGACGGGGGAGGTAATACACAAGAGTTTGCTCCCTTTAAATCCGGAACCACTTATACGGTAAAGGTACTAGGGACGACGGATTTAATCTCGTTTTATTCCTACGGTATTTTTAAGCAGGTTAACTCGTTTGTCGCTAAAAATCCTAGCAAGAAATCACGCAATGGCTTCCCGATCGAAAATTTAACACCGTGGGATAAGGCGTGGAAATATCATGCAGATAGATCAAAAAAGTTTGGCGACAAGCATTCTCAAGAAGCGTACAAGTACAAGCCTAGACAACGTTTTGCGATGGGTTTTATCGATTTGGATACGGGCGATCCAATCATCGTAGATCTATCGAAAAATCAAGCGCAAGCTGTTCACAGCAGTATAATGAAGTACAAAGAACGGTTAGATCAGTTTGCATTCGAACTCTCGAAGACGGGACAAGGTACTAATACGACGGTAAGTTTATCGCTCATCCCAATTCTTGACGATTTAACAGACGAGCAACGCAAAAACTTCGAAAATGCTCCAAAAGAATTCGATATGTCGCTATTTGACGGCATCTTATACGAGATGGACGAAGAAGAACAGATCGAAAAGTTAATCGAAGTAGGATTTGACGTAAGCCTTATCGGAAAGCCGTTTATAACAGTTGAGCAAATGCAAGGTAATACAGATTAGAAAAACCTGAAAATAGCGAAGAAGAAAACACAAATGCTGATGATGATTTACCGTTTTAACGACAGAAAGGGAGCGGGAGAATGGCGAAAATACAAACGAACACTTTAACTTCGAATGAGCGCGGTAAGCATTCGGAATTACTTGCGGCCACCTCGCTACTTGCTAACGGATATACAGTACTCGAACCTATCGCCCCTGAGCCATTTGATTTGGCGATAAAACGCGATGGAGAGCCGGTTAAGCTCGTACAAGTAAAGACGGCTTTTTTGCGTGATGAAAAACGGTACGGAGGAGAATATATTGTTGTTCGAGGCGCCAAATCGAACGGAAAAGTGTATGGGAAAGATGAGGTCGATTATTTTGTCGCGGTGTGGCAAGGTGATTGTTATCTATTTCCAAACCGCGAAATATCGGAGTATTGGGTAAGGCCGTATGAATTAAGCGAGAGGTGGGTGAAGTTATGAAGGGGTTATCGCCGATTGAACAACCGGTTTCTTGCGTGACATGTGGGGCTCAGTTATCAGAAGAAGACGCGTTATTTGACGAACGGAACGAACATTGGTTCTGTGACAAGATGTGTTTTTACGAGTGGGCGGATGATAATTTCGAGACTGTGGCGGATTATTATTTCGCCACGAATATCGGGTAAGAATATTTTATAAAGGGGTTAGGAAAGTGTCCGGAAATGATGAAAGGTTACAAGACCAATACAAAGAAATAGCTAAAATGATAGAGATAGAAGGTATTGGTTATGCTCTGTGGCCAGGAGGTTATATTGAGCCAGATACAGACGATGAGGAGCTTAACAAGGCTATCAGTCAAGCCATCGAAGGTATGCAGACGATTTTGGAAAAAGTTAGTCCATACTTGTGATAAAAGGGGATTGATATTTTGACGCAAGATAATGTCAAACAAACATTGAACATCCGGAGCCCCGCATTGCGTGGGCTTTCGGATAATAACGATAATGATTTGCGTCAGGCTGTTGAACGAAAAATGCTTCACAAAGAAACGTTTAAAGAAGCATGGGAACGTATTCTAGCGATGAAAAATAGCAAAACGGAAATGCGTCGCTTACATGAAGTTAAGCAGGCGATGGAAGAAGGCAAAATAGGACGTGATCCAGACGATGCAAACGCACGATTTAGCAAGGCAGAAGCATTACGGCTATGGAGGGTTCTTGAGAAACAGAAACAAGAAGAGCGGTTACAAAAAATGGTCGATAATACTCCTAATAATTATTGGCTTATTACGGATAAAAAACGATTAGAAGAATTTCTCTCAATTTTATCAAACGAAGACGAAATCGTGTTTGACGTAGAAACAACGGGAACCGATATTTGGAATGATTATATTGTAGGACACGTCATATCTGCTGTCAAAGCGGACATACATGCTTATATTCCGACTAAACACGATGAGGGGAAGCAATTAGATCACGATTATGTTCTTAAGAAACTTCGACCATTTTACGAGGATCCGACGTTAGGTAAAATCGCGCATAATGCTAAATTCGATATACATATGCTTGCGAATGAAGGAATCAAATTAAAAGGTCTAACGTGGGATACGCAAGTAGCAATGCACGTTTTAAACGAGAACGAACGATTTCAAGGACGAAATTACCAGCTCAAACCTTTAGTATCGCATTATCTACGGGATAAATCCGCGACATATGGCGAGTTATTCGGGCAAAAAGGGTTTAACGAAATACCGTTAGATGTCGCTTTGGCTTATGCCGCAAAAGACGGAGATGTGACGCTACGTTTTCGGGATTTTCAGCGCTATCATCTTAAAAGGATCGGATTATTAGAGTATTATCGTAAAGTGGAAAACGAGGTAATTTACGCGTCGATCGATATGGAAAGTGCAGGATTTGTTATAGATGTAGAACGTGCGGAAAAGCTTTCAAGGGAAATGCGATCAGAGTTGACGGAAATTAAAAAAGGATTGATCGAACATTTTGGCGATTTAAATTTCAATAGCCCCGCCCAATTATCTAAAAAATTTTATGAGGAGTTAAAACTTGATCGTTTCTTGCCCGACGGTCATAAATTATCAACAGATGTTGACACCCTCGAAATACTCTCGGAATATCACGAAGGAATCAAGCTCTTACTTGATTATAGAGAAAAGACGAAACTTCTCGGGACATATATCGAAGCACTACCGAAACAAATTCAACGTGACGGGCGTGTGCATGGGACGTTTAACCAGATGGGTACGGTTACGGGTAGATTTTCCGCTAAAAATCCAAATCTACAAAATCAACCATTTTTTGCACGTCAATTATTCGTAGCTCCTAAAGGGCAAGTGATAATAAGCGCTGATTTTAGCCAACAGGAACCGCGCTGGTTAGCGCATTTTTCCGGCGAAGAATTCCTTATCGAAACATACAGACAGGATAAAGACCTATACACTGAAGCGGCTGCGGAATTATTCGAAAAGCCCGTAGAGGAGTGCGGACGAGGGTCGATTTATCGGGATATGATGAAAACGGGCATACTTGCGACTATGTACGGAACTGGTCCGGGAACACTTGCGAAACAGCTTGATATATCCGAAAAAGAGGCGAGAGATTTTCTCAAACAGTTTGCGAATAAATATAGAAAAATAGACGCATGGGTAAAAGGAAATGAGGCGTTTGCTCGAAAACACGGATATGTAAAAATGTTTATGGGCCGGAAAAGGCGATTGCCTGATGCCCGAAAACACGGATACACGCAATTCCGTGCCATGCGGCAAGCAACTAATGCAATCATACAAGGATCGGCGGCAATACAAACAAAACTAACGTTATTAGCTGTTCGAAAGTTATGTCAACGAAAAGGATGGACGCTTGCATTTACTGTACATGACGAAATAGGTGTTTATGCTCCGGAAGATGTGACATATGAAGACGTAAAAGAGTTTGAGGATGTAATGATAAATACAGTGCAAATTAGCGTGCCTAATAAGGTAGATGTCGAGATAGGAAAACGATGGAGCGACGGTATTCCGGCGGAAGAATGGTTTAACGAAAAATAGAATATAGGGAGGAGATAGAATGGAGAAATATTTAGTCGAACAGTACGGTGTTATTGAAGATAATAATCATTTAACTGATGTCAGCGATATCGAGGAATATTTCGGAGATGCAGCAAGAGAATCGCTGGAATGTGGTATAGGGTATTATCAGGATGAAGTAGAGTTTATTTGTAAAATTGGCGATAAATTTTATGAAGTACAAGTAACCGCGGAGATCGGTAGTTCTAAACTGGAAAACGGCGATAGGTTTTATTGGGTCGAGGATATTGATAGTGTAACTTATCAAGAAATCGAGAAACCAAAGCCTAAAGAGAAAAAAGAAGTAAACTTTAAATTAAGTCTTACAAAAGAACAAGAGCAAGCCGTTATCGATTTCTTAAAAAAGAACAACATTTCAATATTATAAAAGGAGATGATAAGTTGGAAAATGAGACGTTAATGCAGAAACAACAAAAGGCTGAACGAATCGCACAGGAGTTTAACAACTTTATGACGGAATGGCACTCGTACAACCAACCGTACGATGACGAAATGGACGCTGATATACACGAACGGTATGCGCGGGTGCTTAACGAACAAAATCAATGGGGCTACTTCGACTTCCAACGCAATCCAGACGGAAAGAAACGCCCATTTTTCTCGCCGTCTAATGCGGGTATTTCCGATAGAGAACTATACGAGAGGGCGCGAGGAAGTAAGCGTGATCCTGTGGAATTTACGACAAACCAACGGTGGTGGATCGGATTAGGTACGGTAATTGGCGATTATATCCAACGGGAAATATTACTTGCTGAGCGCCATTTCCGTAAGTTAACGGGAAAAACACCTCCGTTTATCATGAAACGTAAGGATAATGGCGATCCGATGTACGAGCATTTTGTCAAGAAAATGCACGAAGTCGAGCATGACGGGGAAGCATTCGCATATTTCGGATTGCCCGACGGAATCCTTGAATATACAGACGAAGAAACAGGCGAGATTATTGACGTAGGACTAGAGGTAAAATCGGAGCAATCGAACTGGTCGCGATTTCGACAACTGAACGCGCCTAAACACGGACATTTAGCACAAACAACGATGTACTCGGATATGTACGGATTTGATTATGTGATTATAGCGTATGTACTATCGTATGGGCGAGGATGGTTTGAAGAGTTTAACCGCCTGAAAACGTTTGGCAAGTACGTTAGTGAGGACGAAAGATTGGCGTTAAGACAGCGATGTGCTGACGCGACAAGAAATGCTCGGGAAGGTAATGCTCCCGCTTTTGACCTAATAGACTGGAAGTTTACAGACTACAAGACTGCGATCGCTACCGGACTCACAGATGAAGAGTTCGAAGAGTTACGTAATCTTGCAATTAGAGCGAAGAAATCAAATATACAAACGTGGAAGAAACAAGCATACGCCACTGCTATCGAGGAGATCGAAGAAATACGCAGAGAGGAGGGAATGGATTAAATGGCGTTAAATAACGTTACCCTTGCTCTCGACTTGTCTCTATCTTCTCCGGGATTTGCAGTTATTGCTGTCACGGACGAGGGAGACCCGATATTACTGGAAAAGTCCCACGTTAAAACTAACGCAAACCAATCACACGGATATCGGCTACACCAAATTGCGGTCGAATTGGAACGGTTGATGTTGAATTACAAGCCGGAGCATATTGTGAGAGAGCGAGGGTTTTCTCGCTTTCCTACGACAACTCAAGCATTGTTTAAAGTAGTGGGAGTGTCGGATTTTCTTGCACAGATCACGGGAACTCGCGAGAAATTCACAACTAATATATATGAAATAGCTCCGACAACCGTAAAAAAGGCCGTTACAGGAAATGGAAGAGCGTCTAAAAAAGATGTAGAAAAGGAGGTTGCGAAATGGCTGCAAATCGATCGAACTAATTTTTTCGAGACGGACGACGAGAGTGATGCCGCCGCGGTTGGCCTTGCGTATTTGGTAGAAAACGGAATTACCGAAAGGTAAAACAGATTATGATTGTTTTCTTTATTAACAAGGAGGAGACGGATAAGTAATGAAAATGTGTGTAGAACTAAAGATTGAGAAGAAGATTTCGGAAGAAGAAAAGGAAATTTTGGCTTCCATGACCGAGGAAGAATTTACTTCCCTTATCAAGAGGCACAACGGTAGGGAAGGGCGAGAAAGTATAGCGGAAGATCTTGAATGTGCTCCTGAAGATATTACAGAATTTAAGGTGTGGTTTGAAACTGTTAAAAATGAAAAGAGGAGTTAGTAAATGGGGAGGTTAATTCTTGACTTAATTGTCGGGTCAATTGTTGTTTTCGTAATAATGTCGTCTTTAGGTTTTGTATTGGGTTTAGTTATTTACTTAATCTCTGGAGGACTACTAGGATTATCCGCGACAGATATTGCTACAATTTTTGCGTGGATTTACGGATTATCGTCGATATTTTTATCGATTATTTACGCGGCATTTAAATAATGACAATAACAGCGAAACATAAAAAAGAAAGGATGTAGATATTTAGTGACGGTATTAAATACGGTTGAGAAGCGAGATGGTACAATTGTTGAATTTGATCAGGGTAAAATCGTGCGAGCTATTAGTAAAGCCGGGAAAGAGACAAAAGAAATTAATGCGGAAGAAGCTATTACTTTAGCGAATAAGGTTACGGAATTATTAAAGAAAGACAAGGAAAAAAGAGGTGCTTTATCGGTCGAATATATTCAAGATGTCGTAGAAGAGGTTTTACTTAATTCCGAATATAAGGCGACAGCTAAGGCTTACATTATCTATCGGGCGCAACGCAATCAAGAAAGAAAGCCGAATATCTTTAAGCAGCGTATAAGTCTTAAGCCATACGAATATCCGCAACTTCTCGAATATAAAGAAGCTATACAGCACTCGTACTGGTTACATACGGAATTTAATTATACGTCGGATATCCACGATTTTAATGTAAATGTATCGGACGCCGAACGTAACGCAATCAAGAATGCTATGCTTGCTATCTCGCAAGTAGAGGTCGCGGTAAAAAATTTTTGGGGCGATTTGCATAACCGTATGCCTAAGCCAGAAGTAGGCGCTGTAGGGGCGACGTTTAGCGAATCTGAAGTCCGTCATCATGACGCATATTCGCATCTTCTGGAAATACTCGGACTAAACGACGAATTTGATAGAATTATGGAAATTCCAGCGTTAGCACAACGGGTCGAACATTTAACACAGGCAAATAAATACGCAAAGACGGATAGCGATCGGGACTTTACTTTATCTGTCATCTTATTTTCGTTATTTATCGAGCACGTATCGCTATTTTCACAATTCCTCATTATCATGGCGTTTAATAAATATAGAAATATTTTCAAAGGCATGTCGAATGTAATAGAGGCGACATCAAAAGAAGAACAGATTCACGGTTTATTTGGGATTGAATTAGTCAATATTCTCCGTGACGAACAACCGGGATGGTTTGACGAAGATATGGCGAAAAAGGTATATGACGCTTGTCATAAGTCTTACGCAGCGGAAGAACGGGTTATTGATTGGATTTATGAGAAAGGCGATTTAGACTTTCTTCCGAAAAGTGTCGTAAAAGAATTTGTTAAAAACCGCCTTAACAATTCGCTTAAAAATATCGGGTATGATCCTATTTTTGAAGTTGACGAAAAAGCAGTTGAACAAACGGACTGGTTTGACGACGAGATAGTGGCAACAAAACATGTTGACTTTTTTGTTAAACGATCGATTAATTACTCAAAAAGAACACGAAGTATTACGGGGGATGATTTATTTTAAGGGAGTATGCGGGAGAAAGTGAATAAGCAATAGTTAAGAAATTATTAATATTATAAAGGAGGAATGTTCGTATGGCATTCAAATGGTTAAACGAGCATAGCAGAAATTTTTTAAATAGCGGATACTTAGCAGAAGGAGTAACGCCCGAACAGAGGATTCGAGAAATTGCAGATAGAGCGGAGGAAATCCTCGGTATCGAGGGTTTCTCTGACAAATTTTACAAATATATGGAAAAAGGGTACTACTCGTTATCAACACCAGTATGGGCAAACTTTGGCACAAACAAAGGTCTTCCGATTAGTTGCTTCGGTTCGCATATTGAGGATACGATGGGGAGTATTTTGTATACTCAAGCGGAAGTAGGTATGATGAGTAAGTTTGGCGGTGGTACATCAGGATATTTTGGTA
>Ga0079226_10001726_pt1 | contig 16775 bp, 15 predicted proteins | sample Poulit2014_FD_76345 | JGI IMG/M metagenome (GOLD analysis project Ga0079226, IMG submission 76345) | Agricultural soil microbial communities from Georgia to study Nitrogen management - Poultry litter 2014 | ecosystem: Environmental > Terrestrial > Soil > Agricultural land | place: USA: Georgia...
CTGACGAAAGGTGAGCCGACGGTCACCGGCATCGAGGCTGTCCCGAGTGCCGGGACAAAGCGGACCGAGGACGAATTGCTCGGTCTGGCCGCCGCGGCCGAAGCCGACAGCGAACACCCGTTGGCCACCGCCATCGTCAAGGCCGCCGCTGAGCGAGGGACCGAGGTGCCGAAAGCATCCGACTTCTCCTCGTCACCTGCGGTCGGTGTCAGAGCCGTTGTCGCGGGCGAGACGGTCGAGGTCGGCGGACCCAGGCTGCTTGAGGCGAATGATATCCCCGAGGCGAAGGCCGCGGAGGCCTGGCGCGCTGAAGGCGCCATCATCCTCCATGTGCTCGTCGACGGAGCCGTTGTGGGTGCACTGCGGTTGGCCGACGAGATCCGCCCGGAGTCTCGCGAGGCCGTCGATGCGCTTCATGCCATCGGTGCGCAGGTCGTGATGATCACCGGAGACGCCGAGGCGGTTGCTCAGTCCGTTGCCTCCGAGCTCGGCATCGACCGTGTCTTTGCCGGTGTCCATCCGGCTGACAAGGCGGCGAAGGTCTCCGAATTGCAGGGGGAGGGCCGTCGCGTGGCGATGGTCGGTGACGGGGTCAACGATGCGCCCGCTCTGGCGCAGGCCGATGTCGGCATCGCCATCGGTGCCGGAACCGATGTGGCCATCGGTTCTGCCGGAGTCATCCTCGCCTCCGATGATCCGCGTTCAGTGCTCTCGATCGTCGAGCTCTCTCGCGCGACCTACCGGAAGATGAAGCAGAACCTGTGGTGGGCGGCCGGATACAACCTGCTGTCGGTGCCGTTGGCGGCAGGAATCCTCGCTCCCATCGGGTTCGTTCTGCCGATGAGCGTGGGCGCGATTCTGATGTCGGTCTCGACGATCGTCGTCGCCCTCAATGCTCAGCTGCTGCGTCGACTCGACCTGCATCCGCAGGCGGCTGTCGAGCGAGTGCATTCCAAGAGCTGATCTCGGCGGAGACGACTGAGGCGGGTGATGCCGTTGAGCATCACCCGCCTCAGCGTGTTCTGGCCGGTGGAGCCATTCGCGCCGGCGGAGTGTCAGCGTGCCAGCGTCTCGTCGATGGAGCTGGTTCCGGTGGCCAGAGTGACCTGCGTGCCCCACGGGTCGACGACGCGGACCGAACGTCCGTCATCGGCGAAATCGAGGTTGTGCGCACGCAGGCGAGCGACCAGTGCATCGAGGTCTTCGCGCCCGGGAACGGTGATCGCCACATCCCCGAGGCCGAGGCTAGCCGCCCGCGGACCGGCACCGCGGCTGTTCCAGGTGTTCATGGCCACGTGGTGGTGGTATCCGCCGGCCGCTGCGAAGAGGACTCCGGGCATCGACGACAGTGACGGTTCGAATCCGAGGGCGTCGACGTAGAACTCGCGGGCCTGCGGGAGGTTTCCGACCTGCAGGTGGACGTGGCCGACGATGCCGGGCTCGGCGGCAGTGTCCGCGAGGACGTCCTGGTTGAGGTGGCGCTCGAGGAAGCGGTTCGGGTCGAGGTAGAGCGTATCCATCTGGACCTCACCGTCGAGTGAGTGAGTCCATTCCGAGCGGGCTCGGTCGATGTAGAGCTCGATGCCGTTGCCTTCGGGGTCGGTGAAGTAGAAGGCCTGGCTGACCAGGTGATCGCTGGAGCCGACGAAGGTGCTGTTGGTGTTCTGCGCGGCGTGGGCGACCGTGGCTGCCAGGGCTTCCTTGGTGTCGAACAGGAACGCGGTATGGAAGAGCCCGGCCTGCTTGGGGTCGACGCCGGGCAGGTACGGGGTAGCCACGAGTTTGACCAGGGGTGTGGTGCCGCGGCCGAGCACGCGGTGGACCTCGCCGTCGCGGGTGGTCTCCTCGAGGGGCTCCATGGCGAGGGCGTTCGAGTAGTAGTTCGACATCTTCTCGAGATCGCCGACGCGCAGGGTCACGGCGTCCATTCCGGTGGCGGCACTGAGTAGCTTCTCATCGACGGGGGGAGTCTGCCGGTCGGTGGAGGTCGGTGCCTGGATGGGGGTGGTGGTCATGCTGTTCTCCTGAGCGGATCGGCTGTTGCTTTCAGTCTAGATCAATATGGTTTAAAATTCAACTAGGTGGGTGATGGATCTATTCCCGATCTGTGTCCAGGCGGCCCGGCGTTCACGATCATCGCCTATGACGGCGTTGACAGATCGGATAGATTCTCGGTCATGGAGCACAATCAGCGTCCGGAGGTGCCGAAGGCCGGCCGCACCGTCACGCACAAGGTCCTCAGCCTGCTGACGACCTTCGAAGAGCCGCGCCGCAGCTTCACATTGACCGAACTCGCCGAGGCGGCGCAGATTCCCCTGAGCACCGCGCACCGACTGGTCAACGAGCTCGTCGACTGGGAGTTTCTCTCCCGCACTCCGCAGGGTCGGTATCAGCTGGGCCTGCGACTGTGGGAGATGGGGCAGAACGTCGGCAGGCAGCTGCGAGAGACGGCTCGACCATTCATCCAGGACCTCTACTCATTCACGGGCGAGACTTCTCAACTCGCCATCCGCGACGGCCGTGAGGTGCTCTACATCGACCGTGTCTACGGAACCGAGAGGGTCCCACGGGCCTCGCGGGTCGGCGGACGACTGCCGATGCATTCGACTGCGGTCGGAAAGGTGCTGCTCGCCTTCGAAGAAGACTGGCTCTCCGAGGCCTACTTGCGGCAGCCGCTCGACCAAGTAGCGCCTCGGACGGTGACGAATCCCGGGCTGCTTGCCGAGCAGCTCGAGCAGATCCGGACCGAAGGGTTCTCTGTGACCAACGAAGAGCAGCGACCCGGTGCCTGCTCGATCGCGGTCCCCGTCTTCCATACCGGTCGCATCGGTTCGAGCATCGGCCTCGTCGTCGCCTCCGAAAAGGCCAGTACGCTGACGCACCATCTGGCGACGCTCAAGGGAGTCAGTGAGCGCATCGAGGCGGCCACCGCGAGGATCCCCCTCGAGACGCTGCTGGGCTCTCACCGCTGAGGGTGCTGATCGGCAAGCCATATTGTTGGCCCCCGGGGCTCAGCCAGTAGCTTCGCCGAGGTTGCGCTCGCTATCGGCCACATGGGCTTCGCAGACTTTTCGTTAACCCCCAAGGTAGGCCGCTGACCTCGTCAAAAGGGCAGTCGCTGCTGCGCTGGGTGGAAAACTCGGCGCTTCCAACTCGCTTCCGTTGAATGGAAGCCGAGCCATCGAGAATCTCGTTCGTGCCTGTAGGGTGATCATCACTGTCAGCAGTGACCCGCATCACAGGAGATGGAATGACTTTGCAATCCGCAGCAGAGACCGGCAAGTGCCCCTACAGCGGCGCGGCTGAAGGCTCTCACCACGGGTACGAACCTTTCGACATGAAGAACCCTTTCCCGGCCTATGCCGAGATGCGCAAGGAAGAACCCGTGATGTTCGATGAGCGAGTCGGCTACTGGGTCGTGACACGCTACGACGACATCAAAGCGGTCTTCGAAGACTGGGAGACCTTCTCCTCGGAGAACGCGCAGGCCCCGGTGCGCAAACGCGGACCGCAGGCCACGAAGATCATGAAAGACGGAGGCTTCACCGCCTACTCCGGGCTCTCGGCACGCATCCCGCCGGAGCACACCCGCATTCGTGAGATCGTGCAGAAGGCATTCACGCCGCGACGCTTCAAGAAGCTCGAACCAGAGATCCGCGACAACGTCGTCAGCCGCATCGAAACGATGCTTGCGCGTCCTGACAAAGACGGTGAGATAATCCGCGATCTCGCCTATGACATCCCGACCATCACCATCCTCACGCTCATCGGTGCCGATATCGACAAGGTCGATACCTACAAACGCTGGTCCGACTCCCGCGCCGCCATGACGTGGGGAGATCTGTCGGACGAGGAGCAGATCCCACACGCCCACAACCTCGTCGAGTATTGGCAGGAATGTCTGAGCATCGTCGCCGACGCCCATGAGAACGGCGGAGATTCGATGACCGCCGACCTGGTCACAGCGCAGTCCGAAGGCGCGGAGATCAGCGACCATGAGATCGCGTCCGTCCTCTACTCGCTCCTCTTCGCCGGCCATGAGACGACGACAACGCTGATCGGCAACACCCTGCGAGTGCTGTTGGCCCATCCAGATCAATGGCAGGCGCTCATCGACGATGAGAAGAAGATCCCCAAAGCGGTCGACGAGGTCCTCAGGTACTCCGGTTCGATCGTCGGCTGGCGCCGCAAAGCGCTGAAGGACGCCGAGGTGGGAGGCGTGAAGATCGCCGAGGGCGACGAACTGCTGCTGCTCATGGGCTCAGCCAACCGTGACGAGTCCCGCTTCGACGGCGGAGAGGACTTCGACATCGACCGACCCAACGCCCGTGAACATCTGTCCTTCGGATTCGGCATCCACTACTGCCTGGGCAATATGCTCGCGAAGCTGCAGGCGAAGATCTGCCTGCAGGAGATCACCCGCCTGGCACCGAATCTCAAGCTCGTCGACGGTGAGAACATCGACTTCCGGGAGAACCTCTCGTTCCGCGTGCCCAAGACCGTCCCGGTGACCTGGTGAAGGAGAAGTCCATGAGTTTCGTACAATCATTCGACTCCACGTCCGAACCCCGCCTGGAGGACCTCGGCGGCAAGGGTGCCTCGCTGGTGACCATGACGCAGGCAGGAATGCCCGTGCCACCCGGATTCGTCGTCACAACCGAATCTTTCGACTCCTTCGTCTCCGAATCCGGCATCGCCGAGGAGATCGTCACCGAACTCGGAGCTCTCAATCCCGATGACGTAACTGAGGTCGACGAGATCTCCGCTCGCATCCGCCGTCGGCTCACCGACTCCGAGGTGCCCGAAGCTGTTCGGAGCGCCACGAAGACCGCTTACGACGAGCTCGTTGCCGCCTGCGGGGGAGAAGTACCCATGGCTGTGCGGTCCTCGGCCACGGCAGAAGACCTGCCCGACGCCAGTTTTGCCGGCCAGCAGGACACCTACCTGTGGCTGAGCGGATACGCAGCGGTGACCGAACACATCCGCCGGTGCTGGGCTTCCCTCTACACGTCCCGAGCCATCATCTACCGGCTGAAGAACAACATTCCCGATGAGGGCCTGTCGATGGCCGTCGTCGTGCAGAAGATGGTGAATGCGAAGACCGCTGGAGTGGCGATCACGATGAACCCCGCCAACGGCGACCGGTCGAAGATCGCCATCGACGCGTCTTGGGGCGTCGGAGAGACCGTCGTCTCCGGTCTCGTCACTCCCGACAACATTCTGCTGGACAAGATCACCCTCCAGGTCGTCAACGAACATATCGGAGAGAAGCACATCGAACTCGTCCCCGCCGACGGGGAGCTCGCCAAATGCGAGGTGCCGGTCGAACGCGCCGAAGTCCGGTGCCTCTCTGATGAGGAGCTCACCGAAGTGGCGACCCTGGCCAAGCGGGCGGAAAAGCACTACAAATGCCCGCAGGACATCGAATGGGCACTTGATCGGGACCTGCCGGAGGGTGAGAATCTGCTCCTGCTGCAGTCCCGACCGGAGACGGTGCATTCCTCTGCAGAGAAGAAGAGCGAGAAAGAACCCGCGGCCGCGACGAAGCCGGCTGCGCCTGCTGCAGCCTCGACCGGCGGAATCGACCTCGGATCGATCACTGCCTCCCTGATGAAGAAGAGCGGCTGAACCCTGCCGCAGCGAACCTCACTTACGACCGAACTCACGAACCACCGATGCAATGGAGCAGACAATGTCAATGAAGTCGTTTCCCCGTCCCTCCGATCTTCCCGTCCCAGCCGCCGCCGAAGGCTGGGAGAGGATCTACCCCTACTACCTCGTATTCCAGGACAGCCTGAAGGAGATAGAGGACGAGAAGTTCTGGTTCTGCGATTCGCAGCACTGGCCGACCGTGTTCAAGCCGTTCGAGACCATCGGCGGAGAGTTCGCCGTCAAGTGCCTCGGCCAATACAACGCCCGTCACCTGATGATCCCCAATGCCAACGGCATCGACTTCCGCATCCACCAGGGCTACCTCTACATGTCGCCCATCCCCGTGCCCGAAGACCAGATCGAGGCTCGGCTGCCGGAGTTCCAAGCCCGCATCGGCCACTACTTCGCCAACTGGGAACCGCTCCTGGAACAGTGGAAGACGAAGGTCCGCGGAACCATCGACGAGATCGAGGCGCTCGACTTCTCGAAGCTTCCCGATATGGTCCCCATGGATGACATCCTCTCCGGCAAGGCCAAGGACGGATCCGAGCGACTGCTCGAGAACTTCGACCGCCTCATCCAGCTCGCCTACCAGAACTGGCAGTACCACTTCGAGTTCCTCAACCTCGGCTACATCGCCTATCTCGACTTCTTCAACTACTGCAAGGAGATCTTCCCCGACATTCCCGACCAGTCGATCGCAACGATGGTCCAGGGCGTGGACATGGAGCTCTTCCGCCCCGACGACGAACTCAAACAGCTGGCAACCACAGCCGTCGAACTCGGCCTGCAGGCTGCATTCGACAACACCGACGACGCCGAGGCGACGCTTGAGGCCATCGCCGCAGCCGATGGCGGCAGTGCCTGGCTGGCCCAGTGGGAGAAAGCTCAGGACCCTTGGTTCAACTTCACCACCGGAAACGGCTTCTACGCCCACGACGAGTACTGGAAAGAGAACTTCTCGATCCCGCTCGGCTTCATCGCCGACTACATTCGCCGCCTCGACGAGGGGCAGACGATCATGCGGCCGACCGAAGCACTCATCGAGGAGAAGGAGCGCATCGTCTCCGAGTATCGCGATCTTCTCGATGACGAGCAGGGTGCGACCTTCGAAGCCAAACGACACTTGGCCGCCACCGCCTACCCGTATGTGGAGAACCATAACTTCTACATCGAGCACTGGACGATGGGCGTGTTCTGGCGCAAGGTCCGCGAACTCGCCGCGACCCTCGTCGAGCACGGAGTCTTCGCCGAAACAGGCGACTTCCTCTACCTCAACCGCAATGAAGTCCGTGATGTCCTCTTCGACCTCGTCACCGCGTGGGGAGTGGGCGCCCCACAGGGTCCGATCGCCCCGGCCTACTGGCCGCCGATCATCGAAGAGCGCAAGAAGATCGTCGCCGCCCTCAAGACCGCTCGTCCGCAGCCGGCGCTGAATACCCCGCCGGAGGCCATCACCGAACCGTTCACCCGGATGCTGTGGGGAATCACTACCGAGCAGGTCCAGTCCTGGCTCGAAGCCGATTCCGACAACGTCACCGGCCTGCGCGGAATGGCCGCCTCACCCGGCGTCGTCGAAGGAGTGGCCCGAGTCGTCATGGACGCGTCACAGATCCACGAGATCGAACAGGACGAGATCCTCGTCGCCCCGGTCACCGCACCCAGCTGGGGGCCGATCTTCGGCAAACTCAAGGCCACCGTCACCGACATCGGCGGCATGATGAGCCACGCCGCGATCGTCTGCCGTGAGTACGCGCTGCCGGCCGTGACCGGCACGGGCAATGCCTCGACGACGATCCGGACGGGTCAGCGACTGCGCGTGGACGGAACCCGCGGCACCGTGGAGATCCTCGACCTCGAGGACTCGGTCCCCGAAGTCAGCGGCCCCGGTGCCCACAGCCATGCCCACGCCACGGCAGCGAGCTGAACGATGACTGAGCCACGCACCGTGCTCATCACCGGCGCAGCCGGGGGACTGGGACGCGCCTTCGCCGAAGGGTTCGCAGCGGCCGGCGACCGAGTGGTCGTCGCCGATATCAACCTGGCCGGCGCGGAGGAGACGGCCACGGCTCTGCGCGCCGCCTCGGCGGAGACACTGGCCTGCGAGGTCGACGTCACCGACCGAGCCTCGACGCAGGCCCTCGCCGAGGCGGCCGCCGACTTCGGCGGAGGCAGCATCGACGTCGTCATCAACAACGCCGCGATCTACGCCGGGATCACCCGGTCTCCCTTCGAAGACATCGCCGAAGACGAATGGGATCTCGTGATGGGAGTCAACCTCAAGGGGCCCTGGCAGGTGACCCGGGCAGTCAGCCCGTATCTGCCTGCAGGCGGCAGAGTCGTCAACCTGTCCTCGGCCACGGTGATGTCCGGATCCACACAGTGGGCTCACTATGTGGCGTCCAAGGGAGGGGTCATCGCACTCACCAGGGTGCTGGCGAAGGAACTGGGCACCAGGGACATCACGGTCAACGCGATCGCTCCCGGGTTCACGCTCACCGAGGCCAGCTATGAGCTCATGGACGATGCAGCGACCTACGGAGTCGACCGCGGCGCCATCCGCCGTGCCAGCCAACCCGACGACATCGTCGGCGCCACGATGTTCCTCGCCTCACCCGACGCCGGATACATCACCGGCCAGACACTCGTCGTCGACGGCGGCCGACAGTTCATCTGAACACTGACGCCACAGGCGACACCGCAACCGCAGACCACCAGCACCACTGTAGGAAAGGGAATGACATGCCGACCGTACATTTCACCGATTCCGAAGGCACCACCCGCGACATCGACGCCAAAGTCGGCGACTCCGTGATGGAGACCGCGGTGCGCAACGGAGTGCCCGGCATCGTCGCCGAATGCGGCGGGTCCCTCTCATGCGCCACCTGTCACGTCTTCGTCGACGAATCCGACTTCGAAGGGCTCGACCCGATGTCGGAGATGGAAGACGAGATGCTGTGGGGCACGACCGAGGATCGGGAGGACAACTCCCGTCTGTCCTGCCAGCTCAAGGTCACCGACGACACGGACCTGCACGTGACCACTCCGGAAACCCAGGTGTGACATGACGACAACGCAGACGGCACCGGCCGACGTACAGGACCGACCGGCCCGCACACAGACCGGGATGCTCATCATCGGAGCCTCCCAGGCCGGAGTGCAGCTGGCGATCTCACTGCGGGGGACCGGATTCACCGAATCGATCACCCTCCTCGGCGAAGAGGACCACCGGCCTTACCAGCGGCCGGCCCTGTCGAAGGAGTTCCTGCAGGGAACGGTCGACAAAGAGAATCTCATCTTCCGCAGCGCCGAATACTGGGACGAGCACAACATCGAACTCGTCAAGAACACGCGCATCGAGAAGATCGACAAGAACCCGGACGGCTCCGGAGTCGCCATCGCCACCGACGGTGAGGAATACCCCTTCGCCCGTCTGGCACTGGCCGTCGGAGCGCGAGCCAGACCGCTGGAGGTTCCCGGCGCCGACCTTGCGGGAGTGACCTATCTGCGCAGCGCCGATGACGCGCTGTCGCTGAAAGGCAGCCTCGATGACTTCACCGATGTCGTCGTCATCGGCGGCGGATTCATCGGTCTCGAAGTCGCCTGCTCCCTGCACGGGATGGGCAAGAACGCCACCGTGCTCGAACACGGCCCCCGCCTCATCGGGCGCGCCGTCGGAGAGGAGACTTCCGAGTACTTCTACCAGGCGCACCGAGAACGGGACCTCGACATCATCCTCAACTCCCGGGTCGAAACACTGATCGACGACGGCAGCGGGCGCGTGTCCGGAGTGGCACTGGCCGACGGGACCGTAGTCCCGGCCCAGCTGGTCATCGTCGGCATCGGCGTCATCCCGAACACCGGACTGGCCGAGCAGATGGGCTTGAAGACCGAAAACGGAATCGTCGTCGACCGCTATGCGCTCGCCTCCGATGGTACGACCATCGCGGTGGGAGACGTGGCGAACATGCCCAACCCGCTTCCGGACGCGCCGGAGGGGGAGCGGATCCGCCTCGAGAGCGTGAACAATGCGATCGAACATGCAAAGGTCGCCGCCTATTCGGTCTCAGGTCGACGTGAAGAATACGCCGGCATTCCCTGGTTCTGGTCGAATCAGGCCGATATGAAGCTGCAGATCGCCGGACTGTCGATGGGCTTCGACTCCACCGTGGTGCGTCGTGATGACGAAAAAGGCAAGTTCAGCGTCTTGTACTACCGCGAGGGCCAGATCATCGCAGCCGACTGCGTCAATGCTCCCCTGGACTTCATGGCGGTGCGCACCGCTCTGGCCAAGAACCAGCAGATACCTGCCGACCAGGCCGGCGATATGAGCGTCACGCTCAAATCCATCGCCGTCGACCGAGAGGATCCCCGATGAATACCCGAACCGAAAGCAGCAGCCGCGAACAGGACTATCCGAGCTGGGCGGCAGCGGAGTCCGGTGACACCGCCGACGACCCTCGAGCCGTCCGTTTCGCCACCGACTACCCCGTCCGCCCTATCCCGATGGAAGGGACGGTCGACACACAGCCGATCTGTTCGACTTCGAGCAGTGGATTCGAGGCGCTGTGGAAGCAGATCGAACCCGAGACGCGCACCCGCGGCAACGACGTGCACCTGCCGATCTCGGCCGCCTATGCCGAGCGACTCTGCGACGCCTATCCCTCGGCCGACCGTGAGCTCGTGCTCGTGACGATCATCCTCCACGACACCGGCTGGGCACATGTCGACGAATCCCGAATCATCTCAGAAGGCTTCGGCGGTGACTGGCGCAAAGCCACGATCCGGTTCGAACACGAACGGGAAGGCTGCCTCGTCGCACGCCGGGTCCTGCCGGGCCTCGGCTATTCCGAGGACTTCGTCGAACGCGTCTGCGAGATCATCGACGGCCACGACACCCGTCCGGTCGCCTTCAGCCTCGAGGACGCCCTGGTCCGTGACGCCGACCGTCAGTGGCGCTTCGACCGGGCCGGAATCGCCCTGTCCGCGTCGTGGTTCGACATGGACATGGCCACCTACACCGACCGGCTTGAGAGGGAGATCATCCCTGAACTCATCACCGAAGCAGCAGTGACCATGGCCGAAGCAGACCTGCGCCGTCAGCGGGACCTGCTGCGCACCGAGGTCATCCGATGAGCACCGTCGACACCGTCTCTCCGACACTGACCCGAGCCGGCCTGCGCCGAGACCTGCCGTACAGCCACGTCGATGACCATTTCATCGACGGCGTCTGGACGCCCGCCGCCGATTCCGAACGCAACCCGGTCATCGATCCGGCGACGGACGAAGTGTGGGGCTCTGTGCCGGCCGCCACCTCGGCGGAACTCGATCGCGCCGTGACCGCAGCCCAGGCATCGATGAACGAATGGGCGAGCCTGACCGCGGCCGAGCGGGCGGAATATCTGGTGCGGATCGCCGAGGAGATCGAAGCGCGAAGCGAAGACCTGGCACGGACGAACACCCTGGAGAACGGCACCCCGATCTCCGAGACCCGGGGAGCGGCGGCGAATGCGGCTGGAATCTTCCGCCACTTCGCCACCTTGTCTGCGTGGATCGACGATGAGGACATTCGTGACTTCCCTGCCGCCGTCGACTCCTATTCGGTGGTGCGCAAGGACCCGATCGGAGTCTGCGCACTGATCGCACCGTGGAACTTCCCGATCAACCTCGTCGTCGTCAAGCTCGCTCCCGCGCTTCTGGCCGGGTGCGCCGTAGTCATCAAACCCGCGTCGGTGACTCCATTGTCCATTCGCTTCATCATCGATGCCGTCGCCGCCGCCGGAGTGCCCGCCGGCGTGGTCAACCTGCTCACCGGTCCCGGACGATTCGGCGATGCCCTCGTCCGCCACCCGGGAATCAGCAAGGTGGCGTTCACCGGTTCGACCCCGGTCGGCCGGCGCATCGCCGCTGCCTGTGGCGAACTGCTGCGCCCGGTGACGCTGGAGCTCGGCGGAAAATCCTCGGCGATCGTGCTGCCCGATGCCGATCTGGAGGCGATGGGGCGGGTGCTCGTGCGATCGTGCATGCGCAACACCGGACAGACCTGCTATATCTCCACCCGGATCATCGCACCGGCTTCCCGGTACGACGAGGTCGCTGAGGTGGTGGGACGGACGATCGCCGAGGGGCGGCAAGGGGATCCGCTTGCCGAAGACACAGTGTTCGGGCCTTTGGCATCACGGTCCCAGTACGCGACCGTCATGGAATACATCGCCTCCGCTCACGAGGAGGGCGCTCTTCCCGTCACTGGGGGAGCTGCAGCAGAAGTCGACATCGACGGAAAGGCCGGGATGTTCATCCAACCGACGGTCTTCGCCGAGGTGACCCCGCAGATGCGCATCGCGCGGGAGGAGATCTTCGGCCCCGTGATCTCGATCCTGCGCTACGACGATTCGCAGGGCTCCGACGAAGCCGTTTCCCTGGCCAACAACACTGAGTTCGGACTCGGCGGCATCGTCTTCGGCGCCGACGCAGAGGCCGCTCAGGCAGTAGCCGAACAGGTCGATTCAGGATCGGTGGGAGTGAACTTCTTCGGTTCGAATCATTCGGCACCCTTCGGCGGGCGTCATGACTCCGGCCTCGGCGTTGAATACGGCGTCGAAGGGCTCAGTCAGTACATCACGTACAAATCGATCCACCGGAAGCGGTGAGACCGAGCACGGTGCGGCTGTGCCTTGTGCGACCAGACGCGGTGCGACCTAGGCGATGCGGTACCAGCACGCGTCCGCCGATAGGCTGGTGCCATGAGGTTCGATTCGAAGTCCGCCCCTGCTCTCGCCGGGCTCCTGACCGCCGCACTCATCGCCCTCAGCGGCTGCGGTTCCGATTCCGGCTCATCGTCGGAACCCGAAACGACGCCGACGGCGACTCTGGATGTCGTGGAGCAGGGCTTCGATTCCCTCGACGAGCTCTCGGACTATGTGGCGCAGTCCTTGGACGGCGTCGAGGTGAGTCTCGAATCCGAGACGAACCCCGACTTCAACCAGGAGACCGAACCCGAACGCCTTCATGTCCACTTCGCCTCGACCGAGGACAGAGTCAAAGACTTGGAAGCCACGGCGTTCATCGTCCAGGCGACGTCACGGGCAGGTTTCGACTATGACATCCTCGTGGTCACCGGAATCGTGTCGGCAGGGGAGTGGACATACCTCTATGACCGGTCGACTGTCGAAGAACTCACCGCCGATGGTCAGATCGATGTTGCCGACATCTGGGACTCAGCCGAACAAAGCTTCGACACCATTCACCGCTGAGTCTCTGCCGCCCTACTTCTCGACGGCGACGCCGTCGGCATCGGCGAAGACCATCGCTCCCGGGCGGATCGTCGCGCCGCCGATCTCCACGGTCACGTCGATCTCGCCGGCACCGTCTTTCGCGCTCTTGCGCGGGTTGCTGGCCAGAGCCTTGATGCCGAACTCCATCTCGGCCAGAGCCTCACGGTCACGGACGGCACCGTTGATGACGACACCGTTCCAGCCGTTTCGAACTCCTGCCTCGGCGATCATGTCACCCATGAGGGCGGTGGCGATCGATCCGTCACCGTCGATGACGAGCACGGCGCCGTCGCCGGGCTGATTGAGGGTCTGCTTGACCAGTCCGTTGTCCTGGAAGCAGCGGATGGTGCGAGCCGGTCCGGAGAATGACGTTTTGGCTCCGAAGTCGCCGAAGTTCAGGGCGATCGAATAGAGCTCGTCGCCGCGTTCGTCCCACAGGTCTGCTGTCGAAACTGTCATCTGTGTGCCTTCCGTTGGGGGTTGGAGCTGAGTGGTGCTCAGGCAAACGCCTGGGCACGGGCGTAGAGTCCGGGGACTCCCCCGGAATGGATGAAGACTACCTCGTCCTCGGGAGAGAAACGGCCGGAGCTGATGAGGTCGATGAGGCCGGCCGCTGCCTTGCCGGTGTAGACCGGGTCGAGGACGATGCCCTCGGTGCGGGCGAAGAGACGCACGGCCTCGACCATCTCGGGAGTCGGCAGAGCGTACCCCGTCCCGACATAGTCGCCGAGTCCCACTGTGGCGTCGCGAGGGACCGGGGGCTGATCGAGCAAGTGCGCCGTGGAATCGACCAGGTCGACGATCTTCGGCTCCTGCTCCGCCTGTGTCCGGCTGACGTTGATGCCGATGACCGGAGCATCGCTTCCTGCACTGTGGAGGCCGACGACGAGTCCGGCCTGCATTCCGCCCGAACCGCTGGGAGTGACGAACGTGGGCGAATCCAGTCCCGCCTCGGCGAATTGGTCGAGCATCTCAACGGCACAGTCGACGTACCCGAGCGCACCGATCGGGTTCGACCCGCCCACCGGGATGACGTAAGGCTTCCTGCCCTCGCCGCGCAGCTTCTCAGCCAGTTCTTCAGCCTCGCCGAGGAGGTCGGCCCCGTGGCCGAGCACCGTGACCGAATCCGCGCCGAGGAGGTCGAAGAGCAGGAAATTGCCCGTGTACTCCGGTGGGTTCGACCCTGTCGGTCCGAGGGCGCTGCCTTCAGGTCCGAGGTCCTCTTCGACGATCAGGTGACAGTCGAGGCTCTCGACTCGTGCAGCGGACAAGGTCAGTCGACAGTGATTGGACTGCACCCCGCCGACGGTGATGAGCGTGTCCGCGCCCTGTTCCAGGGCGTCGGCGATGAGGAACTCGAGTTTGCGCGTCTTATTCCCGCCCTGGGTCAGTCCCAGCTGGTCATCGCGTTTGATCCAGATCTGCGGACCGCCGAGCTGGTCTGACAGGCGCGGCAGATGTTGGAGAGGCGTCGGCCCCGCGGTGTAGCGGCGGCGTGGGACTTCATTCAGGGCGACCATGGTTCCCGAGTCTATCGAGCTGGTCAGCCCTGCTGACAAGACGCCGACCAGAATCTGGTCAACGGGATGTCAACGGGTCGTTCTCAGCCGACGAACTCGACCTCACGAACGGCATCGCGGCCCTTGTTCGCGGCGAGCGCGTTTCTCACTGTCAGATTCATAACCTCATGCGTGTCCAGGTTCGTGTAGGACACCCAGGTGTGTCCCTCGCCGGAATCGGCTGACGTGCGATGCCAACGTTCGGCGTGCCCGACGTTGTGCTCGGCGAGGGCAGCGACGACGTTCTTGGTGGCGAGACGATCCATAGTCCGGTCATCCCCATTGCCGAAGGCGGTGACGAGTTTGTCCGCGTACCCGGCTGCCTTGACCGGGTAGCCGGAGGTCTGGGGAGCCTGAGCGGCACTGGGCACGGGTGCGGCTTCGCCGGACGCGGCTGCCGGCCCGACTGCGAGACCCAGGGAAGCGAGGCCGGCTAATGCGGCGACGCCCCACTTTGCGGCGTGAGTGCTGAGGATGGCGGGCATGGTGACATCTCCTCTTACAGATCAGGAACATTGCTGGAATCGAGTATCGTCAGCCCAGGTGAGAGCCTTTTGCCCGAATCTGAACAGAAGCTGAGATGCCGAGTCGCGAATGCGGAAGTTCTATTGCGTTCCTATGACATCTCCGAGACATTCGGCCAGAAGGAGCCTTGTCCTAATCTACGAGCTCGGGAGTGTGACAGATTCACTGAGCATACGGAACCGAATCGTGATCATCCTCGTCGGCCTTGTCCATCCAGTTCTTGCCGTCGAGGATGCGGGCCACCATCATCGAACTCGCCTGATCGCCCACGGAGTTGACGGTGGTGGCCGGGGGATCGATGACGGTTCCGATGATCTGGATGATCGGCAGTGCCGCGGCCGGGAAGCCGTAGAGGGTGATGATCATGAGCTCGCCGATGAAGCCGCCGGACGGGATGCCGGCCATGACCATTCCGGCCAGCAGCGCCACGGCGATGGCGATGAGGATGTTCTCCAGGGTGAAGAAGTCGCGCTGGAACACAGCAAAGAGGAAGGCGATCTTGAGGATCGCGGACAGGCTCGATCCTTCCATGTGGATCGTGGCACCGATCGGCACGATCGTCTCACGGATGTCGCGGGGGACTCCGATCTTCTCTCCTACACGCAGGTTCGCCGGGATCGCCGCCACCGAGGACGACGTGCCCAAGGAGATCGCCGTGGGCTCGAGGATATTGCCCCAGAACCGAGACACGCCTTGGCGGCCGCCGGCGAGGAAGGAGTAGAACGTGAACGCGAGGATGAAGTACGCGATCGCCACCGGGTAGTAGACGAGGAAGGCGCGAACGTAATCCCCGACGAGCTGGGATCCGAGGTCGCCGATGAGGGCGGCGAAGTAGGCCCCGAGACCGATCGGGGCGTAGTACATGATGATCGAGGTGAACTTGAGGAATACCTCGGTGCCGGAGTTGAGGAACTTGGCGAACGGCTTACCCGCGTCGCCGATCCTGCTGGTGGCGAAGCCGACGATGACGGCGAAGACGATGAGGGCGAGCATGTGCTCGGCGGACATGAGCTTCGAGAAGTCGTCGACGACGACGGTCTGCACGAGTTGATCACCGATGGACCCGACTTCCTCGACATTCTCCGGCTCCTGCATCTCCACCTGGACGCCGTCCGTGGCGTTGAAGATGCGCAGCGCGGCGACCATGACGATGGAGGCGATGATGCCGGTGACGGCGAAGACGCCGAGCATGTTGCCCATGATCTTGCCCAGCCGTGCGGCCGAGGACATTCCCGCGACCGCGGAGGAGACGGAGAAGAACACCAACGGCACGACGAGGGTGAACATCATATTGATGAACAGAGTGCCGAACGGCTTGATGACAGTGGCGCGTTCCCCGAAGACGAGGCCGATGACGGCACCGACGACCACGCCGGTGAGGATGAAGAGCGGGAAGCGATAGTTGCGCAGGATCCGGAGGAATCCCGATGGCTGTGTTTTCGTGTCGGAGGACTGCGCAGGCGAGGCAGTGGGGGAGGACATTGGCTCTGCCTTTCAGATCAGCATCATTGTTCCGCCGACTGTGCGGCGTGTGGTCATGGCCTTGGCGATCCTACCTGGGGCACAGCGAAACCCGGCACGCGGATGGCCGCGTACCGGGTCTCTCACTTCTGTTGAATGTCCGAACTGCCGAGTCTGTGAACCCGCAGTTCGGAAGGGCTGCTACGACTCTTCGCTGTCGGACTTCTGTGGGACAGCTGACTCATCGATCGCTTCATGCGAACCGTCGGCATTGCGGTACAGAGTCACACCGTCTTCGTGAGCC
>Ga0079226_10001727_pt1 | contig 16775 bp, 13 predicted proteins | sample Poulit2014_FD_76345 | JGI IMG/M metagenome (GOLD analysis project Ga0079226, IMG submission 76345) | Agricultural soil microbial communities from Georgia to study Nitrogen management - Poultry litter 2014 | ecosystem: Environmental > Terrestrial > Soil > Agricultural land | place: USA: Georgia...
CGAATCAATGTGGCTAAATTACCGCTGCATTTCACGTCGTAAATAATACGCCCACCGGGCACGCGCTTCAGCACATCTTCTGCGTAAGCCATCATTAAACGATCTGGGAAAATCAACTCACCCTTGGGGGTGATCACGCCCACACGGTCGCCATCGCCATCAAAGCCGAGACCAATATCGGCCTTGGTTTCCGCCACCACACGAATAAGGTCTTGCATGTTTGCAGGGTCGCCTGGGTCAGGATGGTGGTTAGGAAAGTTGCCATCAATTTCAGTAAACAACGGCACCACTTCACAGCCCAGCTGCTCCATAAGCAGCGGTGCGAGCTCACCCGCCACGCCATTACCTGTATCCACCACCACTTTTAAGGGGCGAGCTAACTGAATATCGCCAGTGATGCGCGCCAAGTATTCGGCGGAAATATCTTTTTCTTCGAGCGTGCCGGCTCCTTCACTTAAATCTTCATTTTGAATGCGGTGGTACAGTGCCACAATGGCATCACCGGATAAGGTTTCACCGGCCAACATAATCTTGAAGCCGTTGTAATCGGGTGGATTGTGGCTGCCCGTAACCATAACGCCGGATGTCACACCGGGCAGCACGGAAGCGGCATAATACAACACCGGCGTGGGCACTTGGCCCACATTGATCACGTTACAACCACCAGCGCGTAAGCCTTCCACCAAAGCGCCGAGCATATCGGGGCCTGATAAGCGCCCATCTCTGGCCACTGCAATGTTTTTTTCACCGCGTGCTAGGTTTTCAGCCGCCACAGCGCGGCCGATCCAGCGGGCAATGTCTTGGTTAAGGGTGTCGCCCACAATGCCGCGAATGTCATAAGCGCGGAAAATTGTTTCAGGTATAGAAGCCGTCATAATGTTTACCTTGTCACTGCTGCCCATTTAAAACTGATGGGCGTGAATAAATGCCAATAGCCCCTTTGTAGAGCTATCTAAGCTGCTGTTGTCAGCGCTGTCGCTTTGAATATGAGCAAGGGTTTCAGTGGCAATCACTTTACCCATTTCTACGCCCCACTGGTCAAAGGGGTTAATGCCCCACAGCACTGCTTGTGCAAATACTTTGTGTTCATACGCCGCTAACAAGCTGCCCACCGCAAAGGGGCTTAGCTCTTCACAAATCAACGTGGTGCTAGGTTGGTTACCCGGGTAACGCTTGTAATTGGGCAGGGTTTCTTGCTCAGCAAAAATGTGTTCGCCAAACGCAAGCAAGCGTGATTGCGCCAAACAATTCGCCAACGAAAGCTGATGCTGATGGCGTAATTCCTGCTCCGATTCCTCGTGATGGGTTTCGTGGTAACGCTTCGCAGAAGCAATAAAGTCGCACGTCACCGCCACGGTGCCTTGATGCAGCAACTGGTAAAACGCATGCTGCGCATTCGGCCCTACTTCCCCCCACAAAATGGGACAGGTGTTAATGTCTACGGTATCGCCGTCGCGGGTCACCGATTTACCGTTAGATTCCATTTCCAATTGCTCAAGGTAACTGGGCAAAAACTCTAACCGGCCGTCATAAGGCAAAATAGCGTGGCCACGAATACCTAAGGCGTTGGTATTCCACACGCCCACTAGCGCCATCAGCACAGGAATATTGCTGGCCCAAGGTGCGTCGCGGAAATGCTTATCCATAGCATGGGCGCCAGCGAGTAATTCGCGAAAACCTTCCATGCCAATGCGCAAAGCAATGGGCAAACCAATAGCAGACCACAAAGAAAAGCGGCCGCCCACCCATTCCCACATACGCAACTGGTTATCAGGGTGAATGCCCCACTCCGTCATCTTTTCCGCCGCGCCTGAAACACCAACAAAATGGCAGCTCAACATGGCCGGTGAATGGCCCAAATGGCGTTCCAACCATTTCCGTGCCGTGGCCGCATTGTACAAGGTATCTACGGTGGTGAACGATTTAGAAGAAATAATAAATAAAGTGGTATCAGGGCGCAGCCGCTGCAAACGCGGCGACAATTGGCTGCCATCCATGGAGGAAACAAAGTGCACGCGCAACGGCGCCGTTGTGTGCGCACGGCTATCTTCCAAGGCTTTACATACCATGTAAGGGCCGAGATCTGAACCACCCACGCCAATGTTCACCACATCGGTAATGGGCTCGCCTGTAACGCCGCGCCACTGCCCAGCATGCAACTTCGTCACAATGGCTTCCATATGAGCTAGCTCGTGCTGGATGGCAGCGTACACTCCTTCAGCGGGCTCAGGAATGGTGCTTTCTTGCGGCGCACGCAAGGCCCAATGCCAAGCGGTGCGGTGCTCAGAGCCATTCACGGGGTAATCCCCGAACAACTTCTCAATCCATTGGCCGAGCTGTTGATGCTCCGCTAGCTCCAGCAAGGCTTGTAAGGCCTGATGATCCAAACGCTGTTTACTAATATCTAACAGCAACGGTTTTGCTTGGTGCTGCCATTGCGCAAAGCGCTGGGGTTCTTGTGCGAACAAATCGGCAATATGTGTGTGCTGTAAACGTACAGCTTGGTCAGCCATTGCCCGCCAGGTTGGCGGCAGTTGAGGCGTGGATAGTTTCCCTCTCATCGTCCCACCCCGTAATAAGTAAAACCGCGTTGGCGCACGTAGTCTGGCTCATAAATATTACGGCCATCTAAAATTAACGGCGCCGCCATGGTTTGTTTTAATGCCTCGAAATCTGGGCTCCAGTACGTTTTCCATTCCGTTACTAAAATCAATGCGTCTGCTTGCCGTGCTGCGTCGTACATATCAGCGCAATAGCGAATCTCACCTTTTGGCTCGGCGAAATGGGCTTGCAACGTAGTGAGTGCTTGCGGATCGTGCACCGCCACGCTTGCCCCTTGCGCCCACAGGGCTTCGATCAACGCTATGGCCGGCGCATTATCGATGCGCGCCGTGCCAGGTTTAAACGCAGCCCCCCACAGGGCCACCGTTTTACCCGCTAAATCCGTCTCGTAATGGCGCCACAATTTGCGGAACATCACTTCTTTTTGGCGTTCGTTAATATCCAACACTTGCTCTAGCAAGGTGGATTTCACCCCTTTGCTAGCGAGCGTGCCGGCCAAATGAGTCACGTTTTGCACCAAACCAAAACCACCGAAACCGCTGCCAGGGTAAAGATAGGCTTCGCCAATGCGTGGGTCTGCCCCCACCCCTTGGCGCACCGCTTCAATGTCCACATCAAGCATATCGGCCAAGTTTGCCATGTCGTTCATAAAACTCACGCGGGTGGCTAACATGCCCGTAATCGCTAACTTAGTGAATTCCGCTTCACGGGGACGCATTATCTGAAAGTGGTCTTTTTGACGGTTGAAAGGACGGAAAATTTCGCGCACCAAACGCTCAGCCTGTGCATCATCACAGCCAAGCAACAAACGATTCGGGCGCACAAAGCTTTCCACTGCAGCACCCTCTTGCACGAACTCAGGCATGGCCACCACTGGCCCCGAAAATTGTTCTTGCAGCGCCTCTGTGGCACCCACTTGAAAAGCACTTTGGTTAATCAGTAAAAACGAATGGCCTTGCAGGCTTTGCGCCAACTCAAGCGCTAACGCGTAGTGGGTTTCAGGGAACGCAAAAAACATTGCCCTTAAACATGGGGCTAATGGAGCATCGCGCTCTTCCACCACCAAACGCTGCTGCGCTATTTGTTCACGCAGCATTTGCTCTAAATCGTGTTCGCGAAAGGGAGTGAAACCTTGGTGTAACTGCTCATTCAATTCTTCATTGAGGGTACGCAACGACACCCTGTGACCGGTGGACGCCAACGCCGCAGCCGTTACCAAGGCATTGAGCGTATCTCCATATACACATAGTTCCATAATTTTTTCCTGGTTTAGCTATCCAGTTTGGCCGCCGCCTCTTTAATCAGCGCTTTAGCTGCATCACTAATTTGAGCATGGCGCACCGCGTATGCCAGTGTGGCTTCAAAATAGCCTTCCTTGCTACCACAATCATAAGTAACGCCTGCCATGCGGTACGCGGCCACGGCTTCTTCTGTTAATAAGTCTGCAATGGCATCGGTAAGCTGAATTTCGCCACCGGCACCTGGCTGCGTGTTTTCTAATAAGGCAAAAATACGGCTTGGCAACACATAACGGCCTACCACTGCCAAGTTAGAAGGAGCTTGGTCTGCGGCGGGTTTTTCCACCACGCCCGTCATGGGTTGGCTCTCACCAGCCGCTGGCGCCGCGGCTTCAAGCGCCACCACCCCGTATTGCGACACACGCTCCTGTGGCACCTCTTCCACCATAATCTGGCTGGCACCAGTTTCTTTATATGCTGCACACATGCGGGCTAAATCATGGCCGTCACCCTGGCCGTGGTTATCCACCAACACATCCGGTAACAATACAGCAAAGGGCGCATCGCCAATCACTTCTTTGGCACACAACACTGCGTGCCCTAGCCCTAAGGCTTGCCCCTGGCGCACACTAATAATGCGCACATCCGCCGGAATAATATCTTCCAAGGCTTGCAGTAAATCTGTTTTTTGTTTTTTCTCCAGTTCGCTTTCCAGTTCGTAATGGCGATCAAAGTGGTCTTCAATGGCGCGCTTGGCACTGTGCGTCACCAATACAATTTCTTTAATTCCTGCTGCCACGGCCTCAGCCACCACATATTGAATCACAGGCTTATCCACCACTGTGATCATTTCCTTTGGAATGGCTTTACTAGCAGGCAAAAAACGCGTACCGAAACCTGCCACAGGCAATACCGCTTTACGAATCATATATCCCTCTTAATGCAGCGCTGAATGAAAATATGGGCGTCATTATGCCCAATTAACTGCGTTGTCGCCACGCCAGTTAGTACGCTGTTGCTAGTTTATTTGTATTGCCATAGCGTTAAACAACAAAAGCGCCACTAGGGCGCCTTTGTATTGCACTTCACAGCATGGCTCTATGATTGTGCTAATTGCTCTAAGGTGAGTTCGCGCATGCGGAATTTTTGCACCTTGCCGCTAATAGTCATGGGGAATTCTTCCACAATGAAAACATGCTTTGGCACTTTAAAGTGGGCAATTTGCCCTTTGCAGTATTCAATAAGCTCGTTTTCCGTGGCCGTTTCGCTTTGGTGTAACTGCACCCATGCCACAATTTCTTCGCCGTAGGTCTCATCCGGAATGCCAATTACCTGCGCATCAGACACTGCTTCATGGGTAAATAAAAATTCTTCAATTTCACGCGGGTAAATATTTTCACCCCCACGAATAATCATGTCGCTGTTGCGGCCCACAATTTTCACGTAGCCATCTTCGTCCATCAGCGCTAAATCACCCGTGTGCATCCACCCCGAGGGCTGAATAGCTTTTTGTGTTTCCTCAGGGTTATTCCAATAGCCCAGCATCACGCTGTAACCACGGGTACATAACTCACCCACCTCGCCACGTGGCACAACGCAACCGTCTTCATTAATAATTTTCGTTTCCAAGTGCGGCTGCGTGCGGCCCACAGTGGTTACACGCGCTTCTAAAGAATCTTCAGCGCTGGTTTGTGTAGACACAGGGCTCGTTTCTGTCATGCCGTAAGCAATTTGCACTTCTTCCATGTGCATATCTGAAATCACCTGCTTCATCACTTCAACCGGGCATGTGGAGCCCGCCATAATGCCTGTGCGCAAGGTAGATAAATCAAGCTCTTGCATCACCGGGTGCTCTAACATGGCAATAAACATGGTGGGCACGCCATACAGCACCGTCGCTTTTTCCTCAGCCACTGTACGCAAGGTGGTATCCGGCTCAAACGCAGCACTTGGGTAAATCATAGTGCTGCCGTGGGTCATACAACCTAGGTTGCCCATGACCATGCCAAAACAGTGGTACAGCGGCACCGGAATTACCATGCGGTCTTGCTCGGTGAGCCCTAAACTCTCGCCCACCATAAAACCATTGTTAAGAATGTTGTAATGGCTCAGCGTGGCCCCTTTGGGGAAACCTGTGGTGCCTGATGTGTATTGAATATTAATGGCATCGTCGAACTGTAACGTGGCACTGCGGGCGGCCAATACTTCTGGCTCCACCTCTGTCGCTTTTTGTAACATCTTTTCCCACGTGAGCATGCCAGGTGCGCCCTCTTCGCTTAGGCTAATCACGCCTTTTAGCGCTGGTAAAGTCTCACTGCTTAATGCGCCGATGGGGCTTGCCTCCAACTCGGGCACCAGTTGTTGCACCATGTGATGGTAGTCGGATGTTTTGAAGGTGGCGGCGGTAATCAACCAAGCACAGCCCGATTGCTTTAACGCATATTGCAGCTCATTCAAACGGTAAGCAGGGTTGATATTCACCAAAATCACGCCAATTTTTGCTGTGGCAAACTGCGTGATGCACCACTGCGCATTATTGGGTGACCAAATGCCCACACGGTCTCCTTTCTCAAGGCCTAGAGCCAATAAGCCGCGCGCGCATTCATCCACTTTTTGGGCAAGTTGGCGCCAGCTGTAGCGTATTTGTTGGTCGCGCACCACTAGCGCTTCACGGTCGCCATACTGCTGCACCGTTTCATCTAATGCTGCACCAATAGTTTTCGCCAATAAGGGTTTGTCTAGTGCGCCACGGCTGTAACTTAATTCCGGCATGAAATTACTCCCTCTTCTTATTTTTTTGTATCGCTAGTTGTTGTTTTTTTGTTTTCCTTGTTGACAACAACATACTGTTAACTTTACGTTAACGTCAACAAAAAACAAAAAACAACTATTTCGTCTCCAAGACGACCCTCAAAAAAACGGTGACCTAAATGCAATATTCAACTCTGAACTTTGGTTTTGATGAATCCATCGACATGCTGCGCGAACAAGTAAAAAACTTTGTGGCGGCAGAATTAGCCCCTCGTGCACACGACATCGATGCCAACGATTCCTTCCCCATGGACATGTGGCGTAAATTTGGTGATATGGGTTTGCTTGGCATTACCGTACCTGAAGAGTACGGCGGTTCAGACATGGGTTACCTCGCCCATACCGTGGCCATTGAGGAAATCAGCCGCGCTTCCGCCTCTGTGGGCCTGTCCTACGGCGCGCATTCCAACCTGTGCGTAAACCAAATTAACCGCAACGGTAACGAAGAGCAGAAGAAAAAATATTTGCCCAAACTCATTACGGGTGAACACGTGGGCGCTTTAGCCATGAGCGAACCCAACGCGGGTTCCGACGTGGTGTCCATGCGTTTACGCGCCGAAGACAAGGGCGGCCACTTTGTGCTCAACGGCACCAAAACCTGGATTACCAACGGCCCCGATGCCAACGTTTATGTGATTTACGCTAAAACCGAGCCCGAAAAAGGCCCCCACGGCATCACCGCTTTTATTGTGGAGCGCGATTGGGAAGGCTTTAGCCGCAGCGAACCCTTCGACAAGCTCGGCATGCGCGGTTCACACACGTGCCAGTTGTTTTTCGATAACGTGGAAATTCCTAAAGAAAACGTACTGGGTGAAGTGAACGGCGGCGTGCGTGTGCTCATGAGTGGCCTCGATTACGAGCGCGTGGTACTCGCTGGTGGCCCTATTGGCATCATGCAAGCATGCTTAGACGAAGTGGTGCCGTACATTCACGAACGTGAGCAGTTTGGCCAATCCATTGGTGAATTCCAGTTTATCCAAGGCAAAGTGGCCGACATGTATACCGGCCTCAATGCTAGCCGCGCGTATCTTTACGCCGTGGCCCAAGCTTGTGACCGCGGTGAAACCACCCGTAAAGATGCAGCGGGCGTGATTCTCTACACCGCTGAGAAAGCCACCCAAATGGCCCTAGAAGCCATTCAAATTTTAGGCGGCAACGGCTACATCAACGATTACGCCACCGGCCGTTTACTGCGCGACGCCAAACTGTATGAAATCGGCGCCGGCACCAGTGAAATTCGCCGCATGCTCATTGGTCGTGAGCTGTTCAACGAAACCCGTCGTTAATAACACGGATCAGTGATTGCCTAAACAGGGCGCGTACTAACGCGCCTTGTTTGTAGCTCAAAGAGGATTAGTAATGGCTATTTTGAACACGCAGGTGAACCCCAGATCTCCCGAATTTATGGCCAACACCGAGGCCATGCTCGAACAAGTGAAAGATCTCCACCTTCAACTAGAAAAAATACACCAAGGCGGCGGCACGGCCGCACAAGAGCGCCATGAAAGCCGCGGTAAATTGCTGGTACGTGAACGCATTAACGCCTTAATCGATCCAGGCTCAGCTTTCTTAGAACTCTCCGCCCTGGCCGCTTACGATATGTACGGCGAAGACGTACCCGCCGCCGGCATCATTACCGGTATTGGCCGCGTTGCTGGCACCGAATGCATGATCGTGGCCAACGACGCCACTGTGAAAGGCGGTACTTACTACCCCCTCACAGTAAAAAAACACCTACGCGCACAAACCATCGCCGAAGAAAACCACCTACCCTGTATTTATTTGGTGGATTCAGGCGGTGCCAACCTGCCACGCCAAGATGAAGTATTCCCAGACCGCGAACACTTCGGCCGCATTTTCTTTAACCAGGCCAACATGAGTGCGAAAGGCATTCCACAAATTGCCGTGGTGATGGGTTCTTGCACCGCCGGCGGCGCTTATGTGCCTGCCATGGCCGACGAAACCATCATGGTGCGCGAGCAAGCCACTATTTTCCTTGCTGGCCCGCCGTTAGTGAGAGCCGCTACGGGTGAAGTGGTCACCGCTGAAGAATTAGGCGGCGCCGATGTACACTGCCGTACCTCAGGTGTGGCCGACCACTACGCAGAAGACGATCACCACGCCCTCGCCATCGCCCGCCGTTGTGTTGCCAACCTTAACTGGCGCAAACAAGCAGATATTCAAACCCGTGCGCCGAAAGCGCCGCGCTACCCTGCCACGGATTTGTACGGCATCATTCCTGCCGACACTAAGCAGCCCTACGATGTGCGCGAGGTTATCGCCCGCATTGTGGACGACAGCGAATTCGATGAATTTAAAGCACTCTACGGCACCACACTGGTGTGTGGCTTTGCCCACTTACACGGCTACCCCGTGGCCATTTTGGCCAACAACGGCGTGCTGTTTTCTGAAGCCGCGCAAAAAGGCGCCCACTTTGTTGAGCTCGCCTGCCAGCGCAACATTCCGCTGATTTTCTTACAGAACATCACTGGTTTTATGGTGGGTAAGAAATACGAAGAAGAAGGCATTGCCAAGCACGGGGCTAAATTAGTAACAGCGGTGAGCTGTGCGAAAGTACCCAAGCTCACTGTGCTTATTGGTGGCAGCTTCGGCGCCGGTAACTACGGCATGTGTGGCCGCGCTTACGACCCACGTTTCCTCTGGATGTGGCCCAACGCCCGCATTGGTGTGATGGGTGCGGAACAAGCTGCCAACGTATTAGTGCAAGTAAAAGAAAGCCAAGTGGAGCGCCAAGGTGGCACCTTCACAGAGGAAGATGCAGAAGCCATTCGCCAGCCTATTTTGGCGAAATACGAGCGTGAGGGGCACCCTTACTATTCCAGCGCCCGCCTCTGGGACGACGGCGTGATCGACCCCGCACAAACCCGCGAAGTGCTCGCCCTCGGCCTCTCCGCTGCCCTGTCAGCGCCTATAGAGCCCACCAAATTCGGCGTATTCCGCATGTAAGGAGCCCCACATGAATTACGAAACTATTCTCGTTGACATCGACGAACAAAATATTGCCACCTTATGGCTCAACCGCCCTGAGGTGAACAACGCTTTCAATGCCACCATGATCGATGAGCTTATCCACGCGTTAGAGGCCTTGGCAGAAAATGACGCTATTCGCGTGCTGCTACTGCGTGGTAAAGGCAAGCACTTCTGTGCCGGCGGCGATTTAAACTGGATGAAAGCCTCTGCCGATTTAGATTACGAAGCCAACCGTGCCGATGCAGAGCAACTGGGCAAACTCATGCGCACCTTAGCGGCTTTCCCTGCCCCCACCTTAGCTGCCGTACAAGGCGCTGCCTTTGGCGGTGGCGTAGGCCTCGTAGCTTGCTGCGACATGGCCATTGCCACGAAAGAATCGCTCTTTTCGCTTTCCGAAGTGCGCATTGGCTTGGCTCCCGCGGTAATCAGCCCCTATGTGGTGAACGCTATGGGCGCTCGTGTTACACGCCGCTACGCCCTCACAGGCGAGCGCTTCGATGGATACAAGGCCATGGTGCACGGTTTAGTGGCAGAGCTATACCCCGCCAACAACCTTGATGCAGCCGTTGCCCAATGGTGTGAAACCTTCAAGCTAAATAGCCCAGCCGCCATGCGCGCGAGCAAAAAACTACTACAAAAATTCGACCAGAGTATGCCTTCCCCGCTTACTCAAGAGCTTACCGAGGATACCATTGCGCGCGTACGCGTCACGGATGAAGGCCAAGAGGGCCTGCGCGCTTTCCTCGAAAAACGCAAACCCAACTGGCAGGAGGAATAATAATGACACAGCCTATTCAGCGTTTATTGATCGCCAACCGAGGCGAAATTGCCTGCCGTATCATCCAAACAGCCCGTGACATGGGCATTAGCACCGTGGCCGTACACAGTGAGGTGGACAGCCATGCCGCCCACGTGGCCGCCGCGGATATTGCCGTAAACTTAGGCGGTGCCCGCCCTAACGAAAGCTACTTGGTCATCGAAAAGATCATTCAAGCAGCGAAAGACACCGGCGCCGATGCCATTCACCCTGGCTATGGCTTTTTAGCGGAAAACGCAGATTTTGCCCGTGCCATTGCCGATGCAGGCCTTATTTTTGTGGGCCCACCCGTGGGTGCCATCGAAGCCATGGGCAGCAAATCCGCATCGAAAGAGCTCATGGAAGAAGCCGGCGTGCCCCTCGTACCGGGCTACCATGGTGAATCGCAAGATCTCGAACACTTTATTCAAGCCGCCAACGATATCGGCTATCCCGTGTTGCTTAAAGCCAGCGCGGGAGGCGGTGGCCGCGGCATGAAAGTAGTGGAAAGCGAAAAAGAACTCGCCGAAGCCTTTGCCTCTGCCAAACGAGAATCCCTCGCCGCCTTCGGTGACGACCGCATGCTGGTGGAAAAGTACATCCTTGAACCACGCCATGTGGAAATTCAGATTTTCGCCGATACCGACGGCCGCTGCATTTACCTGCACGAGCGTGATTGCTCCATTCAGCGCCGCCACCAAAAAGTAGTGGAAGAAGCTCCTGCCCCTGGCCTCACACCGGCCTTGCGCCAAGCCATGGGTGAAGCGGCCGTGCGCGCCGCCCAAGCGGTGAACTACATTGGTGCGGGCACCGTGGAATTTTTACTCGACGCCCGCGGGCATTTCTACTTCATGGAAATGAACACCCGCCTACAGGTAGAGCACCCTATTACGGAACTTATTACCGGCACCGATTTAGTGGCCTGGCAGCTACGCGTAGCACGCGGTGAAGCGCTGCCACTCACGCAAGAGCAAGTGCCTATGCATGGCCACGCCATGGAAGTACGCGTGTACGCAGAAGACCCTGACAACGATTTCCTGCCCGCCACCGGCACCCTGGAAATATACCGTGAGCCCGCCAATGGCCCGGGCCGTCGTGTGGATACCGGCGTGCGCGAAGGTGACGAAGTGTCTCCCTTCTACGACCCTATGATCGCCAAGGTTATTGCGTGGGGAGAAGACCGTGAACAAGCGCGCTTACGCCTGCTCGACATGTTGGCCGACACCACCATTTCTGGTGTGCGCACCAACATTAACTTTCTGCAGCGTATCCTTGCTCACGAAGCGTTCGCCGAAGGCAAAGTGCAAACAGGCTTCATTGAGGATTACCGCGATGCCCTGTTCCCTGAAAAAGCGCCCCTCGATGAACACTTCTGGCAACTAGCCGGTGCCGCTTGGTTACACAGCCAATCACAGCCGGTGCGCAAAGAAGACCAACATTCTCCTTGGGCACAAGCACCCGTAGGTTGGCGCAGCGCCACACCGCAACGCGCCTACTTGCGCTTAGAACTTGAAGAGCACACAGAAACCTTTTGGGTTAACGCTGAAACATTGGCGAGCACCCACTGGCTGGATGACGAGTTCTTCTACGTGGAAAACGGCGTGCAAAAACGCTGTACCGCCATCGCTAAACAAGGCACCCTCTACTTTCACTGGCACGGTGACGTGCATGCCCTACGCTTAGCCGATCCTATTGCGGCAGCAAAAGCAGACACCGAAGCGGGTGGCCTCACTGCACCCATGAATGGCAACATCGTGAACGTGGCCGTCACTCCTGGCCAAACCGTGGCCGCAGGCGATTTACTAGTAGTGGTAGAAGCCATGAAAATGGAGCACAGTATTCGTGCCCATGAAGAAGGCACCGTGGCAGCCGTATTTTGCGCAGAAGGCGACATGGTGGCCGAGGGCACCATCCTCGTAGAAATGGAGGCAGACTAATGTCGTTACCTGAACACGTTACTCTCGTTGAAGTGGGCCCGCGCGACGGGCTCCAAAACGAAGCCACTCCGCTTACCGTGCAAGACAAGGTTAATTTCATCCATGCCCTAGCGGAAACGGGTTTAACTTACATTGAAGCCGGCAGCTTTGTGTCGCCCAAATGGGTGCCACAAATGGCGGGCAGCGGCGCCGTGTTTGGTGCACTGAAACGCAAAGAGCACATCACCTATGCCGCGCTCACCCCTAACTTGCGCGGCTTTGAAGATGCGCTTGCCGCTAAAGTGGACGAAGTGGCGGTGTTTGCAGCTGCCACCGAGAGCTTTTCCCAGAAAAACATCAACTGCTCTATTAAAGAAAGCCTAGAGCGCTTTGAGCCCGTCATGGCTGCCGCCGCTGCTGCTAACATTCCAGTGCGCGGCTATGTGTCGTGCGTGTTGGGCTGCCCCTATGAAGGCGAAGTAAACCCTGAGCAAGCTGCCGAGGTGGCTTACGAGCTGTACAACATGGGCTGCCGTGAGGTATCTCTCGGTGACACCATTGGCACCGGCACAGCGAGCGCCACGCGCAAACTCATTGAGGTAACGCGCAACAAAGTGCCCGTGGAAAAAATCGCCGGCCATTATCACGACACCTATGGCCAAGCCATCGCCAACATTTATGCCAGCTTATTAGAAGGCGTGAGCATCTTTGATAGCTCTGTGGCAGGCTTAGGCGGCTGCCCGTACGCCAAAGGCGCCAGCGGCAACGTGGCCACCGAAGATGTGGTGTATTTGCTCGAAGGCTTAGGCATTAACACAGGGGTAGATTTAGAGGCTCTGATTAACGTGGGCCACCGCATGAGCCACCGTTTGCGTCGTGCTAATGCTTCTAAAGTCGCCCAAGCACGAGGACAACAAACGTGAGTTCAGATAAAGAGCGCAAAACCTATTCCATCGCCGATTTAGCCAACGAATTCGATATCACCCACCGCACTATTCGTTTTTACGAAGAGCAAGGCATGATCACACCCTCTCGCGAGGGCCGTGATCGGGTGTACACCGATAAAGACAGAGTTGCGCTCATCTTAATTTTGCGCGGCAAACGTATTGGCTTTTCTCTTGCTGAGTGCAAAGGCCTCATCGACCTGTATAACCCACAGGGCAACCAACACCAGCTCAATATCATGCTGGAAAAAATTGCCGAACGACGCCTACAGCTAGAGCAGCAACTGCTCGACATTGAGCAAATGCAATTAGAGCTCGACTCCGCTGAAGAGCGCTGCCGAGTGGCCTTGCAAGACTTAGAGGCCAGCCAACAAGCCTAACAACACAGCCATTAAGCTGCTTCCAACTTAATGGCTGCTGCTCTTATTCCACCACTACGCGAGATTCATTGCGCGACAAAGTACTCGGCCCAATGCCTGGCACGTTTTGCAACGCTTCAGCACTGGTAAAAGGACCATGCTCTTCACGGTACGCCACAATGGCCTGCGCTTTAGAGGGGCCTACCCCTTTCAGTGCCTCACTCAATTCCTCAGCACTGGCTGTATTAATGTTCACCATAGGGCCCGTGGCGGCTAAAGCGGGTTCACTGGCCACTGCCGCTTGGCCCGTTGCCAAACCAAACGCCAATAACAAAGCGGGTAAAAAGCTGTTTTTTATTTTCATCGTTTTACTCCTAATGTTGTTAATCATCCCGAGGGATGACACCACTCTAGAGCACCCAATGCCGCCGCAAATAGAGGCGTTACCATCAAACACGCGCTGCCATCACAGCTATTTTATGCAAGCCTAGGCGCACGATTTGTAAGTCAGCAGCCGCCCAATGTGCAGCGGTATTGGCGAACGATTCATAAAAACGTTATTGGCATTTGTACAACACAAAAAAAAGGAGGAAACAAACCGTTTCCTCCCAAAGCTCTCAAACAGAGAGTTAGACAGCGTCGGCTAATGGTGTTTTTACAGCTGCACGCATATCGCCCTGCTCCTCAAAACGCTGATGCCAGGACAACGCCTCGTGCAATAAATGTGGTGTGTGCCCGCCTTTTTCACTGGCGCGCTGAAAATAATCAGCTAACTGTGCGTGATACTCTGGATGAACACAGTTCTCTATAATTGCCACCGCGCGTTCTTTGGGCGACAAACCCCGTAAATCAGCTAGCCCCTGCTCGGTGACCAACACATCCACATCGTGCTCGGCGTGGTCCGTGTGCGACACCATGGGCACCACACGGCTAATGGCACCGTCTTTGGCTAAGGATTTCGTGACGAAGATAGACAAGTGAGCATTGCGCGCGAAATCTCCCGACCCGCCGATGCCATTCATCATTTTTGTACCGCACACATGGGTGGAGTTTACGTTGCCGTACAAATCAAATTCTAGCGCTGTGTTAATAGCAATAATGCCTAAGCGACGCACAATCTCAGGATGGTTACTCATTTCTTGCGGACGCAATACAATGCGCTCTTTAAAACTATCGAGGTGCTCGAAAAAGTGCTCCATCATTGGCTGCGTAATGGTCACAGATGAGGCCGACGCAAAGGTCAACTGGCCCGACTCCAGCAAATGGAAGGCGCTATCTTGCAACACTTCAGAATACATCACTAAATCGCGGAAGTTCGATTCGGTTAGCCCCTGTGTTACCGCATTAGCAATACTGCCTATGCCCACTTGTAATGGCAGCAACGATGGCGTTAACCGCCCTGCCGCCACTTCTTGCTCAAAAAAACCAATAATATGTTTAGCAATGGCTTTCGTATCGGCATCAGGATCAGCAACTACTGAAGGGCTATCTAGCTGCTCGGTTTTAACAATAGCGACAATGCGTTCTGGGTCCACCGCAATAGCGTGGCTACCCATGCGGTGGTGCGCCTTGGTTAACGGCAATGGCTCACGATGCGGGCGCGAGGCCGGTAAATAAATATCATGAAAACCTTCTAGTTCAGCCGGCATGGCCGTATTCAACTCAACAATCACTTGCTTGGCATGGGCTACAAAACTGGCCGAATTACCCACCGATGTGCTTGGCACCAAATGGCCTTCTTCTGTAATCGCCACCGCTTCAATAATGGCTACATCAATAGGATACCCAGGCTGCGAGCGTAGCTGTTCCGCCATTTCCGACAAGTGAATATCGCTAAAATGCACCTTGCCAGTATTAATATGACGGCGTAAATCCGCATCCACCTGAAACGGTGCACGGCGGCTAAACACGCCCGCATTACTCATCAGGCTATCGCTATCGTTACCCAAGGATGCACCCGTTAATAGCGTTAAGTTTAATGCACCCTCTTGCTGCGCCTTGTCGGCCAACGCCTGGGGCATTGCTTTAGCGTCGCCAGCACGGGTAAAACCGCTCATGCCAATCGTCATGTTCGGTTTTACAAAAGCCGCCGCCTCAGCCGCCGACATTATTTTGTTTTTTAACTGCTCTAAACGAATACGCGCTTGGCTCATGATCTTCTCCGCCGTCGTTGTTATTAGATTTAATTTTCAACGAAGCCTATCATTACCATTATGAATTGATTGCATGAATTATATGACTTTTATCTATGCTAAACCTTAATGCCCTCGTTTATTTCGTTGAAACAGCGCGTTTACGTAGCTTTACGCAGGCGGCTCATACTTTAGGTGTAAGCCAGTCCACCGTAAGCAAGATGGTCAAAAACTTAGAAAACGACCTCGGTGATGTACTGATTGTGCGCCAAAGCACGCCATTAAAACTCACCGCTATTGGCGAGCACTTATATAAAAAAGGGCAACATATACTGCAAGCTATTACCGAACTAGAGCACGACGTGCACGCCATGCAAAGCCTGAAAATGGGCCGCTTACGCATTGGCATTCCGCCCATGGTAAACCTGCTATTAACACATACTTTGAAGCAGTTTAGGGAACGTTACCCCGATATTGCTTTAGTGATTAACGAGCCACCCGGCCCCATGATTGAAAAGGAAGTGGCCGCAGGGCGGCTAGATTTTGGGTTTAGTATTGCCCCCGTAGAGCAAGGTTTAGCCTTAAAACAAGAGGTGTTTGCCGATTTCCCCCTGTATGCCATTGCCCAACAACATGTCATCGATCGCCTAAACAACCCACTTACTTTGGCGCAATTAGCAAATAAGAACCTGCTACTACTAAACGAAGATTTCGGCATCACTCGCCTTTTAAACCTGCATTTTGCCAAAGCTAACGTAACCCCCACCATCTACGCCCAAAGTAGCCAATGGGATTGGCTAATTTCAATGGCGCAAGCGGGCTTAGGCATTGCCTTACTGCCCGAACCTTTCACCGAACAACTGCCCGCCGGCATGGCCTGCCGCCAAATAGAAGACCCTACCCTGCGTTGGCAAGTGGTTCTGCTGTGGGATGCGCTGTATTTGTCGGATAGTGCGCAGGCGTGGCTAGAGATGTGCTAGTGAGGGGTGGGGATCCATATATTACTAAACTGCGTGCCTAAGCGAG
>Ga0079226_10001728_pt1 | contig 16775 bp, 14 predicted proteins | sample Poulit2014_FD_76345 | JGI IMG/M metagenome (GOLD analysis project Ga0079226, IMG submission 76345) | Agricultural soil microbial communities from Georgia to study Nitrogen management - Poultry litter 2014 | ecosystem: Environmental > Terrestrial > Soil > Agricultural land | place: USA: Georgia...
CAACACCAATTCGCACAAAATTTCTTGCTGTTTTCCATTTTCCATGCTCGTTTTTTTCTACATGAATTCTGCAGTCGATGGGATTCCCCTGTGGATCTCTTGAATCTATGTATTTTTGAACTATAAATTCGACTGTTCCAACCTTTTTCTCATAGAATTTTTTAAACATCCTTTTTGAAAGGGTTATTTCACTTTTTTCAAAGCCAATAATAAACTTCCGCTTATATTTCCTAATTAAATATACATTCCTACCCTGTGTACTCCTAATGGGTTTTAAAACAATTGTATTATGAGTCTTTAGAAATTTTAAAACTTGTTCGAAATTGATTGCATTTTCAGTTGGGATTAACCATTTTTTTATAATAGGATCATTTCGAAATAATATATTTATTTTATTTTTAGGAAGAGGCATTCTTTCATTGATTGAAAGTTCTGAATTCATTTGTAAATAATTCAGTAAATTCTTGTGTTTTTTAGCTGAAAAAAGAATAGGTGCTACATCAATGAACTTAGGTAAATCCAATACCCTTTCAACCCACTGTTCGTTTGATAGGATTCTTCCGGTTACTTTATTAGTCGACATATCAATATCTTCAGGTGTTAAATAAACAAATTTAAAATTCCTATAATGACACATTATTGCCAAAACCTTTGCAAAGTGACTTGGTTTTTTCCTTGTCCTTAAAAAACCTACATACATTTAATCTCCTCATTTCTTACAAAATCCGTTTATTTCGTTATTTGGAATATTGGCTAAAAGTCACTAATTAAAGTAAAAATAAAACCCTATAGTTTAGAAAATAAAATAAAGAATCTTATTTAATAATCTACTAGGGTTCTGTAAAAGTATGTTAATTACTGTAATAATCCTCAGGTTCCGCCGTCTGTTGCTCATTTTGATCGAGATTTTCGGATTCGGCGTAAGTAGGTAATTCTAAATGCTTCTTCAATGTATGAATCGTATCAATTAGCGCTATCTCATCTACTTGGTAGTAATAAGTGCTTCCTGGTTGATAATCTTGTCCTTCGAGCGTGAATCGTTCCACATCAAGATTTGAACCATCTGTTCCGTAATAAAAGAAGCTTTTCATTTCTGTAAATGTCATGTTAGTGGACATGTTATTACCCACCGCTTCAATAATGTCATCATACTTAAATAACGAGCTGAAACCTGTCGCCTTATTAACTACCGATTCAATAATTTCTAACTGTCTTTTTCCACGTTCTACATCATTATCTTTTTTTCTAGTTCTAGCAAAAGCTAATGCCTCTTCACCATTAAGCAGTTGTTTTCCTTCAAAGAGATGAATGTTATCACGTTTATCATTAGAATCTGATTCAGTAAACTCATATGGGACATCTATTTCAACACCACCAATGGCGTCAATAACATCAACAAACGCATGGAAATTCAATTTAACATAATAATCAACCGGTATTTCAAGCAGGTTTTCAACTGTATCAATAGCACCTTTTGTACCACCAAAAGCATGGGCGTGATTGATTTTGTCGTTATAACCAACTTCTGGTATATATACATAAGAATCACGAGGAATACTTAGTAACTTGACACTTTTATCATCACGATTTAGCGTGGCTAAAATTAAAGCGTCCGTTCTGCTTTTATCCCCATATCTCATTTCTCTTTTTTCACTTTGATCAATACCCATTATTAATATCGTTACATTATCGAATTTTGGGTCTACATAGTCATCGCGTAAATCTGATTTACCCGATTCCCTTTCATCTTCCTCATAAGCTCCTGTCAATGCTGAATCAGCCTTTAAATAAAGATGAGTTCCGTAAGATAAGACTGCCATAAAAGCAATAATCATTAAAGTTAATAATACCTTTATTCTCTTTCTTAATCTTCGTTTTGGGGCCTTTTTAGCGATTCGCGATTGGGAGAACCTCTTGTTAGTCATACATCAAAAGCTCCTTTAAAAATGCACACATTAGTTTTATTTTACATAATCGTTACTAATTAATTATACTATGAATACAATAATTAGTACATGGTTTAAACATTAAAATTTATTAACATTAGTAAAGCTTTTGTAATAAAGGCCCTAAACTTAGTAAAAAAAAAACCTTGGGGGAAGTGATGCCACCCAAGATTTAAAATCATTCATTTATATACCGGGATATCTAGATGTAACACTTTGAAATTCATTTCCTGATATATATTATACATTGTGTGAATTTGTTTTGAAGCCCACCCAATATCAGTAGCATATTGATGTGTAGCATAACCGAGACTTTCCATAGCTTTCGGATTCCAACGCATTTTATACAATGTATTTTGTCCTGCTTTAAGGTAGGATGATCCAATAAATGCAGCCCCGCCTCTAATCGCTTTAGCTACTGTATCCCAACCCTCTTCATAAGCACGGATTGCTCCGCAATTGACTGGACAACTATCATAAGCGCCAATTCCGTATACATTATAAACGGTTTTAATATTTTGTAAAGACTTTCTATTATTCTTAGTAACACGTACTGGTTTACCAACTGAATTAATCCCAACTTCAACCCCACTTGCTAACGTAGATGTTCCATTTCCAGTTTCCAAAATAGAATGTGAGATTAAGTAAATTTCGTTAATCTTATTGATACGTCCAGCATCGATGAATGCCTGGCCTTGTCCTGATAAAACTCCTTTTCCTCTTAAGTAATTATTCAGAACTGATCTAGGTGCTCCACTTAGCTTACTTAAATCTAGGAATTGAAATCTTTGTCTTTCATCATTAATAAAATTATTAGGATCTAAGTAATAACGAGTATCTTCTTTTGTTGCATGATACCAATTGTAACCTGAACTTTGATATTTTATAGCATACCAATTTCCTTTTTCATCAATAATATCAACCTTTGTTCCTTTAGGTAAAGTACCTAAAATTCTATTTTCTGTTGTATTAGTAGTTGTAGGTTGAGTACGTACATTTAGTGCATCAGCTGTAACCCGATTATCACTATCTATATAACTTTTAGAAACCCATGCATATTCACGTTTATCTGTTTGTGGTGAAGCGTTCATTTGCATTTCTAGGGCTTCTTCCAAAGTTAAATTGTAGTATGTCTTACCGATGGAATTCAATGCTTCTTGAATGGTAAGTAACGTAACCTCATCAGCTATTCCACTTTGTGGAAGGCTATAGTCCCTTTGGAATTCTTGTACTTTTTGAGCGGTAAATGAACCATATGTCTCATTAATGTTCATTCCTCCGTACCCGATTTTCTTTAGATCTTTTTTTAATTGAATTACGTCTGGATGTTTATTTCCTACTTGAAAATGAGTAGAAAGAATTTCCTCAATTTTTTCCAAAGTACGGTCATCCCCAATTCCATTCAATGTCAAACCATAATGTGCTTGGAATTGTTCTACTCTTGTTTTTGTAAACGATCCAAAAGTTTCATTGACATTCATATTTCCAAAGCCGAGCTTTATTAAATCATTTTTCAACGATATAACACTAGCGTGTTTTTTACCTTCTTGTAGATGGGTGTTGTATAGCGCATCTATTTTATCTATTGTTTCGTTAGTGCCCGTCCCTGTTTCATTTAAATAAAAATACCTTTGGAATTGTTTGATTTTTGTAGCTGTAAAAGCACCATAGTGATCATTGATATTCATTCCACCAAATCCAAGAAAGGTTAATTTTACCTTAAGGTCAGTTATTAATGGATGTCGATTGCCTTCATAATAAATATTTATCTCGGAATTTAAAAGGTCCATCGTAACAGGGTCTACAATCCCATTAACTATTAACCCATAATCTCGCTGTAATTGTTTCACTTTTGTAGCGGTAAAGGTCCCATAGTGTTCATTAACATCCATCCCACCATAACCAAGTGCTATTAAACTTTTTTTAATACCAATTACCTTTGAATCCCTATCACCTGTTTTAAGTGATGTTTTTAAAATATGTTCAATAGTATCTAATGTATTTTGATTTGCAATGCCATTCGCGGGTTCAATCCCATAATACTCTTGTAATTGCTTTACCCTTTTAGCGGTGAACGAACCATAATGTTCATTAATGTTCATGCCACCAAACCCAAGTTCTGTTAATTGTTTTTTAAGATCGATAACTAAAGGTGAGCGAACATCTAACTCGAGTTCAGATGAAAAGAAACTGTCAAGTTTATTTTGTGTAACAGGATCATAAAGACCATTTTGTTTTAAACCATTATCTCTTTGAAATTGTTTTATTCTTGTAGCAGTAAATGATCCATAGTGTTCATTCAGATTCATCCCGCCATACCCAAGATTAATTAAATTCCTTTTAATTTCTATAACCTCAGGACCTTTATCACCTACATCAAAGGAATTTAATAGAATAGCATCTATTGAAGCAGAAGTTTGGTTTCCTACAATCCCATCAAACGGCTTAATATTGAAATATTCTTGCAACTGTCTAACCCTCGTAGCAGTAAAAGATCCGTAATGTTCATTAAGGTTCATTCCACCAAACCCGAGTTTAATTAATTGTTTTTTTAAATCGATAACTAACGGTGAACGAACACCTTGTTTCAAGACTGATGGAAATAAATTATCAAGCCTATTTTGGGTAACTGGATCAATTAAACCATTATCGATTAATCCATTATCTCTTTGGAATTGCTTAACCTTAGTAGTCGTGAAAGAGCCATAATGTTCATTTAAGTTCATTCCTCCGTAACCTAAAGTTATTAGTTTTTCCTTCAAAGCGATAACACTTTTGTGTTTTTTATTTTCTTGTAAGGATGTCGACAAAATATTATCAATTTTATTCCTAGTAGTCTCATTTGCAATACCGTTAGAGGGTTGAATGCCATAGTATTCCTGTAACTGCTTCACTTTGGTCACAGTAAAAGAACCATATAAATCATTTAAATTCATTCCGCCAAAACCTAATTTAGTTAATTTCTTTTTGAGTTCAACAACATCATCAGATCGATAGCCTTCTGAAAAGGGTTCAGTACTCTTTGATTTTTTGTTAGGGATTGTGTCTTTCGTATTGTTTATTTTATGAGTACTATCAATAGCATTGTTATTTACTTCAGTCTCTTGTGATTTGTTATTATCGTCAGTTTTATGTACTGAAGTTTCCTGGTCAAGGTCCTGTTCCTGTTTAGGGCTTTCACTTTTTGTATTTGAATCACTTTCTGTTTTTGATTCATCAAATTCTGCCTCAGGCTCATTAATTTCATCTTGTGAATTTTCATCGGGTTGAACACTGTCCATTGCTCTTTCAACCTGATTTGCATGGGAGAATGAAGGCATTAATAATATAAATGTTGCGAAAAATGACATGACAACCTTGCTGTGTCTAATCATAGTGTATCACCTCCTTGTCCAATCAATCATTTACAATTTGATATTGAATCACTTTCAGTACTCACCTCCTTAGAACTAGATATAAAGTATGTGTTGCATATTCTATTCTATCGAAAATGATTATAAATGTCTATGAAACTTAAAAATTAGTTACCTCAATTAGGTTATAAGTAATAAGTGTTAACACTAATATAGGTGGAATGTATTAATGACACAATTCATGTTTAGCATTAAAAAACCGTTAAATTATTTATAAAACTACTTTCATTCCCCTCAATTTTACAAATCTATTATTTTTGGCATTGATTTCATATACCCAACTATTTCATTATATAAACTTAAATAATGTGAAAATGATTAATTTGTATCAGAATCTTTTAACAAATCAACACCTTCTTTTGCAATCAATCGATAGTATGTGTGAAAGCGAGGTGAAGTAAAAATGGCAGTCAGTTATATCAGAACTTCTCAGTTGCGACTAGTTTTTGAAACGGGGTTTGATCCTGATTCACAGGAGCCTATTTTCAAGCGTAAAACATTTAATAACATTAAAACAGACGCTACGGCAGCCCAGTTATACTCAGTAGCTGAATCATTGTCCGGTTTGCAACAGCACCCTTTGTACAAGATTGAACGAGCGGATCAATCGAACATTGAATCGCAGTAAACCTTCGTAGTTAAGGAAATCGAAAGGGGGTGCATCAATGAAAAAGTTAGAACTTCAATTTAAGAATATGGAGGGGAATACGGTTACGATGTCAATCGACAATCCGATTGAACCGGTTAATCCGATCACTGTTAATGCGGCGATGGATGACATCATGCAACAAAACGTATTCGAATCAAGTGGTGGCGACTTAGTTAGTAAACACGCTGCCCGAGTAGTTGAACGAACGGTTACAGCCGTCGAAATCGATGTATAAATAAAATAGGATAGAAGAAGGCGGACCAGGACTGTAATAAGCTGGTTCGCCTTTTTCAATGAATCATTTTAAGAGAGGAGCATTTACGATGGAGGGATGGATCACGTTATTAACGGAATTAAGTTTCCCAGTTGCGATTACTTTTTATTTGTTGCATCGCATTGAAGGTAAGCTTGATGTGTTGAATGATTCGATTCGGACGTTGCCAGAGAAAATGAAATGATGCTGTATTTTTAGAAAAGACCCCTATATATGTTGGATAATCTTTCATCGGTTATGACGACATATATGGGGGTTGTTTTTTATTTATCAAGCGGTTTACAGAGGTAAGTAGGTTTATTTTTGAAATTGCTTTTTTATTTGTTGTTATAACTATTTTGAGAAAGTCCTACGATTTTAAATTTTTAAATATGATTAGAGGGTAATCCTTAATGTTCATACAATTCACAATTAGTGGATAAATCGAATGGCACTTTCGTCTTGTTCACAAATTTGTTGATTTAAATTCACGAGTTTGGCACCCTTTTGAAAACAAAAATTGGTAACCTATATAGGTGAGTGTAATTTGATTTAATTATGTAGCTAGTTTTCTAGTTATACTCACGAGTTTATATTGCAATGGTAGATGAATTAAACATTTTACATACTTGCTTGAAGTGTGAGAACTATAAACCCTAGCAAGATCATCAAAATTTAAGCAACAGATAACTCGCAATGTTTTTTTATAACTTTATTTAGGAGCTAGTCTTATAAGTCGTTCCTTGACAGATGTTAAGGCAACCGACAATTAAAAACCAAAGAGAGGGAGATTATATTGAAGAAACGTTTTTCATTATCGGCGGTCGTGACAGTACTCGTTTTAACGTTAGTGTTTGCACCGGTGGATCAGGCTTCGGCACAAATTGCGGATGGTACATATCAAGTTAGTTATGAAATGAAGGAAGCCAACAATAATAACACGTCAATTGCTGATGGATATTTCCAAAAGCCAGCGACGGTAACGGTAAGCGGAGGAACTGCAACAGTTCAATTTACAGTTACGAGCGCCGATATGGTTAAAGGCTTAAGTGTATCAGGTAGTTCTATGAATGTTGTAGGTGAAAGTGGAGATACGAGGACGTATAGTTTTCAAACGTCAGTATCGAACCTATCTAACCCAGTAAGTATGGGTATGCACATTATCGTTCCAAAAGGTACACCAGGTCTAGAGGCGGGATATGATAGGCAGCATACAGCTCGTGCGATTTTTAATGTAAGTGGATTAAGCAGTGGTGGCGGAGAAAATAATAACGAAGAGGCTGCAGGGAGCACGGATAAAAACGCCGAGAACCCTAAAACTGGTGATGACTCACCAATCGTTCTCTACACTATTTTATTAGTTGGTGCGGCGGGTGCGTTTGTTTTTGTTAGAAAGTTACGCCCAGCAAACGATTAATTTATGCTTTGGAACACTACATTAAAAACACGGGAGAGATAAATAATCATGAGAAAATCTATTAATATATTTTTAGCTGTCCTAATAACCTTGTTTTCAATTCCATTGAATGGTTTAAACGTACAAGCAGCGGAGAAAGTGTACGATGATATTGAGGATGGGGAGTATACATTAACAGCGAAGTTACTTAAAGAAGGAACAAATGAAAAATCTGCAGCGGCAGATTTTATGAGTAATGAAGTAACATTAGCTATTCAAGATGGCGAAGCCCAATTAACGTTTTTTATACCAAATAACGATATGATGAACTTCAATAATTTTCTAGTAGAAGATGTAGAAGCAAACATTACGGATGGCAAAAATGAAGATGAAACAGGTAAATATTATACATTTGGAATAGGGATTCTAAAAGCAAAACTGTCATCAAAAGTTAGTTATGAAGTTCCAATGATGAATTTGATTCATAACAATGTTGGCATGGATATTCAGCTAATCGGACTCGATAATCTTCCTAAGATAGAAGAGGAAGAAGTTACACCGGAAGAGCCAGAGGAAAATGATAAGCCTGATCAAGGAAATGATTCAGATAAAGACGAAACTGAAAAACCTGAAGAGGATCCAAAAGATGACGTAACCTCGCTTAAAGACTTAGATGATGGTTACTATACAGTCAATGCATCGCATATGCATGATGAAAAGGAAGAAGCATCAGCTATGGCAAGGTATTTAGCAGATACTGTTTTCCTTTCAGTTAAGAATGGTAAGGCTGAATTAACAGTTACGATTAATGACAATAATACGGTTACTAAATTACAGGTAGCTAGCCAAAATCCAATTGAAAAATTAGTTAACGAAAATAAAAACTATGAAACATTTAAACTAAATGATTTAGGTGAAACTGTCTCGGCTTATGCTGAGTATCAAGCACCTTTTGGAGACGCAGTGCATTACGGTAATGCAGATTTCAGAATTGTTTTTGATGAAGCGAGTATTAAGTCAGCTGAAGAAAGCGATAAACCTGGTTATGGGTTAGAGCCAGAGGAAACTGAAAAAGAAGAACCAGAAGAAAATGAAAAAGAAGAACCGGAAAAGGGAAATAACAGCGAAGGAAATGACGAAGGTGTTGAAGAAGACACTAAAATACTAAATCCTGACAAAGCGTATGAAATTAACTATACAATTTTAAACGAAAATAAAAAAGATCCTTCAGTAGCTAATGGATTCTTCGAAAAACCGGGGATTTTATTAGAAAAAGACGGGAAAACATATTTACAAATGACGGTTGAAAGTGCAGAAATGGTTCAGGCACTAAGTAACAAGTATGGTGATTATGTTTTAGTAAGTGAAAAAGATGGAAAAAGGACGATGCAACTACGTGTTCCTGATAATTTATCCGATATGGTATTAGATATGCACATCGTTGTACCAGCTGGGGCTATACCAGGATTTCCAGGATATAATGAGAAGCACGGTGCAATCTTAACGTTCGATAAAAGTAGTAAAAAAGAAGTTGATGCTAAAAAATATCAGTTAGTAGCTACAAACGAAAAAGATAATGGAAATGCCCCATTCGATAAAGATGCTAAACCGACACCAAACCCAACTCCAAACTCAGAAAGTGATAATGGAAATGGTCAAAATGTAAATAACGGTAAAGGGGCAAGTGGTGAGGATGAAGAGGTAAATTTAACACCAGATAAGGCATATACGATTAACTATACAATTTTAAATGAGGAAAATGGAAAAGCTTCAGTAGCAGATGGATTTTTCCAAAAGCCAGGAATTTTACTTGAATATGAAGGTAAGACATACCTCCAAATGACAGTTGAAAGTGCAGAAATGGTTAAGGCATTAAGTAACAAATATGGTGACTACATTTTAGTTAGCAAAAACGCTGATGGGACAATGACCATCCAATTACGAGTTCCGGATGATTTATCAAATATGAAATTAGATATGCATATTGTTGTTCCAGCTGGAGCTATCCCAGGATTTCCAGGGTATAACGAGAAACACGGTGCGATTTTAACATTTGATAAAGGAAGTAAGAAAGAAATTTCCGTTGAAGGTCTGGAGGTAGCAGCTTCTGGGGATAAAAACAACGAGAATGGTCCTTATGTTGAAGGTGCAACACCAGGTAAACCAAGCTTTGGTGAAAATGATAACGAAAATGGTAACAAAAAGAATGGACTTAACCCGAAAACTGGTGATACGTCGCAAGTGTTCTTCTTTACTATGTTACTTATTGGATCGTTAGGTGTACTAGCTGTCCAGTTACGTAGACGTTTAGCGGCATAAAGGTTTATTAAATTTAAGCGAGTCTTACTGTTTAATCCAGACAGTAGGGCTCACTTTGCTATTTAAAAAGCACTACATAATATTACGTTAAAATAGAGGTGTTATTTAAAACGATGCGAAAGGTAAAACTTTTAGCTATAATATTAGCTTCAGTTATGTTCATTTTAGGCTGTGGAACGATCGATGCTGAAGATGTAGAATCGACAGAAGGTGAAGCAACTAGCACGGCTGGAGAAACAGAAGAAGTCGAAGAATCCTGGCAACGTGAAGGTGATGGGGAACATCGTGTGATTGCTACTACAGTTGCAATTGCTGAAATTATGGAACAGTTACAAGTTGATTTAGTTGGTATTCCAACGACATATAAAGAATTAGCCCCGCAATATAAGGATTTACCTGAAGTCGGAATTGCTGATGAACCTGACATGGAAATTGTTAAATCTTTAAATCCAACTGATGTGTTATCAGTAACGACGTTAGAAGCGGATGTTGAAGATTATTATGCACAAACAGACACACCAGTTTCGTTTCTTGATTTAGAAAGTGTCGATGGTATGCTTGAGTCGATTGAGTACTTAGGGAAACAATATAATCGAGTAGATGAAGCGGAATTGATGATTCAAAAGTTTGAAGATCAACTGACGGAAATTGAAGCGGAGATAGAAGGTAAGGAGTCGCCTTCGGTACTTATTTTATTAGGGATTCCGGGGAGTTATCTCGTAGCGACGGAAAATTCGTATTTAGGGGATTTGGCGAAGCGTGCGGGAGCGACGAATGTATTTCCGGGTGAAGATGATATTGAATATGCGTCAGCAAATACAGAATATTTACAACAGACGAATCCAGATGTTATTTTACGTGCGGCTCATGGGATGCCGGATGCGGTTGTGGAAATGTTTGATAAGGAATTTGCGGAAAATGACGTTTGGAAACATTTTGATGCGGTCGAGAATGGTCGTGTCTATGATTTAGAGGAAACGTTATTTGGTACGACGGCTAATTTAGCGGCGTATGATGCACTACTTCATTTAGTAGATATTTTTTATGAAGAATAAAATAAATGTAGTTATTATCGGTCAATGTGGAGTGGAAAGGGTATGAATCGGAGAGTCGTTAGTTTTATCGTCGTCCTAATGTTACTGCCAGTTGTTACGCTTTATTCGGCAACGACAGGAAGTATCGATGTGACGCCATTAGAACTTATCAAAGGTCTATTTACAGGCACGAATGAAAATATTGCCATCATAAAGGATTTACGTTTTCCACGAATTATTATTGCACTGTTCGCTGGTGCAGCGCTCGCTGTTTCTGGAGTACTTTTGCAAGCGGTAATGCGGAATCCATTAGCTGAGCCAGGTATTATCGGTGTATCTTCGGGTGCGGGTTTTTTTACGTTACTTGTATTGACATTTTTTCCGACGTTGTTTTTTTACACCCCTTTATTTGCGTTTATCGGTGGGGCAATTGCGTTTATTCTCGTTTATACGTTTTCCTGGAAGTCAGGTTTGAATCCGCTACGAATGATTTTGATTGGTGTCGCAATTAATGCGGTTTTCACAGGGTTTAGTCAATTGTTACAGGCGTTTAATGCGAGTAGTATGGCATCGAGCGTATCGGTTACACAATCGACGTTAACGATGAAGACGTGGTCGGATGTCAATGTGATTGTCATTTACGGTTCGATTGGATTGGTGATCGCGTTTTTCTTATTTGCGTGGGCGAACCATTTATCATTATCGGATGAAACATTACACAACTTAGGTTTCCGAGTGAATCGGGCTCGGTTTATTATTTCGGTTGTGGCAGTATTACTCGCCTCGATAGCAACCGCAATTGCGGGGATGTTTACGTTCGTTGGGTTATTAATTCCGCATATTGGTCGAACGCTTGTTGGTAGTGACCATAAGTTACTTATTCCATTTTCGACGTTTGCTGGGGCGCTGTTAATTTTAACGGCTGATACGATTGGACGAACGGTTATGGCACCGATTGAAATTCCGGCGTCAATTATTATGGCGATTATTGGTGGACCATTCCTCATATTCTTATTACGAAAGAGTGATCGGATCTATGGACATTAAACAAGTAATGTTTTCTTATGATAATAAAATCATGCGGTTAAAAGATGTGAATGCCCATATTGAAAAAGGAAAAATTACGACGATTCTCGGGCCAAATGGATCGGGGAAATCGACGTTGATGAGTGTACTAACGAACAACAATACACCGCAGTCGGGTCACATTTCTTTAGCTGGAAAACCAATCACTGAATATAAACTGAAAGAACTTGCAAAAACGATGGCGGTCGTCCACCAGTATAATAGTGCGCCACAAGATATGACGGTCGAAAAGCTCATTTCTTATGGTCGTTTACCGTACAAGAGGATGTTTTCCGGAGAATTAGAAGATAGTGAAGGGATTGTTGATTGGGCGCTTGAGGTCACGGGATTACTTGACCGACGTCACATGTTCCTTAACACACTATCAGGCGGTCAGCAGCAGCGTGCATGGATTTCGATGGCACTTGCACAGAAAACGCCGTATTTACTCTTAGATGAGCCGACAGCGAATTTGGATATTTTTTATCAATATGATATTTTGAAATTAGTGAAAAAACTGCGTGATGAGGAAGGCTTAACGATTGCCATGGTGCTGCATGATATTAACCAGGCGATTCAATTTAGTGATCATATTATCGCAATGAAAGCGGGCGAAATAGTGGCATCTGGTGCTCCGGAAAAGATAGTCACGGAATCGTTGATGCAAGAAGTATATGGTGTCGATGTCGTCATTAAAAATGATACTGATGTTGGCATGTATATTGTTCCGTTGGGCGTGTAATTAGTTTTGTGGAAAGTGAAACTTGCATTGAACATAGTCGCTTAAATTAGCGATTCGGTTTACATATTAATCTTTAATCTTAACGTTTTTATGATATATAATTGGGAACTCAGAGCGGATTACGTAAGGCGGGTGCATAGCTGTATGGCACGTGAAAAAAGGAAACTGACAGGTTGGCGAAAATGGGTTTCGCGTATTATTACAATCGCAAGCGTGACGGTGTTTATTTATGCTGCGTATAATTTGAGCGATGTGTTGATCGATTATTATAAAAATCGTCAATTAATGAATGATATGCAAGCTATGTTTTATGCGGCCGATGATGAACCGACCGGCGATACAGTTCGCCCTGGATTTTTACCGTTATTAGAACAAAATGAAGATGTCGTAGGTTGGATTACAATCGATGGCACGCAAATTGATTATCCAATCGTGCAAGCAGAAGATAATTTTCATTATTTAACTCGTAATTTTTATCATGAAGAATCCCGAGCTGGGAGTATTTATTTAGATTATCGCAATGATGTTCATTTAAATAGTGAGAATAATGTAGTTGTTTACGGTCACCGAATGCGTGACGGATCGATGTTTGAAAATTTAACGAAGTATTTGGATGAAGATTTTTTCAATGCGAATCGAACGATTGAATTCGATACGTTATACGATAGTTATGAAGGTGAAGTATTTGCTGTCTATCAAACATTAACGACGTTTAATTATATCCAAACCCACTTTGATGATGCGAATGAATTTAATGGACTGTTAAACAACATTTATGATACGACGCTTTATACGAATGATGTTGAAGTGACAGAAGATGATAAGATTATTACGTTATCAACATGTGATTATAAGCTTGATGAAAATGAAGGGCGACTCGTTTTACAAGCGAAATTAACGAAAAAACAGTCGTGAGATAGCCTGGGTAGAGGATTTCGTCGTCTGCACTCAATCGTTGGAGAATGTGTGGTTCGCGCGGAGGCATCATCTGAACTGCTTGAAATGAGTGGAAAAGTGTAGTTCAAAATTAAATCCGAAATGAACTGCTCGAAATAGGTGGAAAAGTGCAGTTCAAAATAAAAATCAAAATGAACTGCTTTAAATCGATGAAAAAGTGCAGTTCAAAATGAAAATCGAAATGAACTGCTTTAAATCGATGAAAAAGTGCAGTTCAAAATAAAAATCGAAATGAACTGCTCGAAATCGATGAAAAAGTGCAGTTCAAAATAAAAATCGAAATGAACTGCTCGAAATCGGCAAAAAAGTGCAGTTCAAAACAGAAATCAAAATGAACTACACAAAATCGATGAAAAAGTGCAGTTCGCCGCCGATAGAGTGTTTGAACTCGCTCGAATTTCAATCGGGTACATAATATAAGATAACATCGAAAGTATAGTTGAGTGAAATGTTTATTTTACCTCCACTCTAGGTTGAAAACGGAAAAAAGGAAAAAATCAGGCGTATTGCAGCCTGTTATTTTGTTATCTAATTGTCGTTGTTTGTTAATTGAAAAAATAGACCATTTACCATAAGCTATTGATAAGGAGGGATTTATGATGTTTTATCGGTATAAACAGTTTATTCCGGAAGTTGATGAAACCGCATTCATCGCTGAAGGAGCAAAAGTAATCGGAAATGTGAAAGTTGGCGCTGATACAAGTGTTTGGTACAATGCAGTTTTACGTGGCGATGAGGATCGGATAGAAATCGGAGATCGATGCAGTATCCAGGAAAATGTTATGTGTCATCTGTATGAGGGATACCCGCTTACGGTTGAGGACAATGTGACGGTTGGGCATAACGCAGTCATCCATGGTTGCCACATTAAAGAAGGTGCACTTATCGGAATGGGGGCGACGATTTTAGATGGGGCAGTCATTGGTGAAAACTCAATCGTCGGGGCAAATGCACTCGTTCCAACGGGTAAAGTAATTCCGCCGAACTCACTCGTTCTCGGAAGTCCAGCACAAGTAGTACGAGAAATTGGAGATGCCGATCGTGAGTTGTTAAGAATGTCTGTTGAAATCTATGTACGCAATGCGCGGGAATTTCAGAATCCGGAAATTTATGAAAGGCTTGAACGGGATGATTTAAGTAAATAGGATGATTGAAAGACATTCGCTAAATTGGATGTCTTTTTTATTTGAAAAAAGTGTCCGGGTATCAGCACATATATCTAATTATCAATACAACTGTATAAAACAAATGAAACAAATTACACATGTAATTAGTTATTTTACAAAGAAGTTAAGCATGTTTCTTGATGTGGCATATATATTGCATATTAAAGTTATTATTCAAATTTATTTTTAATTGTAAGCGGATACCGACTTGTTGTTGTAATGTTTGTACAATGTAAAGAAAACGAATCGAATCTTACTATAGTTATAGGTAAGCTAAAATTCATTTTTAAAAACTATATAGGTTTTAATTTTTAAATAGTGGTATAATCCATGACTATTAATATAAGAATTTAACAACTGGAAATAGGGAGGAATAAGGAAATGAGTAAAGAAGATTGGAAAGCTGAGTGGCAGCCGATGGTAGAAGCTGTCGGTACAGATTTCAGTGAGGGCGAAAGTGTCGTGGGAGCAGATGTGGTAGAAGAAGGGCTTATTCGTAGATTCCTTGAACCATTAGAGTTTGATTGTGAACTTCACTATGATGAGGAAATAGCACAAAAGTATGGGTATGAAACTACCATAGCTCCTTACAGTAGTCTTTATACTTGGACACTCCATCCGTATTGGATCCCGGGGGAAAAGTTGTTTACAAGTGATGATAGAAATGCGCAACCGACTAATTCACCAGTTACACCGGTAAAAACGGAATTAGCGCCGAAAACAACTGGATATTTTGCTACAAATATTGAGGCAGACTATTTACGTCCGATTGTCGTCGGCGATCGGTTAACTCGTAAGGGACAGGTGTTACTTTCTTGTATTCCGAAAGAAACGAGCGTCGGCCGTGGAGCCTTTATGATGTGGGAAACGAAAATTATCAACCAACATGACGAAGAAATTGCGGTATTTAGGATGGAAACATACAGTTATAATGCACATAAATAATGATGAATTTAAAAAAGGATGAACTTAAACATTGCTTTAATGAAAAGTATAACAATAGCACAACGGTGATATTTTACAAAGGTGAATAAATTATGGGAGTGACGAATGCGAATGAATAATCATAATGAACTTTATTGGGAAGATGTGCGAGAAGGAGAAGAGCTGCCATCGGTTGAGTTCCCTTTATCCGTTTATCGATTAGTAATGGCAGCGAGTGGAAATCAAGATTTTAATTCAATTCATCATAATTCGGAATATGCAAAAACGACAGGAGCACCCGAAATGTATGCGAACAATTTTTTTCTGCAAGGAATGTGGGAACGTACAGTTCGTGAATATATTGGAAAAGCAGGAGTCATAAAGAGCCTAAGGGGTTTTCGAATGGTTTCTTTTAACACAGTCGGTGAAACGGTTGTTGTTACAGGAAAAGTGAAGCGTAAGTGGAAAGAGGATAACGAGCATTTAATTGAAATACAATTACAATCTGAAACTTCAGTCGGTGTCACGGTTGGTCCGGGATCGATTGTCGCAGCGCTACCAACTCAATCGTAAAAGAATTTTATTTTACTTAAAAAGGGTGAAATATCAATGAAAAAGGAGAAAGACATTTACTTACAAACAATACCGGAAGTTTTGAGGGATACAGTAGAAAAATGGCCAGATCGTGTAGCCGTACAATATAAGAATGAGGTGACGACATATCGTGAATTGTACGAAAAAACTAATCGCTTAACGAAAGGTTTGAAAAGGATTGGAAATAAAAAAGGAGATCATATCGCTACAATAAACGGATGTCACCCTGAATGGTTTCCAATATCATATGCACTTTCAACTATAGGAGCTGTCATAGTTCCTATTAATGTCACTTTACGAAAAGAAGTAATGATGCA
>Ga0079226_10001729_pt1 | contig 16774 bp, 17 predicted proteins | sample Poulit2014_FD_76345 | JGI IMG/M metagenome (GOLD analysis project Ga0079226, IMG submission 76345) | Agricultural soil microbial communities from Georgia to study Nitrogen management - Poultry litter 2014 | ecosystem: Environmental > Terrestrial > Soil > Agricultural land | place: USA: Georgia...
ATAGAATCTCTATTTTTTGATATGAATATTGAATTTAAAACCTCATAGTTTCTAATTAAATATTTTCTGCAGTAGTGTTTCATAGGATCTATAAAGTTATTTTTAACAACATAAAATTCTATATAAAAATCAAAATTCTTTCCGTTATATTTTTCAGCCTCCTTTAATTTGTAAATTATTTTTAAGTATATAACTTATCTTGATGTTGGAATAAGTAGAATAAATCGTTAAACGGGTGCTTATGATTAAAGCATATAGTACATTTGTGCAAAAATAATTGTATGCAGTATTTAGCTATGTACCAAGAGGTCATAGAAAATGAATTAAATCGTTCAATTCCTACCCATGAGCCCAAGGATTTATATGAGCCTATTTCTTATATGCTTTCATTGGGAGGTAAGCGAATACGTCCTATTTTGACACTTTTGGCATGTGATGTGTTTGATGTAGATTACCACAAGGCGATTCCAGCAGCTAAAGCGGTCGAATTATTTCATAATTTCTCGCTTATACATGATGATATTATGGATAATGCTCCTTTACGAAGGGGAAAAGAAACTGTACATGAACGATGGGATGTCAATACAGGAATACTTTCAGGAGATGCTATGTTGATACTTGCTTATCGATTATTTGAATCTTATCCCGCACCAATTTTTAAACAATTAGCTGAATTGTTTAGTAAAACGGCTTTAGAAGTATGTGAGGGTCAGCAGTATGATATAGATTTTGAAAAAAAGGACAAAGTGCCTATAGCTTCTTACCTGAAGATGATTGAATATAAAACTGCTGTATTAGTGGCTGCTGCAATGGCAATGGGAGCTATAGTAGCTCAAACCAGTGAGAAAAATAAGAATGATATCTATACGTTTGGTCAGAACTTAGGAATTGCTTTTCAGTTACAAGATGATTACCTAGATACTTTTGGAAATCCAGATACTTTTGGAAAACAAGTAGGAGGGGACATTATTGAAAATAAAAAAACTATACTCTATCTAAAAACCCTTGAACTAGGTACCGAACAGCAAAGACAAGAACTTTTACATTTGAGTTTGATAAATCCAGATAACCCTGTAGATAAAATAGCTAGAGTAAAAGAAATATATAAAGAGAGCGGAGCAGAAAAAGCTACTAGACAAGAAATAGCTAAATATACTCAAAAGTCCCAAGCAATATTACGTACCTTAGATATAGAACAAGATAAAAAAGATTTACTATTTCGATTTAGCGAAGATTTAATGCGACGCTCTGTGTAGTACATAATAATAAACAGCAATATTTCAATAAGATTATTAGCAGTGTAAAAAAATATTTGAGGAATATAAATTACTAGACAAGGCTTGATTTGCTGAAATATTGTAAATTTGTAAAGATTATATAAAATATATTTTATAGACATTCCAATATGGACAAATATTCTTTTCTCAATGCGATACATCCCTCGCATATAGCAGAGCTCTATGATAAGTATTTAAAATATCCAGATAGCTTGGAGCCTAGCTGGCGTTCATTTTTCCAAGGTTTTGATTTTGGTTTAGAAAGTGGATCTCTGGTAGATTCTGGTTTGTTACCAGAAGACATTAACTGCGAAAGTGTAGTAAAAGAGTTCCAAGTTATTCGTTTGATTGATGGATATCGTAATCGAGGTCATCTATTTACTAAAACTAATCCTGTTCGAGCAAGAAGAACCTACGAGCCGACATTGGCTATTGAAAATTTTGGACTTTCGAAAGAGGATATGCAATCCGTATTTCAAGCAGGAGAGATAATTGGACTCCAATCTGCAACCTTGCAGCAGATTATTGATAGATTGGAAGACGCTTATTGTGGTTCTATTGGTTTTGAATATATGTATCTACGCGAACCCGAAAAAATTGAATGGATACAAAAGTGGATTTCTGATAATAAAGTAGATGCGAAGGTTCCGAAAGAAAATAAGATTCGTATTTTAAAGATGTTGAATCAAGCTGTTTCTTTTGAATCTTTTTTACATACCAAATATGTAGGCCAAAAACGTTTTTCTCTTGAGGGAGGAGAAAGTCTTATTCCAGCATTGGATGCATTGATCGATAGTGCAGCAGAACAAGGAGTGGAAGATTTTGTTATGGGTATGGCACATCGAGGTAGACTCAGTACCCTTACCAATATTTTTGGGAAAAGTACAAAAGATATCTTTAGTGAATTTGATGGTAAAGATTATGATCAAGACGATTTTGCTGGAGATGTAATGTATCACAATGGTTGGACAAGTGATAGGGTATCTACAACTGGTAAAAAAATCAACTTGAATATGGCACCTAATCCTTCTCATCTAGAAACAGTAGGTTCACTGGTTGAAGGAATCGTTCGTGCTAAACAGGATACAAGCCATCCAGAAAACCCAGAAAAAGTTTTGCCAATTATCGTACATGGAGATGCGGCAATTGCAGGACAAGGGATTGTCTATGAAATTGTGCAAATGGCTCAATTAGAGGGATATAAGACAAATGGAACTATACATATTGTAGTCAATAATCAGGTAGGTTTTACTACCAATTATTTAGATGCTAGATCATCAACCTACTGTACAGATGTAGCCAAAGTAACGTTGTCCCCAGTGCTACACGTTAATGCAGATGATGCCGAAGAGGTAGTCCGAGCTGTGAAATTTGCTTTGGATTATAGAATGAAGTTTGGTGAAGATGTTTTTATCGATATGTTAGGTTATAGAAAGTACGGTCATAATGAAGGAGATGAACCTCGATTTACTCAGCCCAAACTTTATGCTGCTATTGCCAAACATAAAAATGTGAGAGATCTATATGCAGATCAGTTGGTTAGAGAGGAGATTATTGAAAAAGATTTTGTCAAAAAAATAGAAAAGGAATTTAAAGATATACTTGAAGAAAACTTAGAGGATTCCCGTAAACAGAATACAACTAAGGTTACTCCTATCATGCAGGATAAATGGGCAGAATACCCACAAGCCGATTTAAAGACTATGATGCAACCTGTGGATACTACTTATCCTTTAGATAAGTTATCGCAAATAGCTGAAGTCTTGGGCACTTTGCCAGAAGATAAGGAGTTTATAAGGAAGATAACTCGTTTGATTCAAACTAGAAGCGACAGATATTTTAAAGATAATAAGTTGGATTGGGCTATGGCAGAGCTTCTAGCTTACGGGTCTTTAATTCAAGAAGGTTATAACGTTCGTATAAGCGGGCAAGATGTTGAAAGAGGTACTTTTTCTCATCGACATGCGGTAATTAAAACAGCATCGCATGAAGAGGAAATTGTACAACTTCGCAATTTGCCGAATGCCAAAGGTAAATTTAATATTTTCAATTCTTTACTATCTGAATATGGAGTAGTTGGTTTTGATTATGGTTATGCATTGGGAAGCCCCGAAACACTTACCATTTGGGAAGCTCAGTTTGGAGATTTTAGTAATGGCGCACAGATTATGATTGACCAGTATATCTCTGCTGCCGAAGATAAGTGGGGAGTACAAAATGGGTTAGTTATGTTGTTGCCTCATGGATATGAAGGACAAGGTGCCGAACACTCTTCGGCTCGTATGGAAAGGTATTTGCAATTATGTGCAGAGGATAATATGATTGTTGCAGATTGTACTACCCCAGCAAATATGTTCCATTTGTTACGTAAACAAGTAAAAGCAAAATATAGAAAACCATTAATTATCTTTACCCCTAAAAGCTTACTTCGACATCCTTTAGTGGTATCAACAAAAGAAGAGTTTGCTAATGGTGGTTTCCAAATGCTAATTGACGATGTAAAAGCTAAAGCTAGTAAGGTGAAGACTTTGGTGTTCGTAACAGGAAAGTTTTATTATGATTTGCTAAAACGTCGTGAAGAGTTGAAAAAAGAAGATGAAGTAGCTTTAGTGCGTATAGAACAACTTTTCCCCTTGCCTAAAGAAGAAGTACGTAAAGTATTGAAAAAATATAAAAATGCCACAGATGTGGTTTGGGCACAAGAGGAACCTAAGAATATGGGAGCTTATATGCATATGTTATTGCATTTGGAAGAAGCTTCCACTTTTAGGGTATGTAGTCAAGATTTGCATGCATCGCCTGCTGCTGGAAGTTCGGTACGCGCAAAAGTCCGACATGAAGCAGTGATAGAAAGTGTGTTTAATAAAAATAAATAATTAACTTGTAAATTAATTTACTCCTTGAACAAAGGAAAAATAGAATACTATGGCATTAGAGATGAAAGTACCCTCACCGGGTGAATCCATTACGGAAGTAGAAATTGCACAGTGGTTGGTAGAAGACGGAGATTATGTTGAGAAAGATCAAGCTATTGCAGAGGTAGATAGTGATAAGGCTACTCTCGAACTTCCTGCTGAAGCGAGTGGTATTATTACGCTTAAGGCAGAAGAAGGGGATGTAGTTGCAGTAGGGGAAGTTGTTTGTTTAATCGATACAGAAGCCGCAAAACCAGACACTGAATCTAAAGAAGAGCAGCCAAAAGAAGAAAAGAAAGAAGAGAAGAAAGAAGAGAAGAAAAAAGACTCTGAAGTTGAGACATCAAAAAAAGAAACTACTTATGCTTCAGGGACTCCTTCACCAGCAGCAAATAAAATTTTGCAAGAAAAAGGGATCCAGTCTAACACCATTTCTGGAACTGGTAAAGATGGACGTATTACAAAGCAAGATGCTGTAGAGGCTACTCCATCAATGGGGACACCAGGAGGTGGCTCTAGAAACTCTAGCACTAAAAGAATGTCAATGCTACGGAGAAGAGTTGCAGAGCGTCTGGTATCCGTTAAAAATGAAACGGCAATGCTTACTACTTTTAATGAAGTAGATATGACTGAGATTTTTGCACTAAGAACAAAATATAAAGATCGTTTTAGAGCAAAACACGGAGTAAACCTTGGATTTATGTCTTTCTTTACATTGGCAGTAGTTCGAGCATTAGAACTATATCCAGAAGTTAATTCCATGATTGATGGAGATAATACTGTAACTTTTGACTTTAAGGATATTTCTATTGCAGTTTCAGGACCTCGTGGTTTGGTAGTGCCAGTAATTCGAAATGCTGAAACTTTGACTTTCCGTGGAGTCGAATCTGAAGTAAAACGCTTGGCTACACGTGCTCGTGATGGTCAAATTACTGTTGATGAGATGACTGGAGGTACTTTCACAATTACCAATGGTGGAGTATTTGGAAGTATGATGTCCACGCCAATAATTAACCCCCCTCAATCGGCTATATTAGGAATGCATAATATCGTCGAACGTGCTATTGTTCGAGATGGGGCTATAGCTATAGCGCCGATGATGTATTTAGCATTATCTTATGATCACCGTATTATAGACGGTCGTGAATCAGTAGGGTTCTTGGTGGCGATAAAAGAAGCAATAGAAGATCCAATCGAATTACTAATGAATGGAAATATAGAAAGAGCTTTAGAGTTATAAAACTCCTTTGCAAAATATATAAAAAAGTAGCTGTCTTATAAATGAGGCAGCTACTTTTTTATTTAAAGACTTTTTCTATTCTGAAATAGATTGTTTTTCTCCAAAAGTAATCTCCTACTGATAATTTTTCACTTATAGGAATGACTTTTAAAGTGACTCTTATTATTTAAATTGTTTGTTTTTCTTAGATAGAGTATCTATTTTTAGAAAAATTCACCCAAATTCTCTGAAAATGATCTCAAGATTTTTGTTTCTAATAGTAAATGTAATCTTTATAATTTCTTGTAATACTAATGATAATGATACAATACGAAATGATGATAAAGAATTACTATCTTTTCAAATAGAAGCCGATATAAATTCAAAGTATATTTCCGAAACTATAATTGGGTCGGTAAAGGATAATACGATTCGTCTTGTTGTCCCAGAAGTTATCGATAAGACAAAATTAATTGCAACTTTTGAGTTTGTTGGAAAATCGGTCTATGTAAATGATGTAGAACAAAAATCAAGAAGCAGTAGTAACGATTTATCTAAACCTGTTTTCTATGAAGTATATGCGGAAGATGAAAGTGTAGAGGTGTATGACATACAGGTTGTTACATTGCCGAGTGTGCAATCCAATGTGCCACATCTTTATATCGAAACTGATAACCGACAACCCATCGATTCAAAAGAAAACTATATACATGCAAATTTAACTATTGAAGGGAAAGGAGTATATGACGATTATCAAGGTAGAACAAAAATTCGAGGACGAGGGAACGACTCTTGGAATCAACCTAAAAAACCTTATAAATTAAAACTCGATGATAAAGTATCTTTGTTAGGGTTGTTACCAGAGAAAAAATGGATTTTACGTTCCAATTATCGCGGAGAAAGTTTGATGTTAGATGCCATTGGATTTAGAATAGCTGCTCTTTTGGGAATGCCATATACTAATCATGCTATTCCAGTTGATGTTACTGTCAATGGACAATACCAAGGAAGTTATATGTTTACAGAACAAAAGGAAGCTAAGCCTAACAGAATTAATGTTGTAGATGGAGGAAAGTATCTAGATTTAGATAGTTATATGAATAAACCCCCTGGGCAGTTTTATTCTGATTACTATGAGTTGCCAGTAATGGTACGTTATCCTAGCTTTAAAGAATTATCTCCAAGTGATGCTCAAAGAGAATTGGAATTAATAAAAGCAGATTTCCATAATATGGAAAAAACAATAGCCGATGAGTCATTTCCAAATAACAATTTCTTGGATTATTTCGAAGCATTAGACTTTGTAAATTATATGATTGTATATCATCTAACTCTGAATAGGGAGATAAACCATCCAAAAAGTACCTATATGCATAAGCATAAAGGTGGAAAATACAAGATGGGACCTGTTTGGGATTTCGATTGGGGTTTTGGATATAACTCACAATTAGATACTCATTTTAATACGCCAGAACAAAATCTATTTGTTGATTCTGATATGCCAGGAAAAGTGTTTTTTACACGGCTATTAGAAGATACAACGATTCAAAATTTATATCGAAAGCAATGGCAAGACTTTAAAGAAAATAGCTATCCTGAACTAATTGATTATATTGAAAGTTATGCTAATACTATTCAAGAGTCTTATGCACTTGATTATGCCATTTGGGAACAAGGAGTAGGAAGCTCAGAAGAAGCAGCACAACAAATAATAAACTGGTTAAATGTAAGAGTACAATATATGGATGTGTATGTCTCCGAATTATAAGATATTAGAGGCAGTACTGGTAATTTACTGCCTCTAATGTAAGCCCGTGAGTTATCAAAGTGAAATGGTATTAAAGCCTAATTTTTGTAGTCCAAAGTAATAAGTAAATCCATTAGGGGTGATTTCTATAGAACTTGGCAAATCTTTTTTGTCAACCCCAAGTTTTTGCATAGCAAATTCACAGGCCACTAACCGAACTCCAGATTTCTCTGCACGTTCTATAAAAGGTAGTAAATTTTTATCGTCAGCTAGTTCCTTAACCACAGTTCCAATCAACACCACTTCAAATTGAATATTTTCACTTTGCTCTTTGTATATTTCTCCTGTTGCTATGGACGCCATTAAATAAGCTCCATTGTCCACCATTATGCCATACTTACCGTCATCTTGCAAACCAGCTTTGTTTACTTCAGCTATAGAATGAGTTTGAGCATCTACATTTTGCGATATTCCAAAACTTAGAAATGTTACGGTCAATAATAAAAATAACTTTTTCATATTTATTGTTTTGATTTAAATTGTTTATGCTAAGTAAGACGTAAACTAAATTCAATCATTACAGATATTTTTTTATTTGATTTATAAGTTCTTTGAAGGTTATAAGTCCAGCATATTGCCAAAATACTTCTCCGTTTTTAAATAGCAATAAAGAGGGAACACTACGGATATGGAATGATGCAGCAATTAATGGATTCGTATCAGTATCTATTTCTAAGTATAAGAGGTCTTCTTGTAATTCTTTTTTAAAACAAGTAAATATAGGTAGCATAGTTTGGCAAGTTCCGCACCAAGAAGCGTGAAAAAATACCAAGCGAATTTTATTAGCAATGCCTTCCATGAAAAACGTATGTTTTTATTCTTGTTCTGGGTTTCCTATTTCATTTAAGATTTTCGTAAGAATGTTTCTTGTAATATTGTTTTTCCATTTTAACACTAAGACTTGCTTTATTGAAATTTACATGCTTCACATTGTCTATTTTTTCTAATTCTTTTTTTATGGTATTTATACAAGCCTCACAGCTAACGCTGTTTACTTTAATAGTATGTGTCATCATTTATATTTATTTTTTTGCTAAAATTCGAATTACATTGGCTTTTCCAACATGGTAATCTCCTTCATTTAGTTCTGTAGTGGTTTCTTCAAAAAGGATAAATTCAAAATCTTTGAAGTCTTCTTTTAACTCTTCTAAGTTATACAACATTTCTTTATTTTTTGGTCCACCGGCTTTCGGATTTTCTTTTTGTTGGGTTTGGTGGCTTTCGGAAAAGCCTTCTAGAAGTATAAAACCGTCTTTTTTTACGAAGTTTGCTAGCTTTCTATGATATTCCCTACGAGTGTTTTCTGGAAAATGAGCATAAATAAGTGCCAACGCATCGAAGCTTTCTAGAGGAAAATCGGAGTCAGTCACATCGGTTACATGGTAGTCGATGTACACCCCCATTGAAGCAGCAAGCTGTAGTGCTTTCTTTCTTCCAATTTCACTTATGTCGAAGGCTACCACATTCCAAGACTGGGTGGCGGCAAATACAGCATTTCTTCCTTCGCCTTCTGCTGCAAATAATATACGTCCTGGTTTTAGATTTGTGAGTTGTTCTTTTAGATATTCGTTTGGTTCTTTTCCATAAATATATTCCTCAGAAGAAAAACGATTGTCCCAAAATAACCTGTTGTTTTTTGTCATGGATTTTCTAATTTTATGCAAATATCGCTATAAGCAGCTTAGTATATGGTAACCTTGGTTGCACAGATTTTATTTATTTGTTCTTAAGATATAGACAGTTTCTTCCATAATCTATAATCGCTCTGTGTTTTTTTAAAAAATCAGCACCAAGTATTCCATCTACAGCTTCTTCACCAACTTCCGAAAGAGAAATATTTATATGGTTAAGATCAAATAGAACTAAAGCAATACTTTGAGTTTTCCAAGATCCAATTTTCAAGTCGTTTTTATGAGAAAAATTGGTTCGTACTCCAGACGTACCCGCTCCAGAAAGTTTGATTTCACTTTCTTCATGGATAATGTCAAAGTAAGAAGCTCTATGAATATTAATGCAAGTTGTAGAAGCCCCTGTGTCAAGTATCAGCCTAGCTTTCTTATTATGAATTTTGGCGTAAAGTAAATAATGCGTAGTGTTTAGTTTTTTTAAAGGAATGCGATAAAAGCCATTATTTTCTAATAAAGTACGGAGCTGCATTTTTTATTGTAAATATACATAACAAAATTAGTAGATTTGCAATTATGTTTATAGATACACACACACATTTTTATAGCGAAGATTTTGATTCAGATCGAAATGAGAGTATTCAACGAGCAAAAAGCTTAGGAGTACATCATTTTATATTGCCCGCCATTGATTCCAAGTCTATAAGAGCTATGGAGCGAATGCACGAAGAATATCCTTTAGTTACATCTCTCATGGCTGGGTTGCACCCCGTATACGTCAAACCTGAGACTTATAGGTATGAATTGGATATTGTGGCTTCTCAATTGAGAGAAAATGCCAATCGATATGTAGCTATAGGTGAAATAGGTATTGATTTACATTGGGATAAAACAACATTAGATATTCAAAAAGAAGCTTTTCAATTGCAAATTCAATGGGCAAAAAAATATAATTTGCCCATAGTGATACATTGTCGCAAGGCATATGAAGAAGTTTTTGAAGTATTAGAAAAAGAAGCAGATAGAATAGAAGGGGTGTTTCATTGTTTTGGAGGAACACTAAACCAAGCTAAACGAGCCATTGACTTAGGCATGAAATTGGGAATCGGAGGTGTAGTGACTTTTAAAAATGCTAAATTGGCAAATGTTGTCCAGCAATTACCTTTAGAAGCTTTAGTGTTAGAAACAGATGCACCGTACCTAGCTCCTGCGCCATTTCGAGGGAAACGAAATGAAAGTAGTTACATTCCTTATATAGCTGAGAAAATAGCAACACTTCATAATTGTTCAGTTCAACAGATAGCAGATATAACTACTGCAACTGCAAAGAAAGTTTTTAAATTGCCTTTTAATATTAATAAATTAAGCTTATATGGAGAGGAAAGCTAATATTCTTTTGATTTATACCGGCGGTACAATCGGTATGATTAAGGACTTTAGGACAGGTGCTTTACGCGCTTTTGATTTTGATGATTTATTAAAACATATTCCAGAATTGAAGATATTGGACTGCAAAATAGCTACAACAAGTTTTGAAGTGCCTATTGATAGTTCAAGTATTGACCCTAAGCATTGGGAATATTTGGCCTCCATTATCGAAGAAAAATATAATGATTATGATGGTTTTGTAGTATTGCATGGAAGTGATACTATGTCTTTTACTGCATCTGCAATAAGTTTTATGCTTGAGAATCTTTCTAAACCTGTTATTTTTACTGGATCCCAATTACCTATAGGAGATTTACGTACAGATGCCAAAGAGAATTTAATTACCTCTATACAGTTAGCTTCATTAAGATATGGAAATCAACCTAAAATTACTGAAGTGTGTTTATATTTTGAATATAAGCTTTATAGGGGCAATAGAACTTCCAAAATCCATGCTGAGCATTTTGAAGCTTTTTCTTCTTATAACTACCCTCCTTTAGCGACAAGTGGGGTGCATTTAAAAGTAAATAAAGACGTTTTATTACCGAGACCCAATGTTAACCGTCCATTAGTTGTAAATAAAAAAATGGACCCCAATGTGTTAATTCTTAAAATGTTCCCAGGGGTTTCGCCAGATATCATAAAGTATATATTTAGTTTTCCTAATTTGAAAGGCTTGGTTCTAGAAACCTATGGTAGCGGAAATCTTACTGATGCCAAATGGTTTTTAGATGCATTGCAGGATCTGATTGAATCTGGGGTGCATGTGGTCAATGTAACACAATGTTCAGGTGGAAGTGTGATTATGGGATTATATGAGACAAGTGTTGAGTTAATGCGAATGGGAGTAATTTCTGGTAAGGATATTACCTCTGAGGCTGCGGTGGTAAAAATGATGTACCTATTAGGGCAAGAATTATCTCCAAAAAGTTTTAAAACTTTTTTTGAAACTTCACTAAGAGGTGAGATGCGTTAAAAATAACCTAAAGTTTAAAAATCTTGCTTTTTCTTTTTCGTTATTTGGTGTAGCTAAATAATTTGTCTTATACTTGCACTATCGAATGAGTTTGAAAAAATAAAGAGAGGTGGCCGAGTGGTCGAAGGCGCACGCCTGGAACGCGTGTATGCGGCAACGCATCGAGGGTTCGAATCCCTTCCTCTCTGCAAGCTTATTGTAGGTGAAAATTAAATAGGGTGACTTACAATGAGAATTTTAATAGTAGATATAGAAGTTTTTGTTAGCTCAAAATTAATTTGAATCAAAATATGTTTGATGGTAACAAATTATTTTTTATATCTTTAACCCTTTAAAACTTTAAATAAAATTAAGTCGATAGCAATGAAAAGATTATTTTCTATTTTGGTAGTTGCCGCAATGGTAATGATTGGGGCAAACGTAGCAAACGCAACACCAGCTAATTCATCAATGGTGTCTAATTCAATAGAGTCAGAAGTAATAAGCACTCTAATTCAAGACGATGGTGGCGAAGGTGCTACAGAACAAAGAGGATTCCATCAAGAATTAAAACAACGTTTTATCGAAGGTGGACCAGCATTTATGGGAGTCGTTTTACTATGTCTTATCTTAGGTTTGGCTATCGCAATTGAAAGAATTATCTATTTAAATCTTTCTACTACTAATAATAAGAAATTAGCACAACAAGTACAAGATGCGCTGAATGAGGGTGGGATAGAAGCTGCAAAAGAAGTTTGTAGAAATACAAGAGGACCTGTTGCCTCAATATATTACCAAGGCTTGAGTCGTTCTACCGAAAGTATCGAAGAGGCAGAGAAGGCTGTAGTAGCTTATGGTGGTGTTCAAATGGGAAATTTAGAACGTAATGTTTCTTGGGTGTCTTTGTTCATTGCCCTTGCTCCCATGCTTGGATTTATGGGTACAGTAATCGGGATGATTGTTGCTTTCGACCGTATTGAAGCAGCTGGAGATATGAACCCAGCATTAGTAGCAGGAGGTATTAAAGTAGCACTACTAACAACAGTTTTTGGGCTTATTGTAGCTATGATACTTCAAGTGTTTTATAATTATATTATCGCAAAAATTGATAGTATTGTTAATGGAATGGAAGATGCATCTATCACACTTATCGATATGTTGGTAGATTACAAAAACAGAAAATAATTACAAGATACAAAACAATATGGGTTTATATAAAATATTAAAAATACTAGCATTTGTATTAGGAGCTTTAGGTGCTATAGCATTAATAAACCTTCTAGTAAAAGGAGATGAGCTAGTAATGCAAACAGGAGAGGGGTTGGATATGTTCCTTAACCTATCCTATATTACATTCCTTATTACTATTGTCCTTGTAGTTTTCTTTGTATTCAAAGAAGTATTTACTTCAGACAATATTAAGGCTATACTTATTGGATTAGGACTATTCTTGGTAGTAGTGTTGATATCTTATGGTATTGCAGATGGAGAATCTATAATTATGCCAGATGGAGATACTCTATCTGAAAATGGTTCTCGTTGGATTAGTGCAGGGCTTAATGCGTTCTATATCCTTGGTATAGGAGCAGTAGCATTGATGTTGCTAAGTGAAATTAAGAATTTAACAATTAGTAAATAATGGCTAGAAGAGAAGTTCCAGAGGTAAATGCTGGATCCATGGCAGACATTGCATTCTTGCTATTGATCTTCTTCTTAGTTACAACTACTATTGAAAAAGACTCGGGAATCGCAAGGCAATTACCGCCCTTGGAAGAAAACGATGACGAAGTCAACATTCGTGAGCGTAACTTGTTTATAGTGAATGTAAACAAAAATGATGAGATCTTAGTTAATGAAATTCCAATGGAATTAAAAGACCTAAGACAAGCTGCAATTGAGTTTATAGATAACGGTGGAGCACCTAATGGAACAGCGGATTATTGTGATTTCTGTCAAGGATTACGTGATCCCAAATCTTCTGATAACCCAGATAAGGCTATTATCTCTCTGCAAAACGATAGATTGACTTCTTATAAAATGTATATCGCAGTTCAAAATGAACTTGTTGCGGCTTATAACGAATTGCGAAATAGAGAATCACAACGTCTATATGGATTCGATTTTACAGAAGTAAGAAACGCAATCGCAGAAGGAAACTATAGAGGAAATGTAGATTTAGCGGAAGAAAGATTAAAAGAGATTCAAAGAATGATAACTCAAAAACTCTCTGAAGCAGAACCAAAACGAAAAGGAAAATAGTAAAATAAAAATTAATTATGGCAAAATTCACAAAGAAGAAAAGTGGAGATTTACCAGCTATTTCGACAGCGTCTTTACCAGATATTGTTTTTATGCTACTCTTCTTTTTCATGGTAGTAACCGTACTAAGAGATAGTGATCTGATGGTCGAAAACAACTTGCCTAAGGCGGATCAAGTAGAAAAACTGATGAAAGATCGATCTGTTTTTATATATGCAGGTAAACCTAGTGCAAGATATAAAGAAAGTTATGGAAACTCCAGCAAGATTCAAATAGGTGATAAATATACGGAAGTCAAAAACTTAAGATATGCACTTACTGAACTTCGTCAAAAATTAAGACCAGAGCTCCAAGATAAAGTAATGGTAGCGCTAAAAGTCGATGAAGAAACTAATACGGGAGTAGTAAGCGATATCAAACAGGAACTTCGAGAGCTTAATATGCTCAAAATAATATATATAACCACTCCAGGTAATGAGGTAGATACTAGATTTTAACCTCAGCAATTATTTAATAATTTAAAAGCGTCTATTAATAATAGACGCTTTTTTTATGTTTCTTTAATTTTACGCTTATCTTTATGCTATGAAGAGAGTAGGGGTATTTTTTCTTTTATTCAGTTGTACGATTTTTCAAAATTTTGCACAAGAAAGTACAAATATATCTAACCTAGATCAAAGGTATAGAGAAGATCAATTTTATGCTGGATTTTCTTATTCGATGCTTAGTCAATTGCCTAACGAAACCAAGCTGCGTGGCTTGTCTGGTTCTATTCAACTCGGTTTTATTAGAGATATTCCAATAAATAATCGTAGAAATCTTGCCTTAGGACTCGGAGCAGGCATTAATTTTAATAGATACGGACAAAATCTTTTTATTGGTAGAAAATCGGATAAAGAGATGATTTATCGAATATTAGGCAAAGAGGGACCTGTGCAATATAGCACAAATAGATTTAACACCTCTATTTTGGAGTTTCCTCTACAACTGCGATGGAGAACCTCAACAGCAGAGAAATATCAATTCTGGAGAGTTTATGCGGGAATTAATATAGGTTACCTTTTTTGGTCAAAGTCAACATTTAAACAAACGGGCAATACGGTTGTAGTGACCAATATTCCAGATATACAAAAGCTGCGTTATAGTCTAACTTTTAGCTTTGGTTATAATAAGATTAATTTCTTTGCGAAATATGATGTCAATAATCTCTTTATAGAAGGAACTTTTACGACTGACGGTAGTCCAATAGAGATTCGTCCTCTACAATTTGGTTTTATTTTTTATATATTATAACCAATATGATACTAAATATAATTGTGGAGTACCGCCTATTATAGCTCCCAATATCAATTCTATAGTTCGGTGTTTACCTAAAAATAAACGTGAACTAGCAACCCAACCATTGGCTACTATTAAAGCTGATATATATAATAAAAGATTGACTTTAAAAAAAACACTTAAACTAATTGTGAATACTAATAAGGCGCTTGTCGCCATTTGATGTAAGCTGATTTTACTTTTTGCAAAAGTCAATATCCAACAAGTTAAGACAGAACTTAGAATGCCATATATAAAAGTTTTAAATGGCAAAATTATTTCTAAATCAGTGAGATATAAATAGAGCAGTAGTATAATGACGTACACAAACAAAGGTAAACTCCTTTCATTTACTTTTTCAACATCCCAGCCCTCAATTTTATTCCTTAACTTTAGATATACCCATAGAACAATTGGAATGATCAATAAAAAAAGTAAAGTATCCTTATAGCTAGTATGAAATAAAATTTTATTTGGATAATGAGGTTGAATAAGGATGTAACTTACCCAACCTAATAATGGTATAACTAATGGATGGAATAAATAGGATGCTAATCGCAATAAAACAGTCATCAACCTAAATTTCTTTTCTTAATCTAGCTACTGGAATATCGAGTTGTTCTCGATATTTTGCTACTGTTCGTCTAGCGATAGGATAACCTTTAGCTTTGAGTAATTTTGCCAAAACTTCATCTGTATGAGGTTTGGTTTTATCTTCTTTATCAACAATACTCTGTAAAATATCTTTAATCTCTAATGTTGAGACCTCTTCCCCTTCTGTATTTGTCATAGATTCACTAAAGAAGTCTTTAATAAGTTTGGTGCCGTACGGTGTATCTACATATTTGCTATTAGCCACTCGTGAAACGGTAGAGATATCCATTTCTATCTCTTCGGCGATATCTTTTAAAATCATAGGTCGTATTTTCCGATCATCTCCCGTTAAGAAATATTCTTTTTGATAATTCATAATGGCACCCATAGTCAGCATTAAGGTTTGTTGTCTTTGGCGAATGGCATCAATAAACCATTTTGCAGCATCGAGCTTTTGCTTTACAAACTGAACTGCTTTTTGTTGCTCCTTACTAGGTTTTTTACTTTCTTTATATCCTTTTAGAATATTAGCATATTCGTTCGATACATGTAAATCAGGAGCATTTCTTCCATTCAATGTTAGTTCTAACTCTCCTTCAACAATCCGAATTGTAAAATCAGGAATAACATGTTCGACTATTCTGGTATTGCTGGAATAAGAACCGCCTGGTTTAGGGTTGAGCTGCTCAATTTCTAATACTGCTTCGCGCAAAGTATCTGTATTTATCTTTAAGCGGTTCTGTAGTTGATTATAATGTTTTTTGGAAAATTCATCAAAATATTTTTCTAATATTTCTGTAGCACGAATAATAGAATCACTTTGATTTTTTCTTCTTAGTTGTATTAGCAAACATTCTCTTAGATTTCTTGCTCCTACCCCAGAAGGATCTAGAGTTTGAACCATTTCCAAAATTCTTTCGAGTACGGAAAGTTCTGTATAAATATTTTGAGTAAAAGCCAAGTCATCTAGAATATCTTCTAAATTTCTTCGAATGTATCCACTATCATCGATGCTTCCTACTAAGAATTTAGCGATTTCATATTCGGTTTCATCTAGTCGATAAGTATTCAACTGGTTTAATAAATATTCGGTAAATGAAGTACCTGCAGCATAAGGTATCTGCTTTTCATCATCGTCTGCGGAGTAATTGTTGCTTGAAAGTTTATAACTTGGAGTTTCATCATCGCTAAGATACTCATCTACATTTATATCCGTCTCTATTATTTCAGACCCATCATGGTCATTTTCATATTCTAAATTGTCCTCATAGTTTTCTTCCTCCAATTTTTCTTTACCGCTTTCAAGAACAGGGTTCTCTTCCAGTTCTTGCTGGATACGTTGTTCAAAAGCCAGTGTAGGTAATTGAATCAACTTCAT
>Ga0079226_10001730_pt1 | contig 16772 bp, 14 predicted proteins | sample Poulit2014_FD_76345 | JGI IMG/M metagenome (GOLD analysis project Ga0079226, IMG submission 76345) | Agricultural soil microbial communities from Georgia to study Nitrogen management - Poultry litter 2014 | ecosystem: Environmental > Terrestrial > Soil > Agricultural land | place: USA: Georgia...
CCTGTTCAATTCCCGGTTCGCATTGTCAAAGTCACGGATTGCACTGTTCAGTGAAGCACTCGTCCTGCTGTTGTTCAGTTTCTTCGTAGATTTCGATATATTGTTCAAAGCATCCGCTTCATTTTGCGTCTCCTTCTGCATCCTATGCCTCAGTGACCCGATCTCACTTTCCAGACGTTTTATCTGGCTCGTCACCAATGATATAGACATCCAATCCCCTCACTTTTATATGTGTTGTGGATTCAATTATAAGATACCGAACGTATGTTCGCAATAAAAAGAACAGATCAATTAATTTGATTGAAGTGATCATTGAAACAGAGTACTCTGGATAGTATCAGAGTATTTTCGGGAAGAGGGTTGCTGCATGGAAACTGTATATATTGCCGGCGGGTGTCTGTGGGGTGTACAGGCGTTCATCAAGACACTGCCGGGTGTAATATCGACTGAAGCGGGACGTGCGAATGGCGCAGCCGGCACTCTGGAGGGTGAATATGACGGCTATGCGGAATGTGTGAAGACGGAGTTTGATCCGTCGGTGGTCTCTGTCAGGGAACTGATGGGCTATCTGTTCGAAATCATCGATCCGTACAGTGTAAACCGTCAGGGGGAAGATGCCGGCGAAAAATACCGCACCGGTCTCTACAGTGAAGATTCTGAGCACTTGAAGGCGGCGGAGGCATTCATAGATGACAGAAGCGATCGTGACCGCATCGCAGTCGAAGTGCTGCCGCTCAAGAATTATGTGAAAAGCGCAGCCGAACACCAGGATCGCCTCGACAGGTGCCCGGATGACTACTGCCATATTCCGGAGGGTCTGATGAACAAGTATAAGTGAGCCCGCATGGTTTCAACTTTCACCATTTCTGCCCTGTTTTCTTGAAAAATAGGATTCCGTTTTGCATAATATATGTTATAATCAATTAGGTTGATAAATTAACCGTCCAATCTGATTGTGCCGACATAGTTTAATGGCAGAACACAGCCATGGTAAGGCTGCAATGCGAGTTCGATTCTCGCTGTCGGCTCTATATATGAAACGCTCCCGGGTCAAAGACCCGGGAGCGTTTCTGTCATTCTCTCTCCTGTTTTACATCCGACACTTTTATATCCTCATGAGCGACGACTTCCGAAATGTGTTTGGTTTCTGTCCGTCTGTCTTTTCTGATGATGACTTCCTCCGTGACCACTCTTTCCTTGATGACCTTGAGCCGGTCGCGTGTAATCGGTATGCGGATGATATTCTCATCATCGTCCGTGTCATCATTGTTGTAGTCCTCGAGCAGCGGCTCCGCTTCCAGCCGCCGCCGTTCGATGTCCACATCGTCGTATTCCACGGGGATGTCCATTTCCTCAATTTCCGAATCGGTGTATTTGCTGACGATGACTTCGCCCAGGTCCAGACTGTCCTCATCAGCGACAAGTCGTTCCTCCCGGTGCGGCATGGTGTCCTGGGCAATATGATCTTCATCCCCAGAGTCGTAAGTATTTGCCGCATACGGCTCCGGGCCTTTTATGGAACGGAGCGTTTCGTCGTCATAGTCGATATAGAGCAGCATCTTGCCATTTTCGAGCGATTTCTTGTAGAGCTGCTGTTCGTAATCGCCGAGATGCAGCGCATCCATGATCTGCTCTTCTCTATCCTCGCCGGAAAACCATGCGATGATCCGGTCCCAGGCGTCGCCTTCCGACGATTTCTGCCTGACATTGGGGTAATGGATCAGCATGTCGCCGAGGCTGTGTTCCGAAATGACGGTCAGCCGCTCTTCGCGCAAGTTCTTCCGTCTATAGTGATCGATCCTGTTCAAAAGCTGCTGTTCGTTTGAAAATGACTCGATTGTGCCCATTATGTAATTCCCCCTTGTTTATATGATTTATAAATATGATTGATACATTATTCCCATAACAATGCGCAGATAAACGGCTGGGCGAGTGAAAATACGTATTCAGCGTTTCGTTTTCCATCATCCGGGTTATCTGTTATCATGTATTCTTAAAATGAACGAGAGTGGAACCCAAGGTAGCACGAAAAAACCGGAACACCGGACCGGCTTTTAATCGGAGGCAAATATGAATCTTAAATTTATAGTGACCCTCGGCAGCCTGCTTGCAGTCTTTGCCGCCACGATCCTTGCCGACAGCTTCCTGCCGGTCGAGGCGGAAGAGCCGACGAAGAGTGACGTCATCGTCGTCCTCGGCGGCGGTGACCAGGGCAGGGTGAAGCAGGCTGCCGAGCTGTATGAGGAAGGGTATGCGGACGAGGTGCTGATTACGGCGTCAGAAAAGGACGGCAGCACTTCCGGACTGAAGACCGTGGCAGAGCATTACGGCATCCCTGAAGAGGCACTGAGTGTGGAAAATGCTTCCACAAGCACCTATACGAATGCGTTGAACACCGTGGATTTCATGGAAGCGGAAGGCTTTGAATCCGCCATGATCGTCACCAGCGACTATCATGTCGACAGGGCGGAATTCATATTTGATAAAGTGAACGATGCCGGTTACAACTTCAATTATATCGCCGCCCAGAACCTCGAAGGAGAGAACTGGATCGAACGGGAAAACTCGCACGACATCTGGTTCAGTGAAATGACGAAGATGTGGGGCTACAGGATGGGCCTTTACAAGTGGATAGATCAATAGGGAACAGGCCTGTAACATGACTGGCTGAAATAACTGAACCAGGGGGCCAATCATCGTAATGTGATGATTGGCCCCCTGGTTTTGGATATTTACCATTATCTAATGGGAGACTCGTCTTCATGGCAGCGTATCTGGTTAATCGGCCGGAAGTGTTTTGTCCCAGCCCCGTTAGCGGATGCATTCCGTTAACGGGGATTTTTATGGTTAAAAAAGATTGAATGTAAAAAATGTATGTGTTATATTATCCATCGTGACTCAAAGGAAACTTAAAGTAAATGATTAGTCATGCGGGGTGAGAAGTTGTCAGGGAGAAAAGAAGAACTGCTCGATGCTGCAATTGATCTGTTTCAGAAAAATGGGTTTCATGCAACATCTGTCGAGAACATTACAGGAGCGATTGGAATATCCAAAGGCGGTTTCTATAAACATTTTAAATCAAAAGAAAGTCTGGTTTTGGGGCTGCTGAATCGTTTTTATGAAGATATGCTGGAGAAATCTGATCATCATGTCAAAGCGCTCCAGGGGGATGCTTTACAGGTTCTGAAAAAGAAGATTACGATTGAATTGGAACAGTTGTTTGACTATCACTATTTCTTTCATGAAATCAGGAATGATGCCTCTCTGTCGAACGAAGTTGACATACAGACAGCCCTTGGGCGCATCATTGAAATGATACAGGAATGGCATAGGCAGGCCCTTTTTGAAGCATTCGGCAGAAAGCCTTTAAACTATATCAATGATCTTTCATTAATGATGGAAGGAACGATGCATTTCTATCTGATGACAATCATCTGGTCGGATACTGATCTGCCGCTTGATATGGTTGGAGATTTTATAGCCGAGAGTCTGCGGGCGATCGTGAATAACGATGATGCATTGCAGCCGGTGCTGCCGAAATTGATGGGCGAAATGAAAGATGGAGAAAATCTGTATCTTAATATGATCGAAGAGCTGAAAGCACATCGTGAAACACTCGATTTAGCAGAAGAGAAAACAATTCAGACCTTTGATCTACTTATTGAGGAACTTATCCAATCCCGGCCGAGGGAATTCCTTGTGGAAGCATTATTTACACAGCTGAGTCAAATACCGGAACTAAAGAGAAAACTGACTTCCATTATCATTGAATGGGAAGTGTGGAAGGAGAATATAAATGAATGACACTTGGGGTCTGCCCATGAAACAAAAAGTATTGATGATTGCTGCGCTTCTCACCGGAGCATTCATGGGCATTACGAACGAAACGCTACTGGCAACCGCACTACCTTCGATACAGGATGCCTTTGGTATCACACAGGGAGAAGTACAATGGATGACTACAGCATTCCTGATGACGAACGGTATCATGATTCCGATATCCGCCTTTTTAATTGAACGATTTTCAACGAGAGGACTGTTCCTGACTTCAATTGGGTTATTTGGCGTCGGCACAGCCATTGCGGCTGTCGCCCCTGTGTATCCGATACTGCTGTTGGGCCGTATTGTCCAGGCATCGGGGTCTGGTATTATGCTGCCGCTTCTGATGACCGTCCTGCTGGCGGTAGTCAGTGTTCATCGACGCGGGACTGCCATGGGTATGATTGGTATCGTCATCGCGTTCGGCCCGGCAATCGGGCCGACTTTATCAGGGTTTTTGCTGGAACATTTCTCCTGGCGTTCCCTGTTCATCACCGTTCTGCCGATCGTTGTTGTGACATTGACTGTCGGTGCACTGTTCATGAAGAATGTCACTGATTTGAGGAAGCCTAAAATCGATGTTCTGTCGATTATTCTGTCGTCTGCAGGTTTCGGGCTTTTCCTGTATGGTTTCAGTATCGCTTCAGAAAAGGGATGGACCAGTCCGCTTGTACTGACTGCCGTTATCGCAGGTGCACTCATTATCAGTGTGTTCATCAGGAGACAGATGATACTCGAAACGCCGATGCTCGAATTCAGAGTGTTCCAGTTCCGCATATTCACACTGGCCATCATCATTACAATGACAGTATTGATCTCCCTGATCGGTGCTGAAACATTGCTGCCATTGTTCATGCAGAATGTCCTTGGGTTTACACCGCTTCAGTCTGGACTCGTATTACTGCCGGGAGCGGTGGTAATTGGACTCATGTCTCCGATTACCGGGCGTCTGTTTGATAAGTACGGTGCCAAATGGCTGGCACTCAGCGGTCTTGCTGTCGTAACTGCAACGACATTCATGTTTACCCAGCTGTCATTGGAAACCTCATTCCTGTATATGACCATCGTGTTTGCTGTCCGCATGTTTGGCTTGTCATTGGCCCTCATGCCTGTAATGACTTCAGCATTGAATCAGCTTCCGCCGAAATGGTATGCACATGGCTCCGCTATGGCTAACACACTGCAGCAGATTGCAGCCTCCATCGGTACAGCGATTCTTGTCACACTCGTCGCGATGGGCGCGGCAAATTACACACCGGTTTCAGGCACCTCTCCGGAGATGACGGCACAGTTAGCACAGGTTACAGGATTCGAATGGGCATTCATGGGAAGTACAATCCTTGCCTTTATCGCATTTATACTCGCCCTGTTCCTGCAGCCGCCCAAAAAAGAAAAAGAAATTGTTAGACAGATTCACTCACATGAGTTCAGTCAATAGTTATGAGAGTGAGGACAGAGCTGGGACAAAACACTCCCGGCCGATTAACCAAATACGCTGCCATGAAGACGAGTCTCCCATTAGACAATGGTAAATATCCAAAACCAAAAAGGGCCAATCATCACATTACGATGATTGGCCCCTTTTTCAGTTATTTCAACTCGTTATCTCCCGGCCGTTTTCAGTAAAATGGCTGTTACTATATTATTGGACCTGATAGTAACCTGTTTCAACGGGTTTTGCAGGTGGTGCGAGTGCTGTGTTCGGCATCTCTTCAGGCATTTCGGACATGAACTGGTCCGGCATCTGCATTGCGATCGCGCCTGAGAGGCCTTTGCCTGTCATGAACATATGGTGATAGGCTTCCCTGAGCTCGGTATAGGCAGTTTCATAGTCGCCTGAATGGTAGGCGTCAAATGTGCCGATGAGCTGTTCGACGTGCATCTGCAGTCCTTCAGCGTCTACGCGTTCTTCAGTGGCGGTTTCAAGGAATTTGGAGAAATCATCGCGGTACTGGGACAGCTGGTTGAGCGCTTCTTCCTTCATCGCTTCATCGCCTTCAGCTGTGCCGCCGACGTCGTAGTCATACGGTCCTTCGCATGTAATCAGCTTCAGCAGGCTGATGTGGGAGTAGCCGAAGATCTTGTCAACCGGCGCCTCATCCGCATCAAACAGCTCCTTGTCATAGACCGTGAACGTCAGAGTATCACCATCCTCACCGTGGACGATGATCTCATCGCCCGGCTCCAGGGTATGCAGCTGCTTGAACACACCCGGATTCACCGTATCATCCACATGTCCCGCAATCACCGCATTGCCCGGCGCCCCGACCTCATACCCCGGTTCATACCACGAAGTATCATGCAGCGTATCCGGTACCTCCATCTCACCGTTGTCCCTGAGGCCCAGATGCTGTACCGGCGCATCCACATCAATCGCCGGAATCTCAATCCGCTCCGGGACGATGCCCTCACGCTCATCCTTCAGAATCTCCACCTGCTCAGTCGGTATGGTGGAAGGCTGTTCCTCTTCAGTTCCAGGTTCAATACCAGATTCATCTTCCGATGCCTCTTCAGAAGACTCCTCAGCAGTTTCCGTTTCAGATGCAACATCCTCATTCGTATTCTCCGGCTCCTGTCCCGCCTGTCCATCCTGACCGCCGCAGCCGGCAATGACCAGAAGCATCGTCAGTAAAAATATCAGCCTGCGCATATCCCGCACCCCGCTTCATTAATTATCATAAGTTATACAGTATACGCAGGAAAAGGGAAATTGGATCACCTGAGACTGAAATCCCGGGATGATAATCGTGCTTTCATCCCGGGAAGTGATTTATAGGTTTTTATAGTGTTTGACTACATTTTCAACAGTAAACCCCTTTGCTTGAATAACATCTTCACCGGCTCCGGATTCACCGAATGAATCCACACTCATTATTGAGCCGTCTTCTGTAACATATTCTCTCCAGCCCAGTTTCGAACCCAGTTCAATCGAGAGTCTTTTACGCAGTGAAGGAATCAACACTTTATCCTTATATTCTTTGTTCTGGTTTTCGAACAGCTCCCATGATGGCATACTCACAACATTAACTGCTATGCCTTCGTCATCTAGTCTTTTCTGTGCCTCAAGCGCCAGATGGACTTCTGAGCCTGTCGCAATCAGAATGCCCTCGGCCTGTTCTTTTTCAGAGAGTGTGTAAGCGCCTTTTCTGGTGCCCTCGACAATCAGATTGTAATCATGTTTGAGAACTGGAACATCCTGCCTGCCTAAAGCCAACAGGGTAGGAGTGCTGCTGGATTCTGAACTTATCATCCAGGCACCGATTGTTTCAATGGCATCAGCAGGTCGTATGACATTGATGTTCGGCATCCCTCTGAATGAAGCCAGATGCTCCACCGGCTGGTGGGTTGGTCCATCTTGCCCGACTGCAACACTGTCATGTGTGAAGACGTATGTGACAGGCAGTTTCATCAATGCAGATAACCTGATTGCTGGTCTAAGATAGTCAGAGAACACAAAGAACGTGCTGATATATGGTCTCAAATGGTTGAGGGCCAAGGCATTGCCTATTGTTCCCATTGCGAATTCTCTGACACCGAATTTAATATTTCTTCCCTGGAAATGATTTTCTGCAGTGAAATCAGGGAATTTCTCCAGAGTCGTTTTGTTGGACTTGGATAAATCGGCAGAACCTCCAAGGATGGCCGCATTATCTTCCGCCAAGTGGTTGACTATCTTGTGCGATGCAACCCGGGTGGACATCTTCTCCGTCCCTTCGAATAACTCAGATAGATCTGCAGTAGCTGTATCCAGCTCTTTATCGATGATTTTCAGAAGTGCCGAGTGTTCATCCGGATAGGATTCTTTATAACCACTAAGAAGTGTATTCCACTGAGTTTCTGTCTTGCTTCCTTCGTAAGCAATCTCAGCAAAATGACTGTAGACACCATCCGGTACAAAGAAATCTTCATCATGTTTCCACCCATATAGTGCTTTCGCTTTTTGTATAGCGTCTTGGCCAACCGGATCGCTGTGAGCATTATGTGTACCCTCAACATGTTCGACGCCAAAACCAATCGTATTTTTCACTTCGATGATTGTTGGTTTCTCTGTTTCGGATTTTGCTTCGTTTATAGCGGTGTTAACTGCATTCAAATCATGTCCGTCGTCAACAAAAAGATGCTGCCATCCCATACTCTCAAAACGGTTTTTAATGTCTTCTGAGAAAGAATCGGTAACATTGCCGTCCAGGACAACATCATTGGAATCGAAAAGAAGAATAAGTTTTCCAAGTTTCAAATGTCCGGCCAGTGAAGCAGATTCGTATGATACGCCTTCCATCAGGTCCCCATCACCACATATACTGTATGTGAAATGATCGATGATATCATATCCAGGTCTGTTGAAAGTGGCGCTCAAATATTTTTCGGCCATGGCAATCCCGACGCTGTGACCGATTCCCTGTCCGAGTGGCCCCGTGGTGGCTTCTATACCTTCTGTATGGCCATATTCAGGATGGCCGGGTGTTCTGCTGCCAATTTGTCTGAATCCTTTAAGGTCGTCCAAAGTGACATCATATCCGCTCAAATGAAGTAGTATATAATTGAGTATGGATCCATGGCCGGCGGACAGGACGAACCTGTCGCGGTTAAACCATTCTGGATTTTCCGGGTTGACTTTCAAGTGGTTCTTCCAGAGTTCATAAGCCATCGGTGCGGATCCAAGAGGCATTCCCAAATGGCCGTGCTGAGCCGCTTCCACAGAATCAAGTGCCAAAGCCCTTATGGTATTTATGGATAGGTTACTGATAGATAGGTCAGTTGTATTCTTCATTGTGAATCCCCCTCAGTTTATTTTACTTCTTCACTGTTGACCCTTTTGTTCCCAAACTTTTTCTGAAGCATGATACTTCCGATGAGAACAAGTACAATCAATGCAATAACGCCAATTTCACCAAGGTACTTGGCGATATATCCGAGTACTATTCCTACAAGAAGGAAATCAGTATCGGAGAAAGTCGTGCTTGCGGCGCCGAGTTCCCCAAGGTATGGAAGGAAGAGCAATGGCAGGAAGGTGATGAGTATGCCGTTCAAGGCGGCCCCTGCGACAGCACCTTTTATCCCCCCGGTTGCGTTGCCGAATACTCCAGCAGTTGCGCCAAGGAAAAAGTGGGGAACAACACCGGGAAGAATAACAACGCCACCTGTCAAAAACAGCGCAAACATGCCGATGACCCCAGCTACGAAACTGACGAAGAATCCGATAAGTACTGCATTTGGAGCATATGGGAACACGATAGGACAATCGAGTGCCGGTTTGGAATTCGGCACAAGCTTTTCGGAAATCCCTTTAAATGCCGGAACGATTTCAGCAAGAATCAGACGGACACCGGACAGGATGATGAATACCCCGGCGGCGAATGTCACGCCCTGAATCAGTGAGAAGACAAGATAGTTGGTCCCGCCGCTGAGTTCACCTTCAACAAATGCCGGGCCGGCAAATAATGCAGCAACAATATATATGACGACCATTGTCAGGGAGATACTGACTGAACTGTCTCTCAGGAAGCTCAGCCCTTTCGGAAAATTGATATCTTCCGTTGAAACAGATTTCTTTTTGAATAAAGAACCGACAGCAGAGGAGGCAACGTAACTGACTGTTCCGAAATGTCCCAGTGAGACCTGGTCGTTGCCTGTAATCTTTTTCATGGTCGGCTGTGCAAGAGCGGGGAATATCGCCATGATGATACCGAGAGCGATGGAACCGACGATGATGAGTGGAATACCTGACCAGTTGCCTACAGTCAGAATTATGGCGAGAAAAGCGGCCATATAGAATGTGTGGTGCCCCGTCAAAAAGATATATTTCAAGTTTGTCAAACGCGCGATGAGTATGTTGGCAATCATTCCGAATATCATGATCAATGCAGCCGTTGAGCCATACTGTTCAAGCGCTATGGAAATGATTGCCTCATTATTTGGTACGACGCCCTGTACACTGAACGCTTGCTGGAACATGCTTCCAAATGGCTCCAATGAACCAGATACGACTCCTGCGCCAGCACTCAGCACGATGAATCCAAGTATTGTCTTTGTTGTTCCCTTTGTAACTTCAGACGATGGCTTTTTCTGAATTAACAGTCCAATAAGTGCGATGATGCCGACAAGAATAGCTGGCTGGCTGAATATATCAACCAATACAGAAAGTAAAGTTTCCATTTATACCCCTCCAGTTTTTTAGTTTAAAGCGCTCCCTTTTCTTTCAGTTTTTCTTCTATTTTTGTTTTGAGCTCGTCCTTATCCAAAATGTTGTCCAGTACAATAAGTTCACCAAAGCTTGCCACATTATCCGCAAGATCTTTTCCACAGATGAATACATCTGCCATATCCGGCGAGGCTGAACCGAGATCACTATGATCCACTTCGATATGACTCTCATTGATGTCCAGTTCTTTCAATGCTTGTTCAATGTTCATTTCAATCATGAAACTGCTGCCCAATCCGTGACCACATACAACTAAAAACTTCATTTTCAATTCCTCCGATTAACTAAGTATTTTATATATATCTTTTTTGCTTGTTGCTGATAACAGTGCGTTCACAATATCCCGATCACCAAGTTTTGTTGCCAAATCCCGCAGTATATCCAAATGTTGCTCGTGATCCACAGCGGCAAGGACAAATATTAAAGAAGCCTCATGGTCCCCTTCTGAAAAATTAACCGGGGTGTCAAGCTTCAACAGACTTAATGAAATTTCGTTTACTGTTCCGTCCGGCCTTGCATGTGCGATGGCAATCTGAGGGGAAATGACAATGTAGGGTCCAAGTTCATGGACATTCTGTATCATTCTATTTACATAACCTTGTTCGATTTTCCCGGATTCAAGAAGGGGGAAGGAAGCTGTCTCGATGGCAGCCTCCCAGCCGTCTATTTCATCTTGAATCTGTATATTTTTTTCAATCAATACGTCTTTTAACAAAAATATCACCACCTCTACAGTTTGCTGACCTCATTTATATTCTCTATCAATCCCGGCTTCCCGTGGTTCTTGACCCGCTCCATCCTTACTTTGTCCATTAGGATGAAAGAAAGTTGCCTGAGTGCATTCAAATGAATTTTAGGTGAGGTGGTCGCCAGACATATGATATATCTGACAGGGTCATAATCTTCATGTCCAAACCTGACCGGTTCATCGAGTGATACAAAGCTGTATCCCGTCTGATTCACATAATTGAAAGATGAAGCGTGTATTAATGCGATCTGGCTGCCAATTACCATATAGGGGCCATGTATGTTGAACTGCCTGATGATTTCATCTGCATATTCGGGCTGGACAATTGAATCTTCAATCAATGGCTCAACTGTTTTTGAAATTGCTTTTTTCCATGTGTCGGCTGAAACGTTCCACCTGATATGCTCAGCATGCATCAGCTGATTTAGGACAGGGCCGAGTTCCATGGTCTTCTGGACAACAGTTTCTCTGTGGGAATTGATTGCCGAATTCAGTTTGCTCCTGTCATTGCTGTCAAGAAAAGGACTGACATTGATCATTTTTACAGGCTGTTCCTCCATTTGGATTGTACTGATAATGAGATCAAGGTCATGTCTCTCAAAATATGAAGGTTCCAGTTTGGACAGGGAAAGTACTTCGATTATATTAAGTTCCGGATAGTAACTTTCAATCCGTGTTTTTAGTAATTGTGAAGTGCCGATACCACTTCCACAGATCAGTACTATGTTCAAATCAGTGTTTCTGCTTATGTTTTTTCTTTCGATGGAAGAACCAACATGAATGGCGATGAATGCTACTTCATCTTTGCTGAATGTCACCTCGAAGGTGTCCTCGAGCAAATGGATATTCGCTTCTATTGCGTAGATGATGTCCGGATATCTGTCGTTAATTTCGCCCAGGAGTGGATTGTCGTTTCTAAAACCATATTTCATCCTGTAGATGGCAGGTCTCAGATGCACAAGCAAACCTTGTATAAGTTCTTTATCCTTATCGATGGTGACACCGATCTGTTGTGTAATATTTCTAAGGAAATAAATGATTGTACTCTTTAAAACATCATCCTCTTCGAATTCAACTGTTTTCTCATTGAATGATTGTCTGGCTCCGAGCAGATGAAGTGCTATATAACCGGTTTCAGAAACCGGCAGTCTGAGATTAAATGTCTGTTCAATTTCTTGCTGAAGAATGGCGGCAATCTCAAACTCTTTTTTTTCACTTAATTTCTTAAATTCTTCCCGGGGCATTACTATTTCATAATCATTTCGGAGACGGTGCAGCGAAATAGCGATATGGAATACCAGTCCGTCAATCGAACTCTGCATCAGAGAATAATTGGCTTTGTTCAATCCGTTTTCAATTGCTTCATAAATCTTGGGAAGTGAGTTCTTTCCCACATATTTCAGGTGTGGCAGTGTTTCAATATGTCTGTAATGCTGAATGAGTATTTCCACATAGCTTTCCCGGAACTTCTGTTCATCACCTTTGATGTTGAACCCCTTATTCCGGACATAATTCAGTTCAAGTTTACGTCTCTTTAGCCATTGGTGGATAGATTTCAGATCATCGACAATTGTTCTGCGTGTGACATTCAAATCGGCTGATAACTTTCCAGAAGAAATAGGGTTCAGTGATTCAAAAAGCATCAATAATATCTGCTCAAAACGCTCTTCTGCAGAATAATATTTAAGATGTTCCTCTGTAACATCAGATACTATCCCGAGTAATTCATCGTCAGCTCTGACTATCACTCCTTTGCCTTTATTTCTGGTGATTCTCACTTCAGGTCGCTGAATCGCATCCTCAATATGTTCCAGATCATATTGGATTGTCCGGTCACTTACATTGAACATTTCCGCCAGGAATCTGACTGAGGTGAAATCCTCCTGCTGCGTTAGATACTTGATGATACGTTTTTGTCTAGGAGTAAGCATTTGATTACCTCCCTGATTTAATTGTAAGCGTTTCCTGTCATATACGGATGTGTAACCTGTTGCGTATCGGAATCTGAAGAACTTCACATTGAATGTAGTTATTATGAGGTAGCGAAAATTGCATTTCAAATAGTTTTTATATATAAATGATGTGTTAGTAAGTAAAGCTGGGAGCGATGATAAAATGAAACACATAAAACTGCAGATGATAAGAGAAAACCTGGAAGATATTCCAAGATATGAACTGCCGGAGGGCTACAGCTTCAAAATGTTCGAGCCGGGGGATGAAAATATCTGGGCGAACATTGAAACACGGGTGGATGAATTTGATAGTGAAGCGGCTGCGCTTGAGCGGTTCGGGCGCGAATTTGGTGAACACATCTATGAAATGGGCGACCGGTGTTTTTTCCTCATGAACCCCCGCGGCGAAGCGGTCGGTACGGCGACTGCCTGGTACGGTGATCTCGAAGGGGACGGCAATGTCCGCGGGCGGATCCACTGGGTTGGGATTGTGCCTGAATATCAGGGGCGGGGGCTGTCGAAACCGCTGCTCGGCAAGGCGATGGCGATACTGGCGGGCTTTCATGATGCAGCGTACCTGACATCACAGACGACGAGCTGGCAGGCGGTGAACATGTACCTCGATTTCGGGTTCCGGCCGGTACGGCTGGATGATGGTTACGAGGCGGCGTGGTCATTGCTTGAGGAGAAGCTGGGAAGGGTGATTGGCTATTGAGACAGGATCCGATGCATATTATTCATAATATTTTCACATTTGGCTAAATTTATGATATGTTTCAAATAATATGCAAAAAGGAGAGTTATTTCATATGACGGACCTGATCTATATTATTTTTATCCTTGTACTGACAGGGGCAGTCTACTATCTTTTCCAACAAAATCAGAAAAATGTAAAGCTGGTCAATGATGAAAGAGGCAGAACAGATACGAAGATTCAAACACTTCATCAAGAACAGGATGATAGAGTGCATGAAATAACAGATTTGAAAGAAAAAGAATTGTCTTTGGCTGAAGAGAACGAAAAATTAAAGAAAAAATTAAATTATATTGAAAATACGAATAAGAACAAAGGCGAGCTGATGGCAGCGAGACAGCTGGATGATATTCTTCAGGAATTTAAACGGGAAGGCTTAATATCCCGCTATGACATATTCAATAATGTGCTTCTTTATGACAGTAAGAATCCCAGACAGATTGATCATTTGGTAGTTTGTGATAAAGGTATATATATCATCGAAACAAAGTGCTGGGAAGGCGATATCTACTACAATGTGAGTAAGGATACGCTGAAGAGCAAAAACATGCAGATATTGAACAGATATGTATTCCATGATGATGTCAAAAAAGACTATAAAACATTTGTGCTGAAAACCAACGAAAAAGGATTGATAAGCTATAAAGATTACGGTCATCCTTTTGAGCAGGTTTTGGATACTATTAAAATTTTAAGAAAAGAATTGGAAGAGGCACAGGGCTTAAATGCATTCATCAATGGTATAGTGTATTTCAATTATGAGTCTGGTGGTAAATATACTTTTATAGATGGAACTGCAGAGAGTACAAAAATCAGGGTTGCCAACCAAAAAGAAAACTTGAGAAAGCAGTTTGAAGCAGATTTCACGAGGGTCAGATACTCCCCCATCAATCAGGAAAAATACGGAAGATACATAGAAGCCTTAAAACGCTATGTCTTTAATCAGTAAATAATCTGATATTCAATAATTGTTGTGTAGAACTATAGTCATTCCTGATTATTGGCTTACACTGTGGCTCTCATGGTGGCTGTGGCCGTTGCCCAGAGTTTTGCCGGTCATGCCTTCGAACAGGCGGGGCTATGGGGTGTGACGGTGCATGCCGTGCATCTCATTTCGGTTATGGTATGGAGCGGTCTGCTGATGATCCTCGGCTGGTTTACGTGCGGGAGAGTGAAGTGGTCCGCTGTGTTATCCTGGTTCACGCCGCTTGCGCTGATCTCCATCATCGTGCTCACTGTGTCCGGAGTGTTCATCTCGGATGTGGTGACGGCCGGACAGGGCGCGGGCGTCAGCATATTCCAGCGGCTGGCGAATTCTTTGCTGACAGACTACGGCCAGTCCCTGCTGTTCAAGCAGCTGCTGCTCGCGGCGGTGCTCGGCTTCGGGATTATCAACGGCATCCTGTACAGGGCGAAATTGCGGCTTGATCCGGATTTGGAGATCCGGCCGTGGATCAGGGCGGAATCTTTCATAGTGCTGATTATCCTGGCGGTGACCGCTTTCATGGGCGAACAGCCGATACCGAGCCGGCTTGATACAGTCATCGGGCGGGACGGGGTCTCGCCTCTGTTCGAAGCGGTTCATGGAGCGGGCGCACCTGCCGGCACGGGGATTTCGTTCGGTTTTGATGCAATTGGGGTGCTGCTGATCCTTTTCGCAGCGGTATTCTTCGGCTTCATGCTGTATGCGGCCAGGATGCGGATGCATGCAGGGCTGCCGTTTGCTATGGCCATGTGTTTCGTGGCATCGGCGTATCTTGGAATGATGCTGAGTGTTGTTTGAGAAGCATAGAATGGAGGGTTCCCGGGCATATCGCTGTCCGGGAATTTTTATTGGGCCGATGTTTGGCGGGTCATCGGCCATTGTGAAGGGATCAACGCCCGCTGGAAGGGTCACCCGGCATTAATCCCGATTTTTTAGAGTAATCTGTAAAAATAGTTTTCATTGTTCATAAACACGGCTGAAATTATGATTTCGTTATGTTAAGTTGGCAAGGTATTACATTTAACATGGCAAAGGGGAGAAAGATATGGAATTTACGAATCAGCCGATACTGATATGGTTTGTTGTCGGATACGGGATATTCATGCTGGCCCTCGGGGTGATCTATTCGAAGAAGATCAGCACGAGTGAGGATTTCATCCTCGCGGGGAAATCGCTCGGACCGGTCGTCCTGATGGGGACGCTGCTTGCGATGTGGGTCGGCAGTGGTTCGGTGACGGGCGGCCAGAACTCACTGGCCTATTCGTTCGGGATATGGCCGGCGCTGATGTCGACGGTGCCGTCTCTGATAGGTATCGGGACGATCTTCCTGATTTCGTCGAAGATCAAGCATTACGGTAAATATACTGTAGCGGAAATACTTGAGGTTAAATACGGGAGATGGGCGAGTGTGCTGGCGGCGCTGATCATCATTCTGGCATTTGTCGGCATCGTTTCCTACCAGTTCCAGGGGCTCGGTTTCATCCTCAACATCTCAACGGGCGTCTCGCCTGAGATGGGCACGATCATCGGTGCGGTCATCATCATATTCCTGGCATGCGTCGGGGGTCTCATGTCTGTGGCACCGACGGATGCTGCGAGTGCGTTCCTCGTCATCATCGGTCTCATATTCGCACTGCCGATCGCTTTGTCTGCCGGCGGCGGCTGGGGAGAGATCACGTCGAACCTGCCGGACAGCCACACGTCATTCACCGGCGGGCTGACTTTCATCCAGCTGATGGGCTACTATCTGCCGACATTGTTCCTGCTGCTCGGTGACCAGAACATCTACCAGAGGATGACGGCCGCAGGCAACGACAAATCGACGAAGCTCGGCACTGCCGGGTGGATCATCGGTCTCGTGATCGTCACGCCGATCATTTCCATCCTCGCATTCATCTCGCGCTCGCTATTCCCTGATATTGAGCCGGGCATGGCATTGATTGCACTGACGAGCATCCTGCCGGTTGCGATCGGCGGCATACTGATCGCGGCGCTGACGGCATTCATCGTCACGACCGGCAACTCATACCTGCTGTCCGCGGCGACAAGCGTCATCTACGACTTCTTCGGCAAATATATGAAAAAGGACATCAGCGACCATCAGAAGCTCGTATATACAAGGGTGCTGATTCCGATACTCGGCATCATCTCATTCCTGCTCACGATGTACTTCCCGACGGTGCTGTCCGTCCAGATGTACGCCTATACCGTGTACGGTGCGGGCATCACCCCGGCGCTGCTCGCCGTGTTCCTGGTCCCGCAGGTCACCAAACAGGCCGGCCTCGCATCCATGGGCACAGGACTTGTCGCGA
>Ga0079226_10001731_pt1 | contig 16767 bp, 14 predicted proteins | sample Poulit2014_FD_76345 | JGI IMG/M metagenome (GOLD analysis project Ga0079226, IMG submission 76345) | Agricultural soil microbial communities from Georgia to study Nitrogen management - Poultry litter 2014 | ecosystem: Environmental > Terrestrial > Soil > Agricultural land | place: USA: Georgia...
ATTTACAATGCCTCCTATTTTTTCATTTGACGTTTTAATTCTCCTGCAATAATATTTTTTTGAATTTCTGAAGTTCCTTCATAAATCTTCGTGATACGAGCGTCTCTGAAATAACGTTCGATAGGGTAGTCTCTCATAAAGCCAATGCCTCCATGAATTTGAACCGCTAGGTCTGCTACTTTATTGTAAACTTCTGATCCGTATAATTTAGCAATAGCTGCATCTTTTACGACACGCATATTTTGATCCGTCATCCAGGCAACTTTATATGTTAAAGCTTCCAAAGCAGCGATTTCTTTACTTATTTCAGCCAACATATGCTGAACAGCTTGAATATCAATTAATGGTTTACCAAATTGTTCACGCTCTTGTACATAGTCTAAACAATGCTCTAACAAACGTTTACATGATCCTAGGTTTCGTGCTGCGAGGCCTGAACGACCGTTCGCTAAAATTTTTAATGCATTTACGTAACCTCGGTTAACTTCGCCTAACACGTTTTCTTCCGGTACCTCCATATCTTCAAAGAAAAGTTCAGCTGAATGGGAACCTCTTAATCCCATTTTGTCTTCTACATTTCCAACTATAAAACCTGGAGTATCTTTTTCCACGATAAAAGAAGTAATTCCTTTTGCGCCTTTTGACGAGTCTGTTACTGCCATTACAGTAAAAACGTGCCCATCAATCGCATTCGTTATATAATGTTTAGAACCATTAAGTACATATTTATTACCTTTTTTCTCTGCAGTAGTTTTTATATTTGCTGCATTCGAACCAGCACTTGGCTCCGTGAGCGCGAATGAACCAATCCATTCGCCAGTAGCCAATTTGGGCAAGTATTTTTCTTTTTGTTCTTCTGTGCCTAAATCAACGATTCCAACAGTTCCTATTCCAGTATGAGCTCCGATTAATGTAGTATATCCATTATGTGTTTTTCCTAATTCTTCATAAATAGCACACTTTCCTACCATATCAAGTCCTAAACCGCCATACTCTTCTGGTATACCTAAACTGAATAAACCCATCTCTTTAGATTGATTTACTATTTTTTTAGGAATTTCATTGTTTTCTTCAATCTCCATAGCTACAGGCTCTACTTCTTCCCGCACGAACTGTTTCACATTATTTTTTAGTAACTCTAAATCTTTCGAAAAATTAAAATCCATTTTCATTATCCCCTTTACTTATTTTTAAATTCAGCTTCACGTTTTTCTAAAAAAGCAGATGTCCCTTCATATTTATCTTCCGTACCGAAGACTACTGCTTGAGACAACTTTTCTATCCACAGTGCTGTATCTTCATCAATATTAAACCCTTTGTGTACTGCTTTCTTAGCTAAATCGATAGCAATAGGACCTTTTTTAGTTATGTTTTTAGTTACTTCCTGAATACTATCTTCTAAACCTTCTTTTGTTGTCAGGTATGTTACTAATCCTATTCGTTCTGCTTCTTCACCAGCGATTATCTTACCAGTTAAAATCATATCCAGTGCTCTACCCTTCCCAATAATTCTGGAAAGTCTTTGAGTTCCGCCTGCTCCTGGCAAAATACCTAGATTTAACTCTGGAAGGCCAAATTTTGCTTGTGATGTCGCAATTCGAATATCGCAGGCTAAAGCTAGTTCACAACCTCCCCCTAGAGCGAAGCCGTCTACTGCTGCGATAGTTACTTTAGAAGAATCCTCAAGCTTGTTATATATTCCTTGCATACCTGGAATGAGCGCTCCAAGTGGTTCTCTTTCTCTCAGTTGCTTTATATCTGCTCCTGCTGCAAATACTTTTTCTCCCGCTCCTTGGATAACAATAACTTTTACTTCTTCATTAGATTCAGCTTCTTCCATCGCTCTTTCAAGTTCAGTTAATGTATCCGCATCTAACGCATTCCGAGCTTCCGGTCTATTAAATGTTAAAAAAAACACTTTTCCCTGCAAATTCACTTTTATATTTTGATACTCTTTTGCCATTTTTAACCTCCTAACTGTAATCGTAAAATCCACTGCCTGTCTTTTTTCCTAAACGTCCTGCTTTAACATATTTAATTAACAACGGACAAGGTCGATACTTTTCACCTAGTGTTTCGTATAAATACTCCATATTTCTTAATCGGCTGTCTAGACCTACCAAATCTGCTAATTCAAGTGGACCCATTGGGTGATTTAATCCTAGCTTCATTGCGTTATCGATATCTTCTGCGGAAGCTACCCCTTCCATTAATAAATTCATTGCTTCATTGCCAATCAAGCAATTCATACGTGAAGTAACGAAACCTGGAAACTCATTTACCTCCACCATGCTTTTGTTAATTTTTTCCGTGACTTGACGAACTTTCATTATTGTTTCTTCTGAAGTTTCTAATCCTTTGATAACTTCTACCAGTTTCATTTTGTGTACTGGATTGAAGAAATGCATTGCTACTACTTTATCCGGTCTGTCAGTCTGAGCTCCAATCTCCGTTGGACTCATGGTGGAGGTGTTTGTAGCTAATACTGTATCTTCTGCACATATTTGATTTAATCGTCTGAAAATGTCGATTTTTAAGTCAATTTTCTCTAAAACTGCTTCTATCACAAGGTCACTATCTTGCGCAGCTTTTTCTAAATCTGTCTCATAACTGATGTTTGACTTTGCATGATCATATACTTCTTTTTTTAAAAAGCCCTTTTCAAAACTAGTATCTAAAAGACTGTTAATACTGTTTTTAGCATTGTTTAAAATTTCCTGATTTAAATCATTCAATTGAACTTCAAATCCTCCAGTAGCGAAGGCGTAAGCAATTCCTTTCCCCATTACTCCTGAACCAACTACAGTCATCTTATTCATATAATCACCTCTTGATATTTTATATTAATTGTCAAATAATGATTGCATTAAATATTTTGTTTTAAAGATTGATTATTATAAGAGAAAGGAGCATCTGTAATCTCCTTTAATTGATTAATGCTCAAATTCGAAAGTTGTTCAACTAGTTCTGCTCCATTTTCCGTAAATTTAAAAACTGCGTGTTCTGTTACTAACATATCAGCTTTCCCATTCCCACTGCTCGGAAAAGAAAGCTCATCCACCAGCTTTGAGGAACCATCTTTCGCTTGGTGCATGGAAGCAATTATAATCTTATTCGCCCCAGCTACTAAATCCATGGCTCCGCCGACCCCAAGTATGTCTTTACCAGGAATAGCCCAATTCGCTAATTCCCCATACTTGTCTATTTGCAAAGCTCCCATCACAGCGAGATCAATATGGCCTCCTCGAATCATTACAAAAGAATCTGAACTATCAAACAATGCAGCCCCATTCGCCATTGTAATAGGCTTCTTACTTGCGCTTATTAGATCCATGTTAATGTCTTCTTCGTTCGGTGTAGGACCAATTCCCAAAAGACCGTTTTCTGAATGTAATTCTACATCTTTATCTCCTAAATAATCGGGAATCAACGTCGGAATACCCACTCCTAGATTAACGGTGTCACCATCAGAAAGTTCCTCAGCGACTCGCTTCGCAATTTTAATTCTATTTTGCAACGTATTTACCCCCTTTTTTCTCGTAGTCATTCATAACAATGTAGTCTACATATATATGTGGTGTAACGACTTCAGTGGGATCAATATCTCCAACTTCAACAATATCATCAACTTCCGCAATCACTGTTTTTCCAGCAGTTGCCATGACAACATTAAAATTTCTTCCTGTGTGGTCATAAATTAAATTCCCTTTAGTATCCGCTTTCAAAGCTTTAATAAGAGAAACGTCCCCTCTTAATGGAGATTCTAATATGTACGTTTCACCATCAATTTTTTTCTCTTCTTTTCCTTCCGCTATCTTAGTTCCTGCACCAGTTTTCGTGTAAAAACCGCCAATTCCAGCTCCAGCTATACGTATTCTTTCTGCTAACGTCCCTTGAGGAACTAACTCAATTTCTAAATCACCCGCAGACCAAGCATTTACGGCATCTCGATTCGTTGTAAAATAAGATCCGACAGCTTTCTTTAAGTTACCTGTTTCTAATAAAATACCTAACCCTTTACCTTCTTCTCCAAGATTATTGCTGACAACAGTTAAATCTTTCTTTGAGGAAGCAGAAATTTCATTAATTAAGGTTAAAGGTGTTCCTGATAAACCAAACCCACCCACTAATAAGATATCACCGTCATTGATATAATCTAATATAGCTGTTTTATCAATAACTTTACTCATGAATTAACCTCCTTTATTAATTTGTGAACGCTAATTCCTTTTTACGGAATCCAAATTCTGTTTTATGGACTGATTTCATTGTATTGAAATGTTTCTCACATGTCAAATGGTATTTAATGTTTTACGCATATTTTAAATACAAAATAAATAAAAATTAGCCAAATAGAATTTTAAATCAGGGAACACAATCTCTCCAGTCTTTTGGTTTATTGTTCATTAAAAAGATAAAAAACAATAAAGAAGATAATAACAACACTCCAAGCATTAAAGTTTTTTTCATGCTTAAAACACCTCTTAATCTTTATACAAGTTTATTAATGATAACATTACACTAAGTTTATATTTTATGCTTTTTACTATTTAAATTAGTGTAGTTTCTAAAAACAATTAAAAAGTAATATTGCGAACGTTTATTGAATCTCTAATGAAAATTCGAACGCTAATATTTAACAATTTGGTTACTAGTAAAGGGAATTATTTTCAAACTTTTTAAAATATTAATGTTACGTTTGAAAATCTAATTTAAATTAATTTGAACGTGATAGAACCTTGCTTGCTAAGACTGGCCACATCATTAAACTACATATAATATTCAGCATAACAGCTATTACTGGCTTTCGATGTATACAGCTCAGTTAAATAATCTATACATAATTAATCTAATATCGATTCAATTAGTGACTTAATTACATTTGGCAATACTCCAAATGTGTAAGGCTTATAGACACGTTCTGTTTTTTTATGGGCATCTTTCCCCCAAGAGCCAATATTTATGGACGGTATATTTAGCTTTCTTATTTTATCTATTGGAACAGGATACAGTTTATTCATGCCAGGAAAGTTATTTTGGAGATAATTAATTTCTTCATCAGTATTGTCTATGGATAAATAGCTACTATCTGTTAAGGAAGGGAAAAATTTATTCACTTCAAACTTATCGTCATATACGTTCTCCATTCCTTCCAATATATTGAAAAGTTTCTTCAGAATATTTTTTTCTTTTGCTGTACGATTTTTCACAAAGTTTCGTGGTACATATGGAGTTGCGAAAAAAAGAACAATTACTGGTGAATTATCGTCATCCATTAATAAAAGTTCTTCTACCAATAAGCGCCCTACTTCTCGTGGGTCTAATTTGTTCGCATATAAATTTAACACTTTATTAAGACGAGAATAAACTTCATCCCCATATTTCCGATATACTTCGCTAAATAGCTGATAGTAAGTAATTACTTTAGCTTTCCAAGGGAGCTTTTCATATTCGATTGAGATTTTCTGACAGTACTTATAATATTCAATATTTAATTTTTTTAATACCTCATCAAAAGAATTCTGCGCTATTTCAAATAATTGCTCTAATACTTTTTCAGGTGAAATCTGATGAACAAAATAATTAAAATAAACATAGCTTGCGAAGGGGGTTTGAACATTATATGTTGGCTTTAAATCACTTTGTTTTAATGTCGTTGGTGGAACTGTATATTCTCCTTCTGCTTCATCTGCTAATTCACTATTTAAACTAATTCTTTTAACCAGTTCAGATGAGATTAAGTTAGGATCTAACCCTTCAAAAGCTTGTGCCACATGTGTCTCACTGCCCTTAATATAAAATGCAGGGAGAAGTTTACCTACAGATCCTAAATAAATATATCTTTTATTATCGTTTTTAAATTGAGGACCTACAAAATCAGTATTAATGGCACATTCAAAACTTAATTTCTTTTCTTTTTGTAATAATTTTAATTCGTGGACTGCATCAATAATCCCGCCATGGGTTGTTTCTTCTATAGGGTTTGCCATAAACAATATATTCCCTGTAAATTCATTTCTATTTTCTGCAAAATATTTTAAAATTAAAAGATGGACTGCAATACCACTTTTCATATCAACAGAACCTCGACCAAAAAGCCAGTTTCCAGAATCTAAATCCCGCTTTACATCTTCAGATAGTTTTAGCTTTTTCATTTCTTTCATTAATTTTTCAGGATAGTTTGCTAGCTCCTTTAATTCGCCAAAATCGTCTGTTGTAACAGTATCAGAGTGCGCATGTAACAAAATAGTTTTATTTGATTTTTTTTTACTTTCTAATAATGCAAAAACAGTTTTTCTTTTCAGTTTGTCATTCTCGACCGTTTTAGTCCATAAATACTTTGGGTATTCATTAAAGTAATGAATGTTTTTTATAATTTTTTCTATCTTATTTGAAATTTCAACCTCCCCATAAGTTCCATTAATGCTTTTAACTTTTATCAGTTCAATTGTTAACTCTTCCAAGTCTTTTTTTATTTTTTCCTGGTTCCATTTCAATATTCATTCTCCTATTTTGTTATAATAATGCTTTCTTAAACTAACTTTTATACATTAGAAATTAAAAAGAGTGAGTATAAAACGCCCACTCTAATACAAATTATAGTTCATACAAACTTATTAAAAAAAGTTCCTAAACTAAAACTCACCCTGATTATTTGAAACCAGTTTGTTATTTACTGTATACTATTTCTCCCCCTATTATAGTCATTTCGGTGGTAGTATTCTTCACTTGCGAAGCAGTATAGTCTAAAAAACCTTCCGGTAAAACTGTGAAATCTGCAAGTTTTCCCTCTTCTATAGTTCCTTTAATATTTTCTTCTTGGGATGCCATTGCTGCGTAAGTAGTGTACATTTTTATTGCTTCAAGCAAATTTATTTTCTCATTTTCTGAAATCACAGTTCCTTTAATAGTCTTTCTTGACATAGCTGCATATATACCAAGAAAAGGAGAAGGATCTTGTACAGGAGAATCTGAACTTCCAGCTGGATATAATCCTTCATCTAAAAATGTATTTATCGATATAATTTTATCTTCTAGGCTTTCATCCACATTTGTAAGATAAGTGTCTCCAGCAAAATATAAAAAAACAGGCTGAGGAACTGGGGTAACATTTAGTTTTTGCATTCTTTGTAACAATTCACGATTCGAAATGCTAACGTGTTCTATTCGGTGTCGAACCTGTTCGTTTGGATAATCATGTAAAGCAACCTCTAATGCATCCAATACATCTTTTACAGCGTCGTCCCCAATTGCGTGACAAGCTATTTGGTATCCTTGTTTATTAACTTCATATATAAATTTTTGTAAATTCTCTACTGAATGTACTTTTTCTCCATAATTGTTACTGTTTTTATATGGTTTAGTTGTAGAGGCTGTCCTTAAGCTTAATGTTCCATCAGTAAATATTTTTACAGAACCGATTTTTAAGGCATGATTTCCAAAACCAGTTATCAAATTAGCCTCTTTAACTTCATTATAGAATTCGTCCAAAACCATTGCATAAACTCTTATATTAAGTTTATTATTTTTTGTTGCTTGTTGTAATAATTTAAACTCTTTTAATGATCCGGTCATTAATCCCATCCCTGCTTCATGCACAGAAGTAATTCCATATTCAACATATTTATCATTGGCTGCTTTTAATGCGTGTTCTAATTGTCGGTCAGAAACTTCTGGTATGCACTTAGTTATTAATTCAGTAGCATGTTCTATTAATCGTCCATTTGGGTTTCCATTTGCATCCATCTCAATATACCCATAGTCAACTTCTGTATTAGATGTAACTTTTGCAAGTTCTAGAGCTTTATAATTAACTACAGCACTATGCCCTGAATAATGATCAATATATATAGGGTTTTTAATACCTTCAAAATCAGCAGCAACTGGATGTCTTCCTTCACTATAAAAAGATTCATCATACCCCCAACCTATGATCCATTCAGTTTCATCCTCAATGTTATCAGAATATTCTTTACATTTTTCCACCATTTCTTTAATAGATGAAGTTTTACAGTCAACACGATTCAAATTTAGTCCAGTTTTAAAAATATGCTGGTGTGCATCTATAAGACCTGGAATTACAACTTTATTGTTTAAATCTATGACATTCGTGTTTTTGTTTACATAATTTTTCATATCTTCATTTTCGCTTGTTGCTATTATTAGACCGTTATTTATTGCTATCCAATCATAATAGTTGTTTTCTTTATTCATTGATGCAATAACACCATTTTTTAAAATCATTTCAGCTTTCATAACTACACTCCTTAATTAGTTATTCTTTAATTTTTCATCCACTAAAGGATAAAAACAAGCAACTGGATGATGCTCATTTCCTTCAACATTTTGCAATGGGGGTATGTGGTTTTTACAATACTCTGTAGCTATTGGACATCTTGTATGAAATACACAACCAGTTGGCGGATTAGATGGTGAGGGAATACTTCCCTTCAGTATTATTCTTTTTCTTTGTTTTTCGCGTTCTGGATTCGGCGAAGGTATGGCAGACAATAACGCATCTGTATAAGGATGGAAAGGCTTCTCATATAACTCATTACTATCGGAAATTTCCATTAGCTTACCTAAATACATAACTGCAACCCTGTCTGATATATGTTTTACAACTGATAGATCATGAGCAATAAAAATATAAGTTAAACCATATTTTTTCTGCAATTCATCAAGTAGATTTATAACCTGAGCTTGAATTGAAACATCCAATGCACTCACTGGTTCATCACAGACTATTACTTTTGGTTTTAATGCAATTGCCCTTGCTATGCCGATTCTTTGCCGTTGCCCTCCTGAAAACTCATGAGGATTTCTATCGTAATATTCTCTCTTTAATCCAACAATATCCATTAATTCTAGTACTTGTTTTTTCAATCCTTTAGTTTTTTTATAAGCTTTTAGTGGCGCAGCAATAATTTCGCCCACTTTCATGCGTGGATTTAAGCTAGCGTATGGATCTTGAAAAATCATTTGCATATCTTGCCGCATATTCCAAATTTGGTGTTTACTGAAGTTATTTAAGTTTTGGTTTTCAAAGATTACTTGACCTTCAGTTGGCTGTAGTAACTGCATGACCATACGTGCTAGGGTACTTTTACCACATCCGGACTCTCCTACAATTCCTAGAGTTTCACCTTTTTTCAGTTTCAAGCTGACACCATCTACAGCCTTAACATGACCTACAGTCTTTTGTAAAACTCCTTTTTTAATAGGGAAATGTAGTTTTAAATTTTCCAATTCAAGTATGTTTTCTGTCATTTGTTTGGATTCTCCCTTATATTTCTCTTTTCTTCAACTTCTTCAACTGACAAAATACATGCAGCAAAATGGTTATCTTTTTTTTCTTTTAATGAAGGGTCAACTTTCAAGCATTCGTCCTTTACAAATGGACATCGTGGACTAAAGTTACATCCCTTTGGCGTATTAGCTAAATCAGGAGGTTGACCTTCTATTGGTGTCAGTTTATTGTTCTTTCCTTCTAACTTAGGAATTGACTGCATTAGTCCCCAAGAATAAGGCATTAAGGGATCGTAAAAAATATCATTAGCACTTCCTCTTTCTACTACTCTTCCTGAGTACATAACCATTACTTCATCAGCTATCTGTGCAACTACACCTAAATCATGAGTAATCATGATAATAGAGGTCCCATTTTTGTCTTGCAGGTCTTTTAATAATTCTAATATTTGTGCTTGAATAGTTACATCTAATGCAGTAGTAGGCTCATCCGCAATTAATACCTGCGGTTCACAAGATACGGCCATTGCTATCATAACTCTTTGTCGCATCCCCCCTGAAAATTCATGGGGGTATTGATTCATCCTATGTTCAGGATTAGAGATCCCTACATCGCCTAAAACTTTTGCAGAAAGTTTATCAGCTTCATGTTTAGTGATTTTTTTATGTGCAAGAACCATTTCACGTATCTGTTTACCAACTTTTTTAATTGGATTCAAACTGGTCATAGGGTCTTGAAAAATCATAGAAACGTCACCACCACGTATAGAGCGAAGATATTTATTTTTAGCTGTTAAAAGGTTTTTATCGTTAAAAAGTATCTCTCCTCCTGGATAGAATACGGGGGGAGTTGGATTTAATTGCATTAAAGAAAGAGCCATCATACTTTTACCACTTCCCGATTCTCCAACTACTCCAAGCGTTTGACCTTTTTCTATAGAGAAAGAAACTCCATCAACCGGCTTAACAATAGAACTACCGGTATCTATATAAGTTTTTAAATTATTAACAGTTAACATTAAATCGCTTCCTCCTCTAACTTATGTTTTTCTTTCTTTTTATTTTTTCTACTCTTACTTTTGTGAGGATCCATCATATCCCTTAAACCATCGCCTAAAATATTTAAAGCAAGGACAGTTATTACAATTGCTAACCCAGGAAATATTGAATACCATGGCATAATTGTTAAAAAATCTCTGGAGTCACCTAACATATTTCCCCATGTTGGCGTTGGTGGCTCGATTCCAACTCCTAAAAAGCTCAAAGCAGCTTCTGCTAACACAGCTTTAGCAAATATAAATGTACCTTGCACAATTATAGGGGCAATCGCATTTGGAAAGATATAACGAAACATAATTCTTACGTCTTTAATTCCATTTGCTTTAGCTGCTTCTATAAATTGAATATTTCTTATTTGAAGTGTGGATGACCTTACCACTCTGGTCATTACTGGCCAAAAAGCAAATGATAAAGAAATTACAATAGTATATACATTTCCACCTAATGCAGCAACAAGAGCTAACGCGAGCAATATTGGCGGGATGGACATTACTCCATCAATAATACGCATAAAAACATTGTCAAACTTTGGATAGTATCCGGATATTAATCCAGATATAGTCCCAGTAATCGTAGCAATGATAGCTACCAAAACACCTACCAATAAAGATATCCGCGCTGCATATATAATTCTACTAAAAATATCTCGACCAAAGTTATCCGTTCCAAACCAATGGTCTGCTGATGGAGACATGAGTTTATTCATTGCGTCCATTTTATTTGGCGCAAATGGCACCCACAATGAAGCTGTAACAGTACTTATTGTAATAATTAACAAGATAGCTGCTGAAATTAAAGCTAGTTTATTTAGCTTCATGTTTTTCCCACCTTTAAAATATAATCAATCATACCTTATCCTGGGATCTAATAGCGCATATACAATATCGACTAGTAAATTAACAAATACATATACAGTTGAAATAAATAATATAGCTCCTTGAACTACTGGGAAATCTCTTCTGTGTATTGAATCAATTAATAAGTGTCCTATTCCTGGAATAGTAAAAATTGTTTCTACTACAATTGTTCCACCTAATAAACCTGCCACAGAAACACCGATAACAGTAGTCGTAGGAATCAAAGCGTTAGGAAATACATGCTTTATAAGTATATTCCCATCTTTTAAACCTTTTGAACGTGCTGTTTTTGTATAATCCTGATTAACACCTTCTAACATCCCATCACGTAACATCCTTGCAATTAACCCTACTTCAACCATCGCTAAAACAATAGCTGGGAGGACAATATACTGAAACCACGAAATTACATCTTCCGTTATTGGGACATAACCCGCCGTTGGAAATATTGGTATGGTAACAGCAAACGCTAAGATTAATAGTAAAGCAAACCAAAATTCTGGAATAGATACACCCAATAACGAAAAAGCCATAAAAGTCGGATCTAGCAAATTATCCCTATTTTTCACTGCAAGAATCCCAAGAGGCAAAGCAATAAGGAGTGTGACAGCTAAGGCTAGTATACTTATACTTAAACTAGGCCCTATATGGCTTATAATATCTGTCAATACTTTATCGCCAGTATAAAGAGATGATCCCAGATCACCTTTAAGTAAATTCCCTAACCATTTAACGTAATAAATTGGAAGTGGTTCATCTAGACCTAACTGATGTTCTAAATCAGCTACTTGTTCTGCGGAAGCATCTGGTCCAAGTATCTGTCGTGCTGGGTTTCCAGGCATCAAATAAATAATGAAAAATACAATTGTACTAACTACTAATAATATAGGTATAAGTGCAACTAACCTACGTATAATATATTGAAACAAAGAACATTCCCCTTTCGAAAACTTTTATAGTTTTAAAGGGCTTTTTTAGTACAATCATATAAAAGAGTGTTCATCTATTACATGATTGTACTAAATTTAGACCTTCTATTACTTATTCAGAAGACCAAGTATTCCAAAAACGTACATTATCCCAGTCTTCGTAGCCTTTCAAATTATTATCACTAATATGCAGGCCTTTAGCATTCCCTATTTTATCCCAAATCATATCATCATATATTTCTTCATTTAACTCTCCAATAATTTCTTTTTGTTCATCTACATCTTCAGTACCAGCCCACTCATCTTGCAAATCGAATAAATTTGAAAGATCGTGCCAGCCAGCATGTTCGTCTTCTGCAATAATAGGGACAGCCAACGGACTATAATACCAAGGCCAAGTAATAGCGACCATATCCCAATTCTCTTGTTCCTCCCATTTATCGAAGAAAGTTCCCCATTCAAAAGTTTCAATCTCTACGTTCAAACCGATTTCTTCCATTTGTTGTTGTGAAGCTTGGGCTATTTTTTCGTAATCATCATAATCATTAGTCGTAATTAACTTTATCGTTTCTCCGTCATAATCTGATTTTTCCACCAATTCTTTAGCTTTTTCAGGGTCATAAACATCGTATGAATCTGTACCTTCATCTGTATATAAATCTGTCATATGTTCTTCGAAAAGCGACCCGTCCAATTCAAAGAATTCTGATGATCCATAAGCTGCACTTAAAATTTCCTCTTTATTTAAAGCATGATTAACTGCGTGTAGCAAATCTTTATCATCTTTAAACGGCTCTTCAGCATGGTTAAACAGAAGTGTTGAGAAAGTAGTCATCTCTTGTATTTCAGTTTTTACTGAGTCATCTTGTTCTAAGGTTTCATATAAATCAGGGGTAATATCCATTGCAAAATTGTATTCGCCTGTTTTTACACCATTCATTTCGACTTGAGAATCTGTTACAACTTTAAAAGTTATTGAATCGTGATACGGAGTCTTCTCACCAGTTAACCCGCCCCAATCTTCTTCATCTCTTGAGGTATAATCATCAAATTTATTAACTTTTAATTGTTCACCAACGTCCCAACTATCAAATTCATAAGGACCAGTACCGACAATTTGTTCTTGATCTATTAAACTTCCACCTGCTTCTTCTGCTTTTTCTTCTGGCATAATAAATAAAGCATGATTTAAATTTGCAAAGTTATCTAATAAAGCTGGATATTTATCTTCCAATTCGATTTCTAGAGTATATTCATCTGGATCGTTTATTTCTTTAATGTGCTCAAATGTCTCTTCTCCTATTTGAGTAGTGTTTTTCCAATGATCAAGGGAAGCAAGAACATCATCAGCGTCCATCACTGAACCATCATGAAAATTAACGTCCTCTCTCAAATTGAGCGTGTAAGTTTTTTCATCGTCACTTATATCGTAGTCATCAACTAACATTGGCTTAATTTCATAATCTTCATCAAAAGAAAACAACTGTTCAAATATGTGCCAAGCAATCATTTTGGTCTCAGTAGCACCTTGTCCTCCCCAATCCATTGATGGTGGAGAAGCAGGAGTAGCTACTACTAAATCCCCACCCTCTACAGGTTCATCATCCGTATCATCATTTTCATTGTTATCAGTAGTTTGTGGATTAGCGTCCCCACCACATGCAGCTAAAATTAATAAAATCGAGATAGAAATAAAAATCATTATTAAATTCTTTATTTTCTTTGAGCACATTATTTAAAACACTCCCTTTATAGTTGATTCAAATAAATTAACTTTAAAGACATAATTACTTTATAATCATTTTGGAAATGTGTCTTTTCATTATTTTGTATTCTCGTTTCTTAGTTTAAAATAACTAGCTGACATTTTGATTTTTAGTAACAACTTTAATTGCTTCTTCCAAGATAGTTATTATTTTCACAATTTGTTTTTTATTAATAATTAACGGTGGAGCGAGTACAATGGTATCTGCCTCATCGTAGGTGACCGCCCTGCAAATCAAACCTCGCTTAGCAGCTTCTTTAACAATAAGAGGCGCCTGTTTATTATCGAAATGCTCTTTTTTTTCTTTATTTTTGTAGATCTCTACAGCTGCAAGTAATCCTACAGAACGGCTCTCACCTAAAACGGTTAAATCTTCTTCTAATTTTTCTAAACCAGTTAATAGTTCCCGGCCCATATCTCTTGTATTTTCTATTAAGCTTTCTTTTTCCAATATGTCAATATTTTTCAAGGCTACTGCAGTTGCAACTGGATGCCCACTATACGTGTACCCATGAAATAATGTCCCTTCTGTTTTATCTTTAATCACTTTATGAACTTTTTCCGATAATACAACACCACCTAGTGGAACATATCCACTGGATACACCCTTTGCAATTGTCATCATATCTGGAATGACTTTCCAATGCTCCATCCCAAACATTTTTCCTGTACGGCCAAACCCCGTGATAACTTCATCTGCAATAAATAAAATATTATATTGGTCACAAATATCTCTTACTTCTTTAAAATAGTTTTCTGGTGGAACAATTACACCACCTGCTCCCAAAATTGGCTCAGCCATAAAAGCTGCTATGGTTTCCGGCCCTTCTTCTTCAATAATATTTTTCAATTCATCACTAGAAGTAGTCTCTATATGATAAAATTCGGGCGACAACCCTGCAAATTCCCAAAATTCTGGAATACCTGTAGCCGATGTCGCTCCCATTGCTACACCATGATAGGCTTTTTTACGTGAAATAATTTTACGACGCTCTGGCTGTTCTTTAATATTCCAGTAATGACGAGCTAACTTGATTGCAGAATCGTTCGCTTCGGAACCTCCAGAAGTAAAAAACACTGTATTTAAATCACCAGGAGCAAGCTCAGATATTTTTCTTGCTAATTTTATAGCTGGTTTATGACTATATGTTGAAAAAGTCGAGCTAAATGACAATTCTTCAATTTGTTGTTTTGCAGTTTCAGCTAGTTCTTTTCTCCCGTATCCTATATTTACATTCCACAAGGATGACATACCTTCTATATACTTTTTACCATTCAAATCTTCTAAATAAATACCTTCTCCACTTTTAAAAATAATAGCTGGACCATTTTCTTGTTGTTCCTTTACGTTTGAGGTCGGATGAAGAAAATGTTCTTTATCCATTTCAATAAGTTCTATTTCAGTTTTTTCATTTAGCATATATAAAACCTCCAAATTTTAATACTTACAATCAATACCCTTTAGTAAAATCAACCGAAAATTTTAATGGCTTTCCTTTTTTATAATATTGATAATTTTCTTGAAAAATAGTTATACATCTTTCAAAAAAATATTTAGTTTTCCCTGAAAGATGGGGCGTAATAATTAAGTTTTCAGCCTGCCATAACAAGCTGTCTTCTGGAAGTGGTTCTTCATCGAATACATCTAGTGCTGCACCTTTTATTTTTTTTGTGTTTAATGCATCTACTAACTCTTTCTCTTTAACTAGTGGCCCTCTTCCTATATTGATCAAATAAGCATTTTCCTTCATTATTTCAAATTCTTTCTCACTAAATAAATGATAAGTATCTTGCGTAAGCGGCAACAAAAGCACAATAAAATCACATTTTGATATCATAAAATTTTTCTTATCCCAAGTGTACGTTTCATCAAAGAATTGGACTGGTTTACCTGAAGTATTAAAACCTATAACTTTCATGTCAAAAGATTGTGCTTTTTTTGCCAATTCTTTGCCTATAAGACCAGTTCCGAAGATTCCTAGCGTTTTCTTGTTTGCTTCATCAACTAACTTAGTTCTATCGTATATTTTATACTTCTTATTTTTTACAAACCTACCTATTTCCCTAACTTGATATAGTATTAAGCTCATTGCATATTCAGACATCGGCGCTCCATAAATATCTCTTACATTGGTAAGCGTTATATCTTTACTTTCAATAATTTTTAAAGGAGCAGATTCAATACCAGTTTGAAATACTTGAATCCATTTTAAGTTAGGAAGTTTTTCTAATAGTTCCCAATCCTTTTTTGAACCGTAAGTAATCATGATATCGATTTTATTAAAAGGGATGTCTTTATCATTATTTAAATTGTATACTATATCACCTGTAATATTAGCTATACTATTTGAATAAGAGCCATACAATTCATCAATAGTAATTAAAATCAATATTGAACACCCCTCATGTAGCACATTTCATTATTTATAAAATTCTTATTTTTTATACTTAATGGAAATTAACTTTTCTTCAAGATAACCTTCAATACCTTGGTGCCCACCTTCCTTGCCCACTCCACTTTCCTTTATCCCACCAAATGGGCTTTGGACAACAAAGGGTAAGGGATCATTTACACCTACCATTCCATATTCCATTTTTTCAGTCATACGAATTGTTCGGGACATATTATCGGTATATAAATAAGAAGCTAGACCTAACTCTTCATGGTTTACCATTTCTAACAGTTCTTTTTCTGTTTTAAACTTAATAATAGGCGCGACAGGACCAAATGTTTCTTCAGTAAAAATATCCATATCTTCTGTTACTTCTTTTAAAATAGTAGGTTCAATAAAATACCCATTTTCTTTCTCTTGTTCTGCTAACTTTATGATGCTAGTTATTTTTCTCGCACCCTTAGCCTCAGCATCTTCGATTTGGGATTTTATTTTTTTTACCGCGTTTTTATCTA
>Ga0079226_10001732_pt1 | contig 16764 bp, 16 predicted proteins | sample Poulit2014_FD_76345 | JGI IMG/M metagenome (GOLD analysis project Ga0079226, IMG submission 76345) | Agricultural soil microbial communities from Georgia to study Nitrogen management - Poultry litter 2014 | ecosystem: Environmental > Terrestrial > Soil > Agricultural land | place: USA: Georgia...
ATTTTGTAGTAAAGTTTTTTTCTGTTTTAAAGAATTTATTATATTTTTAAAATTATCTATTTTTCTTTTTTCTTCATCTAAATTTTTATATTTTTTTATTTCTTCATTTAATTTATCTAAATCTTCTTTATCATATTTTAACCTAGTTTTTAAACTATACATATCTTTAGATAATTTTTGAAGTGCATTATCTATTACATCTGTACCTGCTAATCGTCCAATAGCATTAGACTTAATACTAGGGGTTTCATTTAATAAAAACGGACTTTCCAATTGCTCAGATATATTTAAAGCTAAATTATAATTTTCAGATAATTTTACTTTTCTTACACCTAAAGCTTCTTGAATTTCTAAAGGCACATTTGTACCAAATCCTTCATAATGTTCTACTTTATTACTATCATCTGTAATTTCATAATAATTCTTATTCTTACTTCTTCCTCTTTTTATTATATATCCATTATCTAAATATAATGTAACTGAAGCTTCTGTTTCACCTTTTCTTATGAAATAATCACCAGATGGTTCATTATACATCACCCATCTAATTGCTCTAATAATAGAAGTTTTACCACTATCTGAAGGTCCTATAATTACATTTACACCTTTTTCAAAATTTAAAATAGTATGTTTATGCGATTGAAAATTTTCTATTATTATTTTTTCTATATATTTCATATTATTCCTCTTTACCCTCATTTATTCTTTTAATAGCTTCATCTAAAATTTCTTTTGGAATACTTTTTTTAATAGCTATATCTTCTATAATGGAATAAATATTATAATTGCTCAACTCAGTATTTTGTCTAATCATAAGTTTAAATTCTTCTAAAGACTCGTATCTTAATTCAGCACTATTATCATTTAAATCAAAAATATCTTTTCCATTTTTTGCTGTTTTTAATTCTACTTCTTCTAAAATTATTTCATTATTTTCTTTATACTCTAAAATTAAAACTTTAGGTTTTCTTTTAATTTCTATACTACTATTATTTAATCTAGCTACACTTCCAGGATTAGCAAAATATTTATTATCAACTTTTTTTATTCCGAATCCTGTATGATAATGACCTGACAAAACTATATCTGCATCTATATCTTTAATATCGTCAATAAGAGTGTATGGAATACCCTTAATAAATGGTTTTTCCAATAATAAAGAATGTATTAATACAATATGTAAATTTATATTTTCCAATCTTTTTACTTTATAATAATCTTTTTCTTCTTTATCAATATTATATATATACGGTATTCCAGAAATTTGGATTTTTTTATTATCAAATTCTAGTATATATGGTTTATTATACTCTATTAAATTCACTATATCTAATGAACTTAATAACCCCAACATAGATCTGTCTATAGTTTTTGGATTATGCCCAAATATATCATGATTTCCACTTATAATAAATATAGGAATACCTAAATCTTTTAAAATATTGCCAAATTTTGACACAGTTTTTACTGATACATCTGGTCTATCGAAAAGGTCGCCGCCATGTAATACATAATCTATATTATTATCTTTTATAATTTTAGAAATTTCATAAAACTTTTTTTCAATAGCTTCTTCAAAATCATCTAATCTAGATTTTGGACTATTATTTCTTATATGTGTATCTGTTAAAAATAAAAATTTCATATATTCTCCAAAAAAAGCCTCCTTAATATATAAGGAGACTTTGAATTATTTTTCTTCTGTAACTTCTTCTGTTTCTATTTCTTCTTGATTTATTTCATAAATCTTATAAATTTTTTCTTCTATTTCGTTTAAAATTTTAGGATTATCTTCTAGGAATTTTTTAGAATTTTCTCTTCCTTGTCCTAATCTTTCTTCTCCATAACTATACCATGCACCAGCTTTTTTAACTACTTTAGCTTCTACTCCCATATCTAAAATAGTACCTGTTTTGGATATTCCTTTACCATACATTATATCAAATTCCACTTGTTTAAATGGAGGAGCAACTTTATTTTTTACTATCTTAACTCTAGTTCTATTTCCTATCATTTGATCGCCATCTTTTATAGCTTCAATTCTTCTTATATCCAATCTAACACTAGAGTAGAATTTAAGTGCTCTTCCTCCTGTAGTAGTTTCAGGATTACCAAACATTATACCTACTTTTTCTCTTAATTGATTTATAAATACAACTGTACAATTAGATTTAGAAATTACTCCAGTTAATTTTCTTAATGCTTGAGACATAAGTCTTGCTTGAAGTCCAACATGACTATCTCCCATATTACCTTCTATCTCAGCTCTAGGAACTAAAGCAGCTACAGAGTCAACTACTACTATATCAACTGCACTACTTCTAACTAATGACTCACATATAGCTAAAGCTTGTTCACCTGTATCTGGTTGAGAAACTATCAAGTTATCAGTATCAACACCTAAAACTTCTGAGTATTGAGCATCTAATGCATGTTCTGCGTCTATAAATGCAGCTACTCCACCCATTTTTTGAGCTTCTGCTATCATATGAAGTGCCAAAGTTGTCTTACCTGAAGATTCTGGTCCGTATATTTCTATAATACGACCTTTTGGTATACCACCTATACCTAAAGCAATATCTAAGTTTATAGCGCCTGTTGGTATTGCTTCTATATTTATTCTAGGAGCATCACCTAGTCTCATAACTGATCCTTTACCAAAATCTCTCTCTATCCTTGAAAAAGCTTCATTTAAAGCTTGGTTTTTATCTTTATTTTCTGTAAATTTTATAGCCATATAATCCTCCTTATAAGAACATCTGTTCTTATTTTATTATATACTGAAAGACATGTCAATTAAATATTATTTAAATCTAGTACATTTATATTTTTATAAATATAATCTACTGCAGAAATTACAGTTAATATTATTGAAATATATAAAAATATATAATCAAAAGGTAATGGTAATTCTACAATTATTTTATTGTTTAATAATAATAAAATAATCGCTATAAATTGTGTTGCTGTTTTAAATTTACCCCAAATACTAGCTGCTATAGTTATATTATTAGATGCAGCAATTACTCTAAAACCTGTTATAATAAATTCTCTTGCCACTACTATAACTACCATCCATGCAGAAACTTTATTTAAATCTATTAGCATAATAAGAGCAGTCGTAGCTAACATCTTATCAGCCAATGGATCTAAAAATTTTCCAAAAGTAGTTACTAAATTTCTACTTCTCGCTAAATATCCATCGATAAAATCTGTTAATGAAGCAACTATAAATATTATTGCCGGTATTATACTTTCTGTCTGATAGTGCAATAACGCTAAAACAAATACTGGTATTAATATCAATCTAAATACTGTAAATTTATTAGCTATATTCATCTACATTCTCCCCTTTTTTATTAAAATAATCCTTTGATATTAAAACTTTTCTAGGCTTACTACCTTCAAATCCACTAATTAAACCTTGTTCTTCCATATCATCAATTAACCTTCCAGCTCTTGCATAACCTATTTTTAATTTTCTTTGTAATAATGATATAGAAGCTGAATTTTCCTCTAAAATTATTTTAACCGCATCTTCAAATAATTCGTCAGTGCTTTCTAAAACTTTTTCTTCTTTTACACTATTATCTATATCTTCAATAATTGTTTCATCATATTGAGTTTTATTTTCTTCTCTTAAATAAGAAACTATATCTTCAACTTCTGGGTCAGATATAAAACAACCTTGAACTCTCAAAGGTTTAGATAAATTAGAAGGAAAGAATAACATATCTCCTTTTCCTAGTAATTTTTCTGCTCCTGATGAGTCTAGTATAGTTCTTGAATCTATTTGTGAAGATACTGCAAATGATATTCTAGATGGAATATTAGCTTTTATAGTTCCCGTAATAACATCTACTGTAGGTCTTTGTGTTGCAACTATAAGGTGAATTCCACATGCTCTAGCCATCTGTGCTAATCTACATATAGCATCTTCAACCTCATTAGCTGATACCATCATTAAATCTGATAACTCATCTATTATAATGACAATATAAGGAAGTTTTTCTAGTTTATTATCAATATTTTTTTTGTTATAAGACTTGATATCTCTAACAAAGTTTTCAGAAAATATCTTATATCTTCTTTCCATCTCAGTAACTGCCCAATTTAAAGCGTGACTTGCTTTTTTAGGGTCAGTAACTACTGGTATAGCTAAATGTGGTATTCCATTGTAAATAGATAGTTCAACAACCTTAGGGTCTATTAATATTAGTTTAACATCATTTGGGCTAGCTTTATATAATATACTCATGATAATCGTATTAATACATACCGATTTACCACTTCCTGTCGCACCAGCTATTAGTAGATGAGGCATTTTATCAATACTTGATACAATTGGTTTTCCAGATATACTTTTACCTAAAGCTACTGGCATCTTAGATTCTATTTCGTTAAATTCTCTAGAATCTATTATTTCTTTTAATAAAACTGCATCTTTATTTTCATTAGCTACTTCTATACCAACTACTGATTTACCAGGGATTGGAGCTTCAATTCTTATTTCTGAAGTTGCAAGACTTAAGGATAAATCATCTGCTAGATTTACTATTCTACTAACTTTAACACCTTGAGATGGCTGTAATTCATAACAAGTAACAGTAGGCCCTCTATTAATCTGAACAACTTTAGATTCTATACCAAAACTTGATAAAGTTTCTTCTATTTTAGTTGCTTTATGCATAACTTCATCTTTATTATCAAATTGACTAGGTTTTGGTGTATTAAGCAATTCCAAAGGTGGAACTTTATATTCTTCAGATTCTTCTGTCTGAATATTTATATCTTCTATTTCACCATTATCTTCATCTGCTTCTATTTCTTCTATATTTTTATTATCGCTTAAATCTGTATCTGCATTTTTATAATCATTAATTACTATAGATTTATCTTCTAAATCCTCTTTGATAAAATTATTTTTAATAGGTTTATTCTTTTCTTTAGGTTTGTTTTTTACCTTATTTTTGCTAGTTTTTTTTCTGTTTTTTATTTTATTTTTAATTTCAATAAAAACTAGTTTTATATACTCATATATATCTTTTAATGTTATATCAAATATAGACATAACAAATAAAGTAACTAACACTATAAAAATTAAATAAATACCTACAATTCCACATATTTTAAGCAATAAATAACATAAAGCAGAGCCTAGAAAGCCACCACCTTTATACAGTGCAGCTAAATAACTAGCTTCTGTAATTCGTGGTATAAAAGCTTCTTTTATATTCAAATTTAAATCTATTATAACAAGGGTCATTATAAATATAGAATAAATATATATCGAGTTTTTTAATACTTTATTATTATATTTATCTAAAATATATATTAAAGATGATATAAAGACTAAAATTGGAATTATATATGCTCCAATTCCAAAAATATTAAAATAAACTCCTTTAATAATATCGCCTAAAAAACCAGTATTTGTGCCATAAATAAATACCATAGATATTAGCATAAATATATCTATTCCTATAGCCACTTTTTTATATGTATTTTTTATACTATTATTTGGTTTCTTTTTTTTCTTTGTTTTTCTTTTTTGTTTTTCCATAACATTCCTCAATTTCTAAATATAATATCTATATCTATTATAGCATATTGTTTTTTTTATGACTAAGGCTAAATTTCACTTATATTTAATATACTTAAAAAAATGTATAATAAAAACATAGATTTATATTAACCTATGTTTTAAATTACATTTATATATTTTAATTTTCTTTTGGTAATAAAGCTTTTCTAGAAAGATTTATTCTTCCTTGTTTATCAATTTCAGTAACTTTAACTAAAATTTCTTCTCCCTCACTTAGGACATCTTCAACTTTATTAACTCTTTCATGAGAAATATTAGATATATGAACTAAACCTTCTTTACCTGGTAATATTTCAACAAAAGCACCAAAATTCATAATCTTAGTAACCTTTCCTAAATAAGATTCTCCAATTTCTGGTTCTCTAACTATATCTTCTATCATTTTAACAGCTTTTTTACCGTTTTCTGTAGAATCAGCTGTAATATTTATACTACCATCGTCAGAAGTGTCAATTTTAACATTTGTACTATCTATAATTTTATTTATAGTTTTTCCGCCTGGTCCAATTACATCTCTTATTTTATCTGGATCAATTTTTATATGGAATATTCTTGGAGCATATTTAGATAAATCTTCAGCTGGTTTATCTATAACACTTGTCATTTTATTTAAGATAAATAATCTACCAAGTCTTGCTTTTTCTAAAGCTTCCTCTAATATACTTCTATCTATACCACCGATTTTAATATCCATTTGTATAGCAGTTATACCATCTTTTGTTCCTGCTACTTTAAAGTCCATATCACCTAGATGATCTTCTAAACCTTGGATATCAGTTAATATAGCTATTTTTCCATTTTCTTCAATTAATCCCATAGCTATACCTGCAACAGGTGATTCTATTGGAACTCCTGCGTTTAATAAAGCTAGTGTTGAACCACAAACTGATGCTTGTGAACTTGAACCATTTGAACTTAAAACTTCTGATACAAGTCTCATTGTATAAGGGAATTCTTCTATAGATGGAAGTACAGGAGTAAGTGCTCTTTCTGCTAAAGCTCCATGTCCTATTTCTCTTCTTCCTGGACCTCTCATAGGTCTTGTATCACCTACAGAATATGGTGGGAAGTTATATTGATGCATATATCTTTTATCTTCTTCTTCCATTAAGCCATCTAATACTTGTACATCACTAGGTGCACCTAATGTTGCTGCAGTTAATACTTGAGTTTGTCCTCTAGTAAATAAACCAGAACCATGAACTCTAGGTAGTAATCCAACATCACATGAGATAGGTCTAATTTCATCAAGTTGACGATTATCAGGACGTATTTTATCCTCAACAATCATTCTTCTTACTTCATTTCTTTCTATTTCATCTATTACTGCAAGGATTTCTTTTTTTCTATCTTCATATTTTTCTGCAAAATGCTCTAATGTATCTTTTTTTATTTTATCAATATCATCTTGTCTAGATACCTTATCAACATTACGAATATGACTTAATAATTCATCCTTAATATATTCTTCAACATCTTTTATTAAATCTGCATCTTTTTCTTCAGGTATAAATTCAATTTTTTCTTTTCCACAATCTTGTTGAATTTCTGTGATAAAATCACATATTTTTTTAATTTCTTCATGTGCTTCTAAAATAGAATTTAAAACTTGTTCTTCTGTTAACTTATTACAACCTGCTTCTACCATCATGATAGCGTCTTTTGTACCAGCAACAGTTAAGTTTATATCTGAGTTATCTCTTTGTTCTTGATTTGGATTTAGAATAATCTTGCCATCAATCATACCAACAGATACTGAACCTGTAGGTCCATTAAATGGTATATCTGATATAGATAAAGCTATAGATGAACCTATCATAGCTAAAATATCAGGGCTATTATCTTGCTCTACTGATAAAGCAGTAGCAATTATTTGAACATCATTTCTATATCCTTCTGGAAATAGAGGTCTAAGAGGTCTATCTATTAATCTAGAAGTTAAAATTGCTTTTTCTGTAGGTCTTCCTTCTCTTTTAATAAAGCCTCCAGGTATTTTACCAACTGCATATAGTTTCTCTTCAAAATCACAACTTAAAGGAAAAAAGTCTATTCCTTCTCTTGGTTCTTTAGAGGCTGTAGCAGTAACTAAAACCACTGTTTCTCCACATTCTACAAGGCAAGCTCCATTAGCTTGTTCAGCAACTTTTCCGATAGTTACTTTTAAATCTTTACCTTGTAAATTATATATATATTCTCTAATCATCTGTGCCTCCTTAAACTATTTTACTATAGTTTATATTCATTTATATAAAAACATAAGAGCGGTAGATTTACCGCTCTTATCTTATAATAGATGCCGTAAGAGCTAAAAATTAACCACGAAGGTTTAATTTTTGTATTAATGTACGGTATCTTTCGATATCTTTCTTTTTAAGATAATTTAAAAGACCTCTTCTTTGACCTATCATTTTGAATAAACCTCTTCTTGAATGATGATCTTTTTTGTGAGTTTTTAAATGTTCTGTTAAATAATTAATTCTATAGCTTAATAATGCTATTTGAACTTCTGGTGAACCTGTATCACCATCATTAATTTTGTATTCTTCAATTATTCTTTTTTTGTCTTCTGCTGTAAACATAATATCCTCCTAAAATTTATTTGCACAATAGCTATTGAATTCGTCGAGGAATCGATAATCAACGCTATAGTACTTACCAACCTATAATATCATAATTTATTAATTATGTAAATTAATTTTGTAATTATTTGCATAATTAAAATCTTTATTTATTTGGTCTATTAAGCCATTTTTATCTTCAAATTTTATATTCTCTCTAATATACTCTATAAACTCTACTTTTATATAATCATCATAAATATTTGAATTAAAATCGATAATAAAAGTTTCAATTTTTAAATCATCATCTTCAAAAGTTTCATTATAACCAATACTAGTAAGAGATTTATATTTTTTATTATCAATGCAAGTTACAGTTAAATATACTCCCTCTTTTGGTAATAAATAATGGTCAATATTATCTAGGTTAGCAGTAGGAAATCCTAGGCCAGTTCCCCTACCTTCCCCATGTACTACTTTGCCTTTAATAAAATAATTTCTTCCTAAATATTTATTTGCCAGTTTTAAATTACCAGCTTTTAATAATTCTCTAATTTTAGAACTTTTTATTAAAGTGTTATCTATAATATAATCATCTACAATTTTCAATTTATAATTATATTTCTCAGATAAACTCTTTAAAGTATTAATATTTCCCTTTGCTTTTTTACCGAAAGTATAGTCTTTTCCAACTACAATATAATTTACATTGGTATATGATTTTAAAAATCCAATAAAATCTTCAGGGCTTAAGTCAGATATATAATTATCAAAATGGACTACAAATATATAATCTAATTCATATTCTTTAAGCATTTCCAATTTATCTTTATAAGAAGTTAAAAAATAATCTTTTTTTTCATTTAATATAACAGTATTGGTATGTTCCTTAAATAATAAGATACCTGATTTTATATTATTTTTTTTGGCAATTAACTTAATATCTTTAATAAGTGCTTTATGCCCTAAATGTAATCCATCAAAATTACCTAATCCTAATGCACAACTATCTATTTTATTTTTTTTATCAAAATTATTTAAATCATATATTTCCATAATTTTCTCCTAATTAAACAAAGACATTTAACATCTTTATATAATTAAAATCTTCGTTACTTAATATTTTACCCAGTCCAATAAATACCTCATTACAATAAACTCTATATATAGTATCTTCATCTTCTGTTAATTCAGTTTTTATCTTTGCACCATTTTTTATTAACTCAAAATATTTTGCATCGACATCTATGACTGGATAATTATATAAAGCTTTATCTATAGGACATAAAAAATCTATATCATTTTCAATTAATAATTTTAATTGATCAATAGTTATAGAATCTTTTATATTCATTCCACCTGCTTCAGTTCTTATTAAATAAGACATAGTGCTTAATGCACCTACATTACTCCCCATATCTTCAATAAGAGTTCTTATATAAGTTCCCTTAGAACATGAAACGTTAAATAAAACTTTATTATCGTAAAAATCTATAAATTCTGTGTTATATATTTTTACTTTTCTAGCTTTACGTTTAATTTCTTTACCTTCTCTTGCTAATTCATAAAGCTTTTTACCATTAACTTTTATAGCAGAATACATTGGTGGAATTTGTTCTATTTCTTTATTAGAAAATGATAAAATTTCATTTTTTATTGTATCTTTTTCTGGAATAAAATCATTTGTTTCTAATATATTACCCCAAATATCCAATGTATCTGTTTTTAAACCAAAGGTTATTTCTCCATAATAAGTTTTACCCATATTCATAAGATGTGAACTAATTTTAGTTGCTTTTCCAACACATATTGGAAGGACACCTGAAACATTAGGATCTAATGTGCCAGCATGTCCTATCTTTTTTGTCTTTAAAATTTTTCTTAAAATAGCTACTACATCATGGGAAGTATAACCTGGTTCTTTATATATATTTAAAACACCATTTAAATTTTTACCATTCAATATTATCTAACCTTTTTATAAGTTTTTCTTTTACTTCGTTTAAATCTCCATCAATTTGACAAGCAGCAGCAGAGAAATGTCCTCCGCCACCAAAAGATTCTGCAATTTGACTAACATCAATATGATTTTTACTTCTAAAACTAACTTTAAAACCACCTTCGGGTTTTTCTTTTATAAAACATGATATTTCAACTTCGTTTGTATCTCTATAATAATTTATTACATCATTTAAATCTGTAATTTTTAAATTGTATTTATCTAAAATATCATTAGTTATTGAAGATATTACTACTTTATTATTATATAAAAATTCAGACTTAGAAAGTATTTGAGTGCTAAGCTTTCTTGCTAATAAATCATGAGATTGAAATAATCTCTCCATTATAAAGTTTTTATCTGCTCCATTTTCTATGAGAAGTGAAGCTATTTTAAAAGTATCTTGTGTAGTTGAGTTATATAAAAATCTACCTGTATCAGTACATATTCCAGTAAATAAAGCTGTCGAGATTTCACTATCAAAACTTATATTTAAATCTATAAACATATTTGTTACTAACTCACAAGTAGAGCTAATTTTACTATCTACTATATTTAAATCACCATAATTTTCATTAGTTTTATGATGATCTATATTTATAATATTTTTACTATTATCAAAAACTTTTCTTCCAAGTTCTCCTAATAATTTAGTATTAGCACAATCAACAGTTATTAAAGTGTCTATATTTAGATTTTCATCATTAGATAACTCTTCAATTTTCGGTAAAAAATTTAGATATTTAGGAATTTCATCTAATTCTAAACCTATAACTTTTTTACCTTCTTTTTTTAAAGCTAAATACATAGCTAAAAGAGAACCTAAATTATCTCCATCTGGACTCATATGAGAAATAATTGCAATATTTTTAGAGTTTTCAATAATATTTTCAAATTCTTTTATATCATCTACACTATAATTTACCATATTATTTATTCTCCATCATTTTCGTCTTTTAATTGCTCCAATATATTTTCTATATGTTGTCCTCTTTCAGAAGATAAATCTAATTTAAAAATTAATTCAGGAACATGTCTTAAATCTACATTACTACCAATTTCTCTTTTAAAATATCCTTTAGCTTTCTTTAAGCCTTCGATAGTATGTTTTTTCTTGTTTTCATCGCCAATTACAGAAACATATATAGTGGCAAAACTTAAGTCATTTGTTACTTTAACCTCTGTTATACCTGTTGTTAAAGTATCTACTCTAGGGTCTTTTATCCCATTATACAAACAATTTGATACAACTTTATGAATCTCTGATGCTATTCTCTGAGTTCTTTTTTTATTCATTTATATCACCTATTAATTTCTTTTAACTTCTTTCATTATATAAGCTTCTAAAACGTCGCCTTCTTTAATATCATTAAAGTTTTCTAAGCCTAGACCACCTTCATAACCTGTTCCAAGTTCTCTAACATCATCTTTAAATCTCTTAAGTGATGCTATTTCTCCTTCATATATAACTATATCATTTCTAAGTAGACGTATTGTTGATTGTCTAGTTACTTTACCATTTAGTACATATACTCCAGCTACCATACCTGCTCCTGGAACTTTGAAAGTAGCTCTTACTTCAGCTCTACCTTGAACTTCTTCAACTAATTCTGGTGCTAACATACCTTGAACTGCATTTTTAATATCTTCTATAGCTTCATAGATAACTCTATAAGTTCTAATATCTATTTCTTCATTTTTAGCTAAATCCATAGCACCTTGAGTAGGTCTTACATTAAATCCTATAATAACAGCATTTGATGCAGCAGCTAACATAACGTCTGATTCAGTTATTCCACCTACACCGCCGTGTATAATATTAACATTTACTTCATCAATACTTAATTTTTCTAATGATTGTCTAACTGCGTCAATAGTACCTCTAACATCTGTTTTTACTATTATATTTAAATCTTGAACTGAACCTTCTTCAATTTTTTTAAATAAATCGTCAAGACTGATATTAGAACTAGGTTTTATCATTTCTTCTCTTAAGTTAGATTTAACTTTTTCAGCTAATTTTCTAGCTGTTTTTTCATCTTTAACTGCATAAATCATACTTCCAGCTTCAGGAACTTCTGATAAACCTAATATTTGTACTGGTATTGAAGGGCCAGCTTTTTTTATTTTTTTAGCTTTGTCATTAAACATAGCTCTTATTCTTCCGTGTGCTGAACCAGATACTACATTGTCTCCAGCATTTAAAGTACCTTTTTGTACTAATACTGTAGCAACAGGACCTCTTCCTACATCTAATTGAGCTTCTATAATAGTACCTATAGCTTTTCTGTCTGGGTTAGCTTTTAAATCTTCCATTTCAGATACCATAAGTATCATTTCAAGCAATTCTTCTATACCTTCTCCACTTCTAGCAGAAACAGGAACTACTATTGCGTCTCCACCCCAGTCGTCTGGCATTAATCCATTTTCAGCCAATTCTTGTTTAATTCTCTCTACATTGGCATCTGGTTTATCCATTTTATTTACAGCTACAATTATTGGAACTTCTGCAGCTTTAGCATGGTTTATAGCTTCTATAGTTTGAGGCATAACTCCGTCATCAGCAGCTACAACTAGTATAGCTATATCTGTAACTTGTGCCCCTCTAGAACGCATAGCTGTAAAAGCTTCGTGTCCTGGTGTATCTAAAAATACTATTTTATTACCATTAACATTAACAGTGTACGCACCTATATGTTGTGTGATACCACCTGCTTCACCTTTAGTTACATGAGCTTTTCTTATATTATCTAGTAGTGAAGTTTTACCATGGTCAACATGTCCCATTACAGTAATAACAGGAGGTCTGTGTTTCATATCTTCTTCTTTATCTTCAAAATCTAAATTTTGTAGTTCTTCTTCGGGGTCTTTTTCAGCCATTATAGTAACTTTTTTGCCGAAATCATCTGCTATTATTTCAGCATATTCAAAATTAACACTTTGATTTTGTCCTGCCATAACACCTAATTTTATTAAACTTGTTATAACTTGATTTACTGATACACCTAGTTTTTCTGCTAAATCTTTTACAATTATTGTTTCTGGTATTTCTATAATATTAGTATTTTCTTCCACTTTATCATTACCTTGTATTTTATTTTCTTCCACTTTATCATTACCTTGTTTTTTATTATTTTTATCAAAATATTCTTTTACTATATCTAACTCTTCTCCTTCTATCATTTCCATGTGACTTTTAATATCTAATCCTAAATCTTTTAATTTAACTAAAAAATCTTTAGTCGATATATTAAGTTCTTTTGCTAATTCGTAAACTCGCATTTTGCTCATATAATCACTCCATTCTATTATGAGTTGTTACTTATATGTTCCAATATATCATCGTATATATTATCTTTTACTTCTGTCTTTAATGCATGAGATAATTTATTCGTCTTCTTTAATTTTAAAATACATTCTTCATTTTTACAAACATATGCGCCACGTCCATTTAATTTACCGCTTGAATCAAACTGTACTCCATTTTCTTTATTGTAAACAATTCTCAATAAATCTTTTTTTTCTTTGTTTTCATTACAAGCTATACATTTACGCATAGGTACTTTTTTAGTCTTCATCTAAATCACTATCCTCAGAATCTTCAGAATTTAAATTAATGTTTTCTTCAATTTCTTCAGTTTTTTCTTTTATAGTATCTATTATAATATCTTCACCTAATTGAGATTTTATATAGTCAACTTCACCGTCAAATTCAGGTATAATTGTACCGTCTTTTATACCGTCAAAATATTGTTCGTTTCCTTTTATATCTATTTTCCAATTAGTAAGTTTTGCTGCTAATCTAGCATTTTGTCCTTCTTTACCTATCGCTAATGAAAGTTGATCTTCTGCAACTATTACTCTTGCTATTTTTTCTTTTTCATCAACAAATACATTTATTACTTCTGCTGGACTTAAACTATTTGATAAAAATACTTTTATATCTTTATCCCAAACTATAATATCTATTTTTTCTCCATTTAACTCATCTACTATAGCTTTAACTCTACTACCTTTAAATCCTACGCAAGCTCCAACTGGATCTATATCTGAATTATTTGTAAATACAGCTAATTTAGTTCTTGATCCTGCTTCTCTTGAAATAGAGAAAATCTCAACTATTCCTTCTTGTATTTCAGGTACTTCTAATTCTAATAATCTTCTTATTAAACCAGAATCAGTTCTAGAAAGTATTACTTGAGCGCCCTTAGTAGTATTTTTTACTTCTTTTATATATAATTTTAATCTATCACCTATATTATATACTTCATCTTTAATTTGTTCATTTAAAGGTACTATACCTTCTATCTTACCTAAGTCTATGTATAGTATACCTCTATCTATTCTTTGAATCACACCATTTATAAGTTCTTTTTCTCTAGTGATAAATTCGTTATAAATTATATCTCTTTCAGCATCTTTTATTTTTTATATTACTATATTTCTAGCTGTTTGTGCTGCAATTCTTCCAAAATTCATAGGAGTTACTTCTATAGTCAATTGATCTCCTATTTCTACTGAGCTATTTACTGCTCTAGCATCTTCTAAACTAATTTGTGTAACATTATCTTCTAAATCATCAACAACTTCTTTTACTGCTAAAACAGAAATTTTTCCATCATCATGATTAATCTTAACTACTACATTTTCATTATCATCAAAATTCTTTTCATAACTTTTTATTAACGCTTTTTCCAATGCATCAAATATTACTTCACGTGATATTCCCTTATCTTTTTCAATTTCTTCAAGGGCCTTTATAAATTCTTTATTCATCCTAATCTACCTCAATTAAATAATGATAATTTTATTACTGCTATATCTTTTTTACTAAAATCATGATTTTTTCCTTTAATATCTAATACGACATTTTCTTTATCATGACTTACTAATTTTGCTTTTATTTCTTTTGCACCATTAAATGCATCGAAAAACTTAACTTCAACTTTTTTTCCTAAATTTTTTTCGAAATCTCTATATTTATCAAAAGGCTTATCAATACCTACAGAAGATACTTCTAAAAAATAAGGTTCTGAAATTTCATTCCATTCATCTAGTTTTTTACTTGCCAATTTGCTTATTTCTAGACAATCATCAAAATTGACAGGGCCATGTAAACCATCTACTAGTATCTGTAAAATGTCGCTGCCAAATTCCTTAATAAATTTAATTTCCATTATTTCATAATCATATTTTTCTACTATTTGAGGGAAATTTTCCCAACAAAATTCTATTATTTTTTTAGTATCCAATTATTGCCTCCTCTAATAAATAATTCGAATATATTTCCTTATATAAATAAATAAGAGTGGGCTAGCCCACTCCTCAATAAACTAAATATTATTCTATCTGTAATTATATCAATTTTTTAGCACTATTGCAAATATTTTAAGATATTAAAAAAACGCCTAGTTTAATCTAGGCATTCTTTAAATTAGTATCTTTTATTTTTCTTTCTGCGTGCCGCTTCAGATTTCTTTTTTCTTTTAATGCTAGGCTTTTCATAATGTTCTCTTTTTCTATATTCAGACATTACCCCTGATCTAGCGCATTGTCTTTTAAATCTTTTCATAGCGTTCTCAAATGATTCATTGTCGCCTACTTTGATTTCTGCCATTGGGTATCCCTCCCCTCTTCATTTAAAGAGTGCTCTATTGAGCAAATAAATACTTTAATAGTATATCTTAATATAACTCTTTTTGCAAGATTTTTTTAACCTGGTGGCCATTGTAAATTTCTTCCAGCTAAAACATGGTAATGTAAATGTTCAACTGTCTGTCCACCATCTTCTCCACAATTATTGATTACTCTATAGCCTTTTTCTGCAAACCCCATAGAATTAGCTAATTCTTTTATAACCTTAAAAATATGAGAAACAATAAGATTATCTTCATCAATATGATTTGCGGATTTTATATGTTCTTTGGGGATAACCAAAAAATGAATAGGTGCCTGAGGATTCAAATCATGAAATGCAACTACTTTGTCATCTTCATAAATAAATTCCGTATTTAAATTTCCTTTTGCAATTTCACAAAATATACAATCCATAACATCACCTCCTATAAATATTATATCAAAAACAACTATTAATTTCTATAATATATCAGCTATTAATATTTCATTTTTTATTTTTCTAGGCTTTACCTTAACTATATTATTTAAACATTCTTTATTTAATTTAGATTCTACTCTTATATAATTAGATGAATAGCCATGCATAATATCTTCTTCTGTTTGCTCTTCAAATAAAACTTCCAAATTATTATTAAATTGATTTTCTATAAATTCTTTTGTTAATTTATCAGAAATTTTTATCAATTTATTACTTCTATCTTTTTTGATATTTCCATCTATTTGTTTCATTTTAGCAGCTTTTGTACCTTTTCTTGGAGAATATTTAAAGACATGAATTTTTGAAAATCCTACTTTTTCAACAAATTTACAAGTGTCTAAGAAATCTTCATCCGTTTCTTCTGGAAAACCTACTATAACATCTGTAGTCAATCCTACCTTTGGTAAATATTCTCTTAGAAGTTTAACTTTTTCATAGTATTCTTCAGTATTATATTTACGATTCATAAGTTTTAAAATTTTATCAG
>Ga0079226_10001733_pt1 | contig 16764 bp, 13 predicted proteins | sample Poulit2014_FD_76345 | JGI IMG/M metagenome (GOLD analysis project Ga0079226, IMG submission 76345) | Agricultural soil microbial communities from Georgia to study Nitrogen management - Poultry litter 2014 | ecosystem: Environmental > Terrestrial > Soil > Agricultural land | place: USA: Georgia...
AATGGCAGATTTTTCTCTGCACAATGCTACTCCATTACTAGATAAAGCATTACAATTAATTAATGAAAATATATCGAGCACTAAATTATCTGTTAATTGGCTCGCGGAACAATTGAATGTTTCGACAACTCATTTATCAAACTTATTTCGTTTGAACTTAGGAGTCAATCCATCGAATTATATTGCAAAAAGAAAGATTACGGAAATTACATTTGAATTAATTCATACATCTGAACCGTTAGCCAAAATTCGCAAAAAATATGGATTTATAAGTCATAGCCATTTCATTCAATTTTTCAAAAAGCATAAAGGGATAACGCCGTTAAAATATCGTCAACATGTACATAGTATCACTGGCGATCGCGAGTAACCATCGATAAATTTTGCCAAATAAAAGTAACATATATATACATTTGATCTGATGCATTTCAAGTTAATATAGAAAAGGGACAAAACTACATAGCTTTGTCCCTTCATTTTTTTCTATTAAAAATTTAATCAATTTTATTTTTACCCATAAACGGCCACCAGTTGTAACGTCCGAATAACTTTACGAATATCGGTGTGAATAATGGTAAAACAATGAGGGCATATAAGGCAAGACCGATAATAACGACGGTTGCAATTTGCAATAACGACAATACTCCAGCAGGTAACATTGCTGCAAATGTTCCTCCTAAAATAATTGTGGCCGAAATAATGACTGTCCCCATATTTCTCATTGATTTCATCATCCCGTTATACAATAATTCATCTTTATATTCATTAAATCGACTCATTAAGAAAATGCTGTAATCGACTCCGAGTGCTATTAACATAACAAAGGAGAAGAACGGAATCGCCCATGTTAGGCCTTCTTGTCCTGCGATATTAATGAAAATAAATTCTGTTAAACCAAGTGCTGTATAGTACGATAATAAAAGTGATGCTAATATATACAATGGCATAACGACAGAGCGTAACATAAAGACTAACACGAGGAAAATACCGATTAACATTAAAATTGCAGTCCGTGTATAGTCTTTGGCAGAGACATTGTCTAAATCATTATTCATACTTGAGATTCCGCCAATTTTAAAATCTTTAACGTCGAGTCGTGTTTTTTCAATCGCATGTGCCACCTGGTCCTCGACATCATCGACTAAATGTAATGCTTCTTTTGAATACGGATGGATATCGAGCACGGCCTCAAATTTAACGATATCTCGGTCTGTCGATAAATAAATATCTGCCGCTTCCCAAAATTCATCTTCATCTAATGCCTCTTTCGGAATAATGACAATTTCTTCTTGGGCAGTAAAATCCATTTCAGATAAATATCGGTTCATATCGTCTAACCCATCATATAGTTCGCCTAATCCATCTGCACCTTCCGTAAGGCCGTCCGCTAATTCATCTAAACCTTCTTGAAGTTCACCGAAAGCATCTTTAATTTCACTTTGGCCGTCAATAATTTCCCCTAATCCATTTGCAAGTTCAGGCATGTTGTTTGCAATTTCATTTTGACCGTCTGCTGCTTCATGTAAACCGTCACGTAATCGGGTCAAGCCACTAATTAAGTCTTGTAGACCGTTAGATAATTGTGCTTGGCCATTGATGACCTCTTCGTATCCTTGATTTAATTCATTTAATGGGTTAATTATTTCCTGAAATGAAACTTCTATATTACCGAGTTCACCCATTTGATTCGCTGCTTGTTCTAATCCTCGTTTCATTTCCGCGATAATTTCTTTGGCTGCTCCATAAGCTTCTGAGTATTCCGGAACTTGTTTTACTTGTGGTCCAGCCGCTTCGACGATTTGATCCATCCCGTCAACACTCTGCTCTATCCCATTTAATGCTTGTATCATACCTTCAATATCAAAATCAATATCGATTTCAGCTGCGTTTTGCATTTCTTGTTCTGCATCTTTTAATCCTGATGTGATTTGTTTATAACCAACTAACAGCTCTCGGTGGCCATTAATTGTTTCATTGAGATTTGTTTGAATCGTTTGTAAACCTTCGATTGCTTCGTCTAAACCAATCGATCCTTCACGTAGTCCATTTTCAATTTCTTTTAAATATGTTTGGATTTCGGTAATACCATCTTTAACTTCATTCGTACCGTCCATTAATTGTTGGACACCGTCTTGTGCATCTTGTAGTTCAGGTGCTTGTTCTTTCATTTCACCGGATGCTTCCGTAAGACCATTTTTCAATTCATTTAATCCGTCCATCATCTCATCGAGTCCGTCTGTTAATACATCTGTCTGCGTTTCGAGTAGAAAATCTTCGATAATATCACCAGCCGGACGTGACACGCTGCGCACTTTAGAGATGCCGTCAATATCGGCGATGTAATTTGTAATCGTCTCAAGTCCTTGGACGTCTCTAACATGTTCTATCTTTTGATTTAATTCCATGACCACGGTAATCGGCATGATTTCCCCAGGTCCAAATCCTTCTTCAATCCAGTTAAACCCAACGACCGTATCATAAGTATCATCTAATTCTGCCAAGTTATCATACGTTTGCTCGCCTTTAAATAGAAGAAGAACTGGCGCTGTAATAACAGCAATAATTACTAAAGATATAATAGGACGTGTCCATGTGAAATGACCAAGCGCCCCCCATAGTTTACTTTCTTTATGTTCGGCTGTTTTATCAAATGGCCAAAATAATTTTCTTCCTAATAAGACGAGAAAAAAAGGAACGATTGTCAGAAGCGCGATTGTAATAATAAACACACCTACTGCGACAGCTACAGCTGATTGATATAATGTAAATTGAGATAATCCAATCGTAGAAAATCCAATTAACACTGCTAAAGCTGCATAAAAGACTGTTTTTCCACTAGCTTTATACGTTTCTATTACTGCGTCTTTCATAGAGTCGTGAGCATTCATCTCTTCCTTGAAACGACTAATGATCAAGATACAGTAATCCGTTCCAATTCCAAACATAATCGACACCATAAAAATTTGTGTAAATGTTGATAGTGGGAAGTTTACCGTGTCAGCTAAAATAGATACAATCTCTTCTGCGACAAGATAACTTATCCCTACAGTCAAGAGTGGAATAATGGGAGCGACGAACGAACGGAAAACCCCAAATAAAATAATTAAAATTAACACGACAGTAATATATATTGTTTTCGTTAACCCTTCTTCCGAGTTAACAATAATATCTTCTTCAATTAACGACTCTCCAGTGAGAGCATGTGGCACACCGCTATCTTCGGCCAATTCATTAATAGCATCCCTTGCTTCTATTATTGATTGTGACTCTGTACTCACTTCAATCGGAACCATAATCGTCGTATTATCTTCTGATACAGTCGATTCCGCAATGTCATCACTTTCGGAAAAGTCTAAAATATCGTGAATTTCCAATTGTTCTTTATTATTTTCTAGTGATTGAATAACCTTAGTAATTGCTTGTTTTTCGCTATTCGTTAACCCATTTCCATTCCGAAAAACGAGCACTAAATCATGCATTTTCACGTCACTATCAGACATTTTTTCTAACATTTTACCCGCTTCTACAGAACGGTACTCATCAGGAACTGTTATTTGACCTTTTTCTGCGACAAGTTGTTGTAAATTTGGGGTAAAAATAGTTAATGAGATAGCAGCGATTAGCCATGCCGCGATAACCGCCCATCTAAACCTTATAACATGCTTCATTTCTATACTCCTTCATCATCTTCCATTAGTACGGATAATTTTTCGATTGCTAATAAGAACCCTTCTATATCTTCTATAGGGAAATGTGATAATTTTCCTTTTATAAAACGATGAATTTCTTTTTCCGTCTCTGTCACAACATGAATCCCCTGCTCAGATAAACTTAGATAGACGATGCGTCGGTCTTCTTTATTTCTCTTTCTTATAATAAGTTCTTTTTCGACGAGTCGATTGACAGAAGCTGTAATTGCGCTTCTTCCCACGCCCATTGACTGTGCAATTTGGGACGACATTACTTGTTCATGTTGATGGATAAAATGTAATATTGTAAATTGATCCGTCGTAATATCCGTATGTACATGCTGTTTGAGCATATCGTTCACACTGCGATATATTTTTTGAAAGGCTAATTGATATCTATTAATATACTTTTCTAGTTCGATTGGTATCCCCTCCTAATTAAAATAGTTAATCAGTTGAATAGTTAAATACGTGAACTATTATACTAAAAATAGAGTAAAGGTAAAAGAAAAGGGCTTTTTATAATGATGTCATTGTTTGGTAACGATTGTAGGAGGATTAGGTAAATCATGTAGGGTCGGCATTATGATGGTTTATGACTGGTATAAAGATGCAAAAATAAAGGAGGATTAGGTTCGTATATTTGTGTAAATAAAAAAATTAACTTCGAAGTAACCAAAGATATTTACGAAGCTTGCTACGGGACGGCAAATTCTCGCACGAAGGGAACGAATCAGACACTTGCGTTACCGTTAGAGCGAAATTATCGTGCGAAGTATATTGCTAAAGAAGTTTAGCATTAAATTATACTCAAAAAACTGGAAATATTGGGCTGTCGTAGTACTATGCGAAAAATAGGTAAAGAAATCAAATCTACTGCACATATCTAAAAAAAAGAAGGACGATAGCAATATCTATCGCCCCTTTTTCTAAAAATAATTATTTATTACACTGTTTCCATTACGTGTTCATATCAAGTCTTGCAATACTCCATAAGTATCAACTATTCCTCTTATCAATACAATAAGTCTAGACGCGTATGTGTCTCTGCTAAAAAGTCAGGATCCGGATCGAAGTAATCTTCGTTATATTTAAAATGGAATTCATCTTTTTGAACATATCCAGCTCCCCATGTCGGGTCCATTTCAATCCATTCGTCATCAACTTTTGCTTCTACCCATGCATGTCGTCCACCTGCATATCCTTGAACATAGTGGGACTCGATATCGACACTTCTTAGTAACGCAATCGTTAAAAATGTATAATCTTGACAAATACCTGAACCTAATTCTAATGTTGCTATTGCACTATCATCCGGATGAAAAACATCCTCTCTGAATTTCTCGACATCATAAGCAACGTGCTTTGCAACGAATTCAAAAATTGCTTTTGCTTTTTCTCGATCTTTCGTTAATCCTTTTGTAATTTCTTCAGCCTGTTCAATAATTGTCGGACTATCAGATTCGACTCCTCTTGACGGTAAAATATCCCGTTGATCTTCTATATCAGATAATTCATGCTTGATTTCTAATGCAGCGGTATAGTGAAATTCATTCTTTTTCTTTTGTTCCTCGTTTGGCACGTAAATCGTTACTTTATATTCTCCAGGACCAAATCGAAAATGTGCTACATCTTCAAACGTATAATCTTCTACTGGGAAATAGTATGTTGCTTTAGCTTTTCGATCATCTGCATGTTGAATTCCCACAATAACATGACTAACTGTATCTGCAAGTGGTGCTTCTGGGTTAATCGAACCTTTTACAGGATATTCAATTGAGTTAAGTTCTGTTTCCATGTTCCAATCTGGTTGATCGAGTATAAGCCCTCTTTCAATAAAAGGACCATATTGAGTGATCTCGGGAAATATTTTATCCGATTCATTATGTGCATAGAGTAATGCAGAATGATAATACGTACCATCACGATCACTTTCATCATCAGAATACATATTAATTAAAATCTCATGTGTCCCTTCACCAAAATATAATGGAATCTCGCCTTTGAATGTTCCATTTTCAATCGGAATGGCAATCATATTTTTATCGCCGTCTTTTTTAACCTCGGCTAGTAATGCGGGTGCATCATATGTATCACTAACAGTTCCTTCAATTTCAATTACTTCTGTTGCTTCGTTATATCCTTGAACTGAATCACTGAATTGCAGTTCTTTCTCTAATCCATATTTTGTCACTTCAATGTCTCGAGCGATTGTATTGTCAACATTAGTTATCCTAAATTGAGCCGCATCATAATAATAATTATCTCTGTCAGTACTTGGAATACGTACTGTTACACGGTATTCTCCTTCTCCGTTAGGTAGTTTTAAATCACCTAAAAATTCACCATTTTCCAAAGGAAGGTAATACTCAATTTCACGATTACTAATTTCCTCAATACTTTCTGTTTTACGAATAATGATCCACACGTCATCTTCTAGTAATTCTTCTACCTGATCAATTGTTCCTTGCATTGAAAAATTTGTCGCCACTTCACTTGATGGAGGTTCTAAATGCAGACCCATTTCCTCCCCGTAATCTAACATATCAATTTCAACCGGTTCAGCATCTATCTGAACAACTTCCTCTACCTCATCGGAACTAGGTTGTTCCACTTCATCGGCATTTGATTTACAAGCCGTCAGTATTAATAATAGTAAACTAATAAGTGCGAATATAAGCTTTTGTCTCACGTTAATCCCCCTAATTTTATCAGCCATTTACAAATATGTCTGTTATATTATAACAAACAATAATTCCTCGCAAAATAGGGGGAAAGAGACATTTTTCCAAAATTTCTATAAGTAACTATTCCTATATGACTATTTTAATAGACTCTTTCTAATGATTGCATTGATGTAGCTCTTCTATAAAGTGTGCTAACCGATTTTCTTAATTTTGAAAATGGGTTTCGTTTGAGGTGTCTTCGTAAAACAATGATAAAATGAAGTATAATGCGATACATAAAGCGATGAATAAAAAAGACCAACCAAGCGTTCGTTGTTCAACGATTAAATAATTGTTGCACAACTGTTCAGGGGCTAACAGATAAATAAAGGCCATGATAACGTAAACAACTGACAATGTAATAAACGTGATATTTTCCCAAGCATTCGGTAACTTCTTCCAACCGTCCATAAGAGGAACACCGACTAAAAGTGGCCAACTGATAAATTTAAACATTTCAACCGGAACACTCATTAATGCATCATCCATTGCGCGAGGTATAAGCCAATAACCAATTACGATGAGTGCTAATAATATACCAGGAACCCCATCTCTATTCCACTTAGCAAAAAACCGAGGGAGTTTTCGCTGTAAAAATGGTGTCATCAGCATACCAGCACCAGCTAAAAGCGGCATTTGCATATCCATGTGAATCGTCATAATCGATTCAGCCAAACTTGCGACAGGAGGTAACGCTAAAAATATAAAAATTAACAGTCCGTATATAAAGGATTTCATCGTTACGCCTCCTCTTTTGTTTGCAGTACTTTCATCACTCGTTCGGTTGCACCCGTAATATCCTCATAATCCATAACGTCTAGTAAATCTCCGTTAGGATCAATTAAATAAAATGCAACGTTATGCTGAAAATCACCCTCACCATCAGGAATCGCAATGACCCCAAGGTTTCCAAGTAATTGTTTTAATTCTTCGTCATCGGGAACCCTTGCCATGCGCCAATTTTCCCCTTCGACTCCAAGATACTTTCCGTATTGTTGTAATACATTTGGTGAATCATGTTCTGTATCAAAACTAATACTTAAAAACATAATGTCTTTTCCTAAATATTGCTCAGGTACTTGCTCAACTATATCAGCAACATTTCTTTCCAAAATGGGACATACTGTCGTACAAGCGGTGTAGAAAAATGTCATTAAAATATATTTATCCGAAAATTCATCAAAACTATAATATTCTCCGAAACTATCTTCAAGTGTCACTGGAGGCAACGATGGTTTATTAGCGATTAGGTGATTCGTCCGAGCCGTTTCGGCTGTAAACGCTTGAAAACCATCCGTTCCTAGATAAAACAACGTGATACCGAACAAAAGGACAACGAGTATACTAATCCATTGTTGATGGTTTTTAATCATCTACAGCACACCTTTCTGTTTAAACTGCTATTTTATCAGGAGAGTATTTATTAAAGCATAAGTCGGTGAAATTCCGTATCTATGAATATATATTTCTTAAATTGTCATCACATATCGCTCAAAAATCTTTTTAATTATCGAATTGATACAAAACTTCACCGATTTCCTACCCGATTTCTCTTCAGTTACACTAGAAGTTATTTCTTCATCGAATCTAATAACTCACATTGAAATTACATGATTAAAATATAGACTTTCAATTTACCACGTTTTAAACGGTGGTGATCCTGGCGGTGCATTCATAATAATATCGACGAGCGGAATGACATATCCCATAGAAATAACTGCAATCATTAACACAATCCATAATCCCCAACGTTCTGTCCATTTCGGAGTAGGTGAAGCGTCATCCTCTTCTTCAGCAATTGGAAATTCAGTTTCTCCTTCTGGTGCTTTAAACATAAGGTGAAATACGATATACACGACGAGAAACACAGAAACGAGTAATAGCATAGCACCGATTGCAATAACGAAATAATAAGGATTCCAACCGAGCGCTTGCGCATGATCGAAATACGTCGTAAACGATGTTCTTCTCGGTGCACCGAATAAGCCAACTGTATGCATCGCACCCGACATGAGGAACATGCCGACCATCCAAAGAATTAACTGCCAAATAGCGAGCTTGTTCATGCTCGGAGTCATGACACGTTTTGTTAAATGCGGCACCAGCCAATAAGCAACTCCGAAGAAGGTAATGGCAACTGTTACACCTACTGTTAAGTGGAAATGACCCGTAATAAACAGCGTGTTATGAACTACCTGATTTAGTTGGAAATTTGTTTGTGCAATTCCACCTGCTCCTCCGAGAATAAACGTAGCCATTGCAAGGAATAAAGCTAAGAATCTTGCATCACCCCACGGAAGTTTTTTAAACCAGCCAAGTAACCCTGTTCCACCTTTTCTGCGTCCTGCGCGCTCCATAATGGCAAACATCGCAAATGCCGTCATTAATGATGGAAAACCAATTGATAAACTCATAAAGACGTGCATGTATTTCAATCCTTCGGAAAATCCGGGATCGATTATTTGATGGTGAAATCCTCCGGGTACGTTTAGAATCATTATTAAAATAGCGACAACACGTGCTAATGTATCACTAAACTGACGCCCACCAATAATTTTTGGAAATGCAACGTACCATACTGATACAGCTGTGAAGTACCACACGTTAACGAGCGTATGTCCGAAACTCCAGAATAACGTACGACTTAATAAGACGTTCACTGTTTCAGTCCAGCCAAAAGCCCATGGAATGAGTGTAAGAACCTCATATGTGACACCGAGAGTTCCTGTAATTAATAAAATGAAAATTCCAGTTCCGAAAAATGCGAGTAAAGGTAGCTTTTGTCCTCGGTTTTCTCTACGCCAATGAATCACACTAGTGAAAACACCTGCAGCTGCTATCCAAACACCTAATACAACAAATACAAGCCCAATATAAAACCAAGGTGAGGCAGCCATCGGTGGATAAAATGTATATAATACTGAAGCTTCTCCAATTACGACTTGTGAAGCTGCAACAGCGGTACCGAACACCATTAAGCCAAATGCAGTCCAACCTAACTTTCTAACAGCTGGCCTTAACCCTCCAAGTGTATGAGACAATCCCGCATACACATACCCAACTAAAAACGTACCTGTAAACACGAGTATGAGTAAAATTCCGTGCGTCGTTAATGTTTGGTAATAATCAAACCACGTTGGCATCGTCATAATGCCTGCTCTTTCTAATCCTTGAAAAAGTCCTAAAATTCCCCCTACAAACAAAGCGATAAACGATACTGTAAAAAATGAAAGTGTTATTTTCGCATCTTGTGCATTTGTTGCTACATACTTCGCTACTTTTTTCTTCATACGCTGTGGCACTGGTTCGTGCTTTAATGCAACACCCATCTCTAATTCCCCCTTTCTTTATTTCACTGTAATTGTCGTACTCATTAATTGGTGACCAATTCCACAATATTCATTACAGACGATTAAATATTCACCTGGTTTATTGAACGTTTGCGAGATCGTTTGAATATGTCCTGGTAAAATCATGGCATTTACGTTCGTATCGATAATTTGCATACCGTGTACAACGTCTTTAGATGTCGTAATGAAGTTAACCGTTGATCCAACAGGAACTTCAATATCACCTGGATTAAATGAGAATGCTTCTAGTGTCATAACGACATCATATTCTAAATCCCCTACTTCAAATACCCCCGGTTCATCGAACGGCGCTGTCACATCTACTTTTTGAGGATCAATCGTTTCCTTGTGACTTGGAGGCCCCATGTCTAATGCGAATGTTTGATATCCGGTAATGACCATCGACAAAATAATAATCGCCACTGCAAACACTAACCATATTTCCTCAAAACGATGCAATTTCATGTTTAATCCCCCCTATAATCGAATCATGTAAAAGAAAAACAATACTAACATAAAGATGACAAGTCCACCGCCAACAAAAACAATCGTAGAAAACAATGTGCCCTTTAAGGAATTCACATCATCATGTTTCACAACCATTTCTTCTATCGAATGTTTACTCATCTAAACTCCCTCCTAATTAGACTTTCTTTTATTGCAGTACATTTTCTTTTACTGCACCTTAAGTATAATGAATGTAGGTCCCTACCGATGTGATTTACATCACTTAATCATTCATCCCCACAATTTTTAAATTGATTATAAAAAGTGTTCTAATAGTCTCGAAAAACGTTATGATATCAATGATTCATCTTGATATTCAATCAACATAAAGCGATCTCTTTTAAAAAAACTAGTGACATCTCGATAAAAACTCGATATTTATTTCACGGATTTGCCACAAACAGCTTAGTACAATCGATTTTCTTTTACATACTGGATAAAAGTTAAATCAATGACTTTTCGCTTGTTTCACTTCGATTAATGTTTCTCTGAATTTCTAATAAAAAAGTATTTCCATCCTTTCTACAGATGAAAATACCTTTCGTTTGTAAGCAAATAGCTTATGTTTGTATTTTTCAACTAAAACATGATTGATTAAATCAAAATTGTGGTGGATAGTTAATTCTAGTTAAAGCTGATCGATCATAAGTCTCTTCGTTTGTTTTATTCAATTTAATCATACGAGTTGTTTCTTCTTTTTGCTGTGATTTAAATCACAAAATTTAATATTGATTGTTAATCAGTTCATGTTATATGATGAATGAAAATACAATATAAATTGACACGTATACAATTATGAAAGCTAACTCACTAACTTATAATTGTTTTCATCTATATTTACGACCATTTCATATATAAGCGATAAAATAATTAGAGAAGGAGAATATGCATGAATAAAGAAACAGAAAAAATGAAATATTTTCTTAGACAATTTCCATTATTTAAGGAATTAACAGATTATGAAATAATGCCATTAATTGATTTAATGAGCACTAATATATATGCCCCAGATACATTCGTGTTTATGAAAGATGAACCAATTACTGACGTGTATTTTATCTTACGGGGTGAAGTGAAAATATTTCAGACAAGCATGGAAGGTAAAGAACAAATTATAAATATATTAAAAGCACCTGACATGTTTCCACATCAAGGTCTTTTTCGTCAAGGAAACTATCCCGCAAATGCACAAGTAACTACAGAAACAAAACTAATGAATATTTCAATCGCGGATTTTGAACAATTCTTACTTATTTACCCGCAAGTAAGTATTAAAATGTTTCGTATTCTCGGTGAAATTATCGTTGATTTACAAAGCAGGCTGCAAGAAAAAATTTTATTTACCGTTTATGAACAGATTGTCATGTTACTCATTCGTCTCACGAATAATTATGGAGAAAAAATAAATGAAAATGAATATAAAATAACATTGAATTTTACGAATCAAGATTTAGCAAACATGATTGGTTCTAGCCGAGAAACTGTAAGTCGAACATTAACTTTACTTAGAAAAGAACAACTCATCCGAAACGATAAGTATGGTTATTGCATTGTAAAATATGACCGACTAAAGAGTAAGTCTTCGATATAACGTTTATGTTCTTTTCCATATATTCAGTGAATATGTATGTTTCGGCAACCTTTTAACTTCTGCAGTCAATTTTCATACGCCAAATACTTATTTTTACAAGGCTTATCCTCTCGCTCACACTTGACTATAATTTTTAATTAGTGTATAAAGGTATAGTTGCTAAAAATTATTAGAAAAATATGGAGTGATAAAATTGAAAAAAGGATTATTCATCGTTGCATCAATTTTACTAGGGATAATAATTGGTGTTGGAGCAACTCAGTATACGGATATTTTTTCAAAAAAGGAAAATCATGTTGTCGAGAATAGTAATGACACGATTGAAGATGAACGTGTCGATCAGCAATCCGAAAATGGGGTAGAACAAGAAAATACTACGATTACAGAAGATGAAAGTTCACAGTCAAGTAAAGCGAATGACAACAATGAATCTGCGAATAAAGAAAATAGTGGAAGCAACTCTGACTATGATGGTTATGAAGAATTCAACGTCCTTGAGGATTATATAGCAGTTGATGATTTCACAGTTGATGTTGTAGAAGATAATAAAGAAAAAAGAGTCGCATTATTTTCCGATGACTCCCATCATAAAAAATATAAATCTATTTACATTAAGCATAAAAACTGGTTAAAAATTGTCGACTTAAATGGTGGACTCATTTATAATGATCGTATTTAACAAAGTCTATGGGATTAAAGATAACTTGAACTAATAAGTATTTAAAAAACAAACCGAGGAACATCGCACAAGATGTCTTCGATTTGTTTTTTTATTTAATAGCATTCTAGAAATAATAATATTGTCGTGTATTATCTTTGAGTTCCATAATCGGCAACATTTGATTAATTTGTTCGTCTAATAAACAAGGATAAAATTAATCCGATTATAGCTAATATGAGCCCCATTATAAATGCAGTTTTCACCCCAAAGACGACAGCTTCCGGTGATTGTAACACAGATAATGCATCATCTCCCCCCGCATATCGAGATTGACCCGCAGCCATAATACTTAGAAATAATGCGATTCCTACTGCACCGCTTACTTGGATTAATGTACTAATCACAGCGGTTCCATGTGGATAATATTCATGTGGTAATTGATTTAGCCCATTCGTTTGAGCGGGCGTCATAACTACCGCCATCCCAATCATAAATAAGGAATGTAGTATAATAAACATGTAAGGTGGCGTCTTTAGTGACACTTGCGTCATTAAAATCATCACTAATAAAACAGTAGCCATTCCGCTTATTGTGAGAAAGACGGGACCAAACCGGTCAAATATACGTCCAACAATTGGAGAGAGCAATCCATTTATAATACCACCTGGTAGGAGAATCAATCCCGTAATCGACGCTGTTAATAAAAGACCATTTTGTAAAAACAATGGTAAAATAATCATCATCGAATACATTGACATCATTAAGATGACGGAAACTGTTGCACCAATTGAAAACATCGGGTATTTAAACACACGCATTTCTAACATAGGATTATCGATTCGAATTTGCCGTATAATAAACCAAATGAGGGAAATGACACTGACAACTAGTGAAACATAAACAGTTGGATTCGACCATCCTGCATTACCTAAACTACCAAACCCAAATACAAGTCCCCCAAAACCAATAGTAGATAAAATGATTGATAACGTATCAAATGCTGGTTTAGTTATTTCCGACACATTTTTCAAATGAAATGATGCAAATACAATTGAAAATATGACAAACGGAAGGACGATTAAAAATAACCATCTCCACGTCAATTGATCAATAATGATCCCTGATAACGTAGGACCGAGTGCCGGTGCAAACATGATGACGAGACTTACCATCCCCATGGCTTTACCACGCTCATAAGGGGGATACAATAGTAATACCATATTCATCGTAATCGGAAATAAAAATCCAGCACCCATCGCCTGAATAATTCGCCCGACAAGCAACACTTCAAATACGGGTGCGACACCACATATCAACGTACCTAAAGCGAATAAACTCATTGCCCCTAGAAACATTTGCCGTGTCGTAAACCATTGCATTAACAACGCTGACACGGGAACTAATATACCGACAATTAACATATAAGCGGTCGATAACCATTGTACCGTTGTTTCCGCTATACTAAACGTACGACTCAGATCACTATACGCCACATTTAATAATGTATTATTTAAAATGGCAAAAAAGAGACCGATAATGACTGAAAACATAATCTGTATCCGTTTTAATTGTTCATTATTTAGTGAATGTTGTTGTTCTATTGCTTGTCCCAATCAACTATTCCTCCTTCAGCTACTAATTAATTCGATAACCTCATCTAAAAATGGTATAATTATAATTTATATAAACTTCAAAAGGTTTATCAGTTTGTCCTACTATTTCTCAAAAATAAAACATAGAATACTATTAGTATAACATTTTTAACTTCGAAACACTTCTCTATTTTATTTATTTGCTCGATAACACGCCTTCTAATCAAATTAATGGTTCACCATAATAAGCTCATTTTTCAGGATATTTGAGTGTAATAGAATATAAAGTAAGTATTTAATATTGAAAAGGGGTAATATGATTGATTGCAAAACCAAAACCAGCATCTACCGTCGTTCTAGTCGATGAAGAATATAACGTTTTTCTTACAAAAAGACCAGAATCAATGAAGTTTTTAGGTGGTTTCTTCGTGTTTCCGGGTGGTGGAATGGACGCTGAAGATACCGTCGTAAAAGAGGATCTTTGTATAGGAGGCATTTCGCATCATTCTTTAAATCGTGGACATTATATTGCTGCGGCTCGAGAGTTATTTGAGGAGGTAGGAATATTATTAGGGACTACGGTTGATGGTTCCTCTATTAATTTAACAAAAGGAGAAATCGAAAAGTATCAGGAACGATTACTAGCAAAAGAAATTACATTTGGGGAAATTTTAGAAAACGAACGTATTTTATTTAACTTTGATAGTTTACGATATTTTGGTCAAATTACTACCCCAAAAAAATTTCCAATGCGTTTTGATACGAAGTTTTTTCTGACGACACTCCCTAAAGGACAAACTCCTACACCGAATTCACAGGAAATCGACGAGGCTTTTTGGGCTTCACCTGAAGAAGGATTACGATTGTACCACAATAAAGAAATTAAACTTGCCCCGCCAACAATCGTCGTACTTGAATCAATTACCGCGTATAAAAAAGGCGGGAAACTAGAATTAGAAAACGAAAAAGTTGAACAATTAGCGAAAAATTTTTCTTTTAAATAAAAAATGCACCTCGTCTTATATACATCGTCCATAAAGGGCGATGTTTTTTTGACTCAGACGATGTTTTAGTCGATTTTAAAAGCTCGTAATAATTAAATAAATACCTGTGAAAATTAAAATAACACATGTAATTACCCGAAATGTACGTTGACTAATCCGGTTAATCAATAGTTGCCCCATTAATATACCTGCAAAAAGAGCAGGAATAGCAGTCAATGAATTTTTCCAAATCGTTATACTAGTTCCACCAAATATAATTTGCATAAGTAAACTTCCCGTATAAACGAAAAGATAATAAGCTAACGTCGTACTTCGCAAAGTATATTTATCAATCTTGGCACTGGAAAAATATAAAAGCAATGGTGGTCCTGGCACACCGATACTCGTCGTTAACAACCCCGACACGCCACCTACTATGATATCTTTTTTATTCGTTCGCTTTATTGAAAATTTGAGTACGAGTAATACCGTTAACATTAAAACTAACGTACCTACCGAAAATTTTAACCAGCGCACATCGATCAAAAGATAAATAAATATGCCCCCGACCATTCCGATAGCACTACCTTTAATAAGCATTTGTAATAATATTTTATCGAGTTCATTTTTAATTTTTAAAATCATAAACACCGACAAAAAAATTGAAAGGATAATATTTATTTGAATCGCCTCGTGCACTGGGTAAATCGCTAATAAAAAAGGCGTACCGATAATGGAAAAACCAAAACCAGTACTAGCCTGTAAAAATGAAGCTACAAGAACAATAAAAACGAGGACAAACAAATCTTCCATCATACTATTCCACCACTTTACGAAGATATCGTTCAGTATTCTAACGTTAAGTGTAGCATATATTGTTGTATGATGCGCGCGATGTAGGCCAAAGGTTTAAAGTGTGGTCACCGTGATTTATACAGTATAATTATCCAAATGATCACTAACATAGTGAGTTCTATCATCTTATCATCTGTTTTCAAAAATTTTAAAAAAACACTTGCAAAAGTGGTAACTTCAATCAGAAGTATATTGAAGCGAGCCACAAGTGCAAGTGCTTTTTTTATTATGATTGTTTTATTAAGGATACAGAATCGGTGATCCTGGACCTAAATCAATTCCAAGGAATATCCAAACAACGAGTAATATGGTCCATGAAATTAGGAATAACATAGAATATGGAATCATAACTGAAATCATCGTTCCGATTCCCATCTTTTTATCATATTTTTGTGCAAACGCGATAATAAGTGCAAAATAAGTCATTAACGGTGTAATCATATTTGTCGATGAATCCGCAATACGATAGGCCATCTGAGTTAATTCAGGTGAATACCCTAAGTGCATCATGATCGGTACGAAAATTGGGGCCATCATAGCCCACTTTGCAGAAGCACTTCCGATGAATAAATTAATAATCGCACAAATAATAATAAAGACGATGAGTAAAGGAATTCCAGTTAATTTAATGTCTTCTAAAAAATTAGCGCCGAATACGCCGACAACAAGTCCCATGTTACTTTCAGCGAAGTAAGCGACGAATTGTCCAGCTGTAAACGATAGTACGATAAATGTTCCCATCGTTCCCATTGTTTTTGCTAATGCACTAGCGACATCTTTATCATTTTTAATTTCTTTCGTTACGTACCC
>Ga0079226_10001734_pt1 | contig 16758 bp, 14 predicted proteins | sample Poulit2014_FD_76345 | JGI IMG/M metagenome (GOLD analysis project Ga0079226, IMG submission 76345) | Agricultural soil microbial communities from Georgia to study Nitrogen management - Poultry litter 2014 | ecosystem: Environmental > Terrestrial > Soil > Agricultural land | place: USA: Georgia...
GCTTGAAGAGCGGGCATGGCAGCTGGCCCGCAAGTGCGCCATAGATCCTGCCCTGTTTGATCAGCCGGCCGGGGTGCTGCCACACGGCGAGCAGCGCAAGCTTGAGTTTGCACTGGCCCTGGCCATCCGGCCACGGGTCTTGCTGCTGGATGAGCCCATGGCGGGCATGAGTGCCGAAGAAACACGCCGCCTGGCGGATCTGATTGATGACATGCGGGGCTTGCACGCCATTTTGCTGGTCGAGCACGATATGGACGTGGTGTTCCGGCTGGCCGATCGAATCTCCGTGCTGGTCGAAGGCAAGATCATTGCATCGGGAACGCCAGCCGAGATACGGGCCAATCCGGCGGTAGCGCAGGCCTATCTGGGTGATCCACCGCTTGAGACCGGGGAAGCGGTCCACCCGACACCGGGAGAACACTGATGCTGCAGGCACGAGGCATTACCGCGGGGTATGGGGCCAGTCAGGTGCTGTTTGGCATTGACCTGGACATTGCAGCGGGCCAGATCGTGACGCTCCTGGGCCGTAACGGCATGGGCAAGACCACCCTGATCCGGACGCTGACCGGCGTGCTGTCCTACCAGGGAAGCATCCGCTTTCTGGGTGCAGATATCGGCGACTGGTCCATTGCTCGCATTGCGCGCCATGGCATGGCCGTGGTGCCGGAAGGCAGGCAGTGTTTTCCCAATCTGACGGTCATGGAGCACCTGACCGCATTTGCTGACCGGCGCAACCCCGTGGCCGAAGCCGAGTGGACGCCCCAGCGGGTGCTGGACCTGTTTCCCCGACTGGCCGAGCGCCAGCAAAATCTGGGTCATCAACTCTCGGGGGGCGAACAGCAGATGCTGGCCATCGGACGTGCCCTGGTCACCAACCCCCGCCTGCTTGTTCTGGACGAGGCCACCGAAGGCCTGGCCCCCCAGATACGTGAAGAGATCTGGCGCTGTCTGGATGCCCTGCGCAGTCTTGGTCAGACCATTCTGGTGATTGACAAATACATCGAGCGGCTTTTGACCTTGGCTGACGAGCATGTCATTATTGAGAAAGGGACGGTCGCCTGGCATGGCCGTTCTGTGGAGCTGGACGCTGATCGTACCCTGTGGGCGCGCTATCTGGGTGTTTAGCCGGCAGGTCGACGAGGCCCGGTAATCCGTGTCTGTTCGGCCCCTGTCATCCAATCAAGAGGCTGCCCATCATGACGCATACGGTGAACGCGCGGCGCCTGTACGACGCCCTCAAACCCACCCAAGCCGACCAGGACCACAAGGTCTGTCGGGTATTTGTTGATCGCCTCTGGCCCCGTGGCGTGGCCAGGGCCGATTTCCAGTTCGATCACTGGTGCAAGGAACTGGCGCCCAGCCCGGAACTCAGGAAATGGTTTGATCACCGTGAAAGCCGTTGGAAAGGTTTTGACGAGCGCTATCGCAAGGAGCTCCATCACAAGGAGCAGAAACAGCGCATGCACGACCTGATGAAAGAAGCCGGAAACCGTCCGGTGGATTTGTTGTACGGTGCAAAAGATACCGAACACAACCACGCCATTGTGCTGGCCGATGTGCTGCAGAAGCTTTGATCGGGCGCTTCAGGCCCGCCCATGTTCCGGTCTTGTCCACGGCCCCGCCGCCTGCCGGTACGTGTTGCAAGCGGCAGGTGCGCGTCAGGACTGGCGCCGGGTATCTTCGTCAAACGGATACACCGGCCGGTTCAGGCGAGTGAACGGGAAAATACTGTAGTCGGAACTGGTGGCACCGGCCGCATCGCACTCGATCACGGCAGCGCTCATGGGCTCGAATACGGGGCGGCAATACATGCGTGACTTCAGCAACAGATAGGCATGCCGCTGCGGATCAATGCCCACACTGGTAAACACGCCCATATCAAGGGGTTCTTGCGGGGTTTCGGTCAGGACCAGGGTCGCCGTGTCGGTTTCAAACACCACGGTTTTGCCCATGCGCCAGGTCAGACCGGTATAGGTGGGCCCGGTCACGAGAAACTCGCCATCGGAAATCACGCGCACCCGGCCGGTAAGCTCGGGTGGCGTCTTGGTGATACCCAGTTGCACCAAGGGCTGCTTGTTGCCAATCGGCAGGGTAACGGTGGCCCCCACCCCCGCATGAATGAGCTGTTCGACCGCCTCAGGGTCACAAAGCGGGCCAACGGCAATGTCTGTCAGGCCCTGTTTCAGGGCTTCTTCAAATACATCCATGACATCGCAGGTGCCCCCGGACATGCAGTTGTCGCTGTGATCCAGCAGTAGCACGGGCTTGACGCAAGTGCCACTGGTCTGGGCCGCCTGGGCCGCCTTGTCGTGCTCGGCACTGGCGCGTGAAATGGACTTGGCAAGGGGCTCGCTCTGATAGATGAATCCCTGACGTTGTTCCCAGATCAGGTCTGCAATCTTGCCCGAGATGCGATCAGCCAGCTGCGGGTCGTTGTCGGTGACGGTGACGACACTGACGAATGGCTCAGGAATGTTGGCCAGGGAAAAGCCCGCAAAGACGCTGCAGGCCAGTGCCCCTTCCGTTTCTGCCTGGATGGCGGCCTGCACCGCCTGTTGCATGGCGCCCTTGCCGGTTGCGCTTTCCAGTGTGTGCGACATCAGCGGCAGTTGAATCCAGCGGCTGGTCGGGCGGATCCGGCCAGCCAACTGGTCCAGCAACAGGCGGCCGGCATGTTCGCCCGTTTCATACATGTCGATATGCGGGTAAGTCTTGAAGCCAACGACCACATCAGCGGCGTCCACGACAGCCTTGGACACGTTGCCATGCAGATCCAGTGCCACGGCAATGGGGACGTCAGGTGCGATTTCGCGGATACGGTGCAGCAGCTCGGCTTCGCCGTCGTCGTAATCCTTTACCACCATGGCGCCGTGCAGGTCGAGCATGAGGGCATCACAGCCTGGCACCGCTTCCAGGATGGAATCGCACATCTGGTTGAATCCATCGGTATCAACGGTACCACTGGGAAAGGCCATGGCGGAAAGGGGAGTGACGATCTCGGCCCCGGCGTCACTAGCCAGCTTGATGTAGGCACCCATGGCCGTGCGCGCATGGACATTTTCATCGTAGGCCGCTTGTCCAAGGGCAGGGCCGTTGGTGCCAAAGGATTCGTAGGGCGTCGGAACCGGCGAAAACGTGTTGGTTTCGTGGTTCATGCGTGCAATAAGGATTTTCATCAAAGACTCCGGAAAACGGGCTGGACATACAGGTGCCGGCCTATACTGGCAGGGGAAAGAATAAGGCAAACCGGCCTGTTTGAACAAGGCAGGTGCCAAATGACTGCATTACTTCTGCCGAAAGGCCGCGCCACAAACCCTTGTTGGAGACAGACTTCCTTTATGTCGTGTGATATCGGTTAAGCTGTCGTGGTCAATGGCCATTTTTTGAAAAACGCCCATGAACGTGTCCCGTCTTTACCTGCGTACATTCTTTCTGCTCCTGGTATTGGTGTCCGTTGCGTTCTTGTGGATACTGCTGCCCTTTTATGGTGCCATTTTCTGGGGGGCAACGCTGGCAATCATCTTTGCGCCCGTCAATCGTTATCTGCTTGACCGCTTCAAGGGGGGGCGCAATCGCGCCGCGCTGCTGACACTGTTTATTGTCATTCTCATCGTCATCATTCCCGTGAGTTTGATCGCCGTCTCTCTGGTGCAGGAGGGCATAGAGGTATACAAGCGCATTGACTCCGGAGAATGGCGTCTGGGTTCCAATGTCGCCCAGGTCATGGAAGCCATGCCAGCCTTTGTCCACGATGCGCTCACCCGCTTTGGCATTGGCGATATCTCCAGCCTGCGTGAAAAATTCTCCGAAAGCGCCATGCAGGCCAGCCAGTTCCTGGCCAAGCGAGCGGTCAGCTGGGGGCAGAACACCTTTGGCTTTCTGATTGCCATGGCCGTCATGCTGTACCTGCTGTTCTTCCTGTTGCGCGATGGTGCCAGGCTGGCCATGCGCAGCCGGCAGGTCATCCCGCTCAGCAGCGAGCACCAGCAGCATCTGACCAACAAGTTCACCACGGTCGTGCGGGCAACCGTCAAGGGGAACCTGGCCGTAGCTGCCATTCAGGGGGCTCTGGGCGGTCTGATCTTCTGGCTGCTTGATATTCAGGGCCCATTGTTGTGGGCTGTCATCATGGGTATTCTGTCCCTGCTTCCCGCCGTGGGGGCGTCATTGATATGGGGGCCGGTTGCCATCTACTTCTTTGTGTCGGGCGCCATCTGGCAGGGGGTGGTGCTGACCGTATTCGGTGTGCTGGTCATTGGCCTTGCCGACAACGTCCTGCGCCCGGTTCTGGTCGGCAAGGACACCAAGTTGCCAGACTATGTGGTACTGATTTCCACGCTGGGCGGGCTGTCCGTATTTGGCCTTAACGGTTTTGTCATCGGCCCGCTGATTGCTGCGCTTTTTGTGGCCTGCTGGGATCTGCTCCCCTCGGCAACCGGGATGCGTCAGGATGGCTGAAAAATGCTATACTTTTTTGCCTTGCAGAAAGTCTCTTTTTCTCAGCCGCTTTAGCTCAGTTGGTAGAGCAGTTCATTCGTAATGAAAAGGTCGCCAGTTCAAGTCCGGCAAGCGGCACCATCCCCCTTATCATCATTTTGCTGTCGGTCTTCGGACTGCGCCGGGGCGTGCCTGACTGATCCGGTTGGTGCATGCTGACCCGCCTGCTGGCAGCATGGCGTCACTGGCCCACCCACAAGCAGGTGTGGGCGCTGGCCATTCCCATGATCCTGTCCAACCTGACCGTGCCGCTCGTGGCGCTGGTCGACAGCAGTGTCATTGGTCATCTTCCGCATCCGCATCAGCTTGGTGCCGTCGCCGTGGGGGCAGGCTTCTACACCATGATTGCCTCGCTGGCTGGAACGACGCTGCGCATGGGCATTACCGGCTTTGCTGCAAGGGCCACCGGCCAGAGTGATGACGCCACGGCACGACGGATCTTTCAGCAGGCGGTGGTTCTGGCGGTTTCCTTTGCGGCCGTGCTGATTGTGGTGGCCTTGCCCCTGACCAATTTTGCATTGTCCGTCATGGGCTCGTCCGACGAACTGCGTGACCTCGCCCGGCGCTTCTTTCAGATTCGTATCTTTGGCATGCCTGCCATTCTGATGCAGCACGCCCTGGTGGGCTGGTTGCTGGGGCGGCAAAATGCCCGGGGTCCTCTGGCCATCATGCTGACCACCAATGTGCTCAATATCATCCTGGTGTTGTGGCTGGTGCTGGGCCTGGAATGGGGCGTGCCGGGTGCGGCGGTGGCAAGCGTCAGTGCCGAATGGATTGGCGGCATCTTTGCCCTGGGCCTGGTCAGGCGGCATCTGCGACGCATGCAGGCGGCACCCTCAGGCGCGCTGGCCCTGCGCTCATGGAAGGTATGGGGTCAACTGCTTGCAGCCAACCGGGATATCTTCATCCGTACACTGGCGCTGCAGGCGGTTTTTCTTTCCGTCACGCTGCGCGGTGCCCAACTGGGAGACGAAACCGTGGCGGCCAATGCCTTGCTGCTGAATGGGCTGCTGGTCTGTTCCTATGCGCTGGACGGCCTCGCTCATGCGATTGAAGCCTTGTGCGGACACGCCATCGGTGCTGGCAAGCGTCGTGCCTTGCTGCGTGCGCTCACAGTGGCGGGGGGCTGGTCGCTGGGAATCAGCATGGTTTTTTCGTTCGGCTTTGCCCTGATTGGCGACTGGTTCATTGCCCTGCAAACCAACATGCCGGGGGTACGGGCCATGGCCGGTCAGTACCTGGGTTATCTGGCGCTGCTGCCACTGGTGGCGGTCTGGAGCTTTCTTCTGGACGGGCTGTTCATTGCGGGCACCAAGGCCAGGGAGATGCGCAACGTCATGGTGGTCAGCTTGCTTCTGACGGTGCCGCTTGCCCTGGTGCTGTGGCCGCTGGGCAATCATGGCTTGTGGACCAGCCTGTTGTGTTTCATGGCCATCCGTGGTGTGGGCATGGGTCTGGTTGCGCGACGCCTGGACCAGCACCAGGCGTGGGTGGCGCAGGCCTGATCCGGGAAGGTCAGCCCAAGGACTGTTGCAGCAGCTGCAGGGCAAGACGCGGAGTCTGATTGGCCTGAGCCAGGATGGCAATGGCGATCTGCTGCTGAATTTGTGCCCGCATCAGATTGGATACTTCAACGGCAATATCGGCGTCTTCAATGCGCGATCGTGCTGCCGACAGATTGATCATGGTGTTGCTGTTGCTACGGATGACCGACTCGAACCGGTTTTGCATGGCTCCCAGATGGCTTCGCATGTCGTCAACCTTTTGGATAGCGTCGTCCAGCGCCTTCAGGGGCTGGCTGGTGGGCTCAGCGCCCTCGGCAGGTGCCACATTGAAGTCCCGCAGCCCGAGTGTTTCCCGGGTGATGGCGGACAGCTTGATGGTAATGGCCTGCCCGTCGTGGGCGCCCACCTGGATATCGATATCTTTTGTGCCATCGGCCAGCACCTTGATGCCATTGAAATCGGTATGGGCAGCAATGCGTTCGATTTCATCCAGACGCTGATCAATTTCCGCCTGGATGGAGGCGCGATCCCGTTCGCTGTTGGTGCCGTTGACGGCCTGTACAGTCAGCAGGCGGATACGCTGCAGATTTTCGTTGATTTCATCGAGGGCGCCCTCGGCTGTCTGCGCAATGGATATGCCATCGTTGGTGTTGCGGTTGGCCTGTTGCAGGCCCCGGATATTGGCAGTCATGCGGTTGGCAATGGCCTGGCCGGCGGGGTCGTCACTGGCGCTGTTGATGCGTTTGCCGGATGACAGGCGCTCGATGGCCTGGCCCATGGCACCCAGGGCAGAAGACAGGTTGCGTTGTGCAATCAACGCATGAATATTGGTGTTGATGGTAAGCATTTTGCCAGGCAGACCTCCGCAACACCGTTTACGGCAGCCTGAAGCAAAAGCTTAATCCAGGGGGAAAAGTCAGGTCTGATCGGCGTTTTAGTCGTGCGCGGTTCCCGCAGACACCTGCCGGCTTCGGCCTGCACCATAGCCGCAGGTACCTTGGGCCACACCTATCGCCAGAATCAGGTAGACCGCCTGTTCAAAGGTGCCGGTGATGTCGTGGAGAATACCGGCCAGCAGTGGACCAGCGGCTGCGATCATGTAGCCAATGCCCTGTGCCATGCCAGACAATTGTGCTGTCGTGTGGTTATCGGACGAGCGCAATACGATCAGCATGATGGCCAGGGCAATGGACGCCCCCAGACCCAGACCAAGCAGACTGCACCAAAGCCATACGGTGCCCAGGGGCAGGGTCAGGCTGGCAATGAAAGACAGTGTGGTGGTGGCCGTAATGGCAACGGCCAGCAGGCTTTGATTGCGCAGGCGAGAGGCCAGGGGAGGAATCGCCAGCGTGCTGACCACCTGCAAAAAGATCGCCACGCCCATGACGTAGCCAGCCGTATCGGCCGCCATGCCGCGTTCGCGCAGCATGGGTGGCAGCCAGCCCATCATGATGTAGGCCAGCGCCGATTGCAGGCCCATGAAGAGCGTAACCTGCCAAGCCAGGCGATTCTTCCACAGTCCGGCTGGCCGCTGGCCAGTCAGGCGGGGAATGCGGACAGGACGAATGGCCCGTGGTGCCCAGACCAGCGCGGCCACCAGAGCAGGCACTGCCCAGATGGCCAGGGCCGCCATCCACGACTGGCCAAGCATGTCACGCAGTGGCTGTGTCGCTGCGGCCGGCACAGCAGCACCGCCGCACAGGCCCATGGTGAACAGCCCGGTCATGGCCGCCGTCCAGGGGCCGAAATCACGCTTGATCAGGCTGGGCAGCAGGACGTTGCACATGGCAATGCCTGCTCCGCCCATGGCACTGGCGATGAACAGCAGCGCATGGCTGGGCGTTGCCCGCAAGGCCAGCCCCAGAGTCAGCAGCACCAGGGCCCCCATGAGTGCCCTTTCGGTTCCAAACCGGCGCGCCAGGGCGGGGGCGGGTATGGCAAAGATACCCAGGCACAGAACGGGAAGGGTAGTCAGAATGCTCGCGCTGCTGGCCGAAAGCCCCGTGGCGGACATGAGCTCGGGAAGAATCACCGACAGGCTGGGAAACAGCGTGCGCAGGTTGAGGGCAATCAGAAAGACACTGATGGCCAGCCAGATCAGGCTGCGGCCCTGAGCATCCGTGGTGGGCGTGCCTGGTACCGGTGCAGGTCTGGAGGGGCATGGCTGGCTTGACATGAGGGCGGGATCCCGTGCGTGAGGCGTTGCAGTGATGTTACAGGTAGGGGCTGGCCAGCCAGATCAGCCGGTTGCGTAGCCGCATGCGGAAAGGAATGGCAGCAAGGGATTCCAGGGTGACGCGCTGGGATGCCTCGATTTCTTCGTCAATGAGGGTGTCAATCTCGCGAGCCAGGCCGGCGCCGTAGACTTCGACATCCAGTTCGAAGTTGAGTCGCAGACTGCGTGGATCCAGGTTCGAGGAGCCAATGTAAGACCAGGCGCCGTCAATGGTGATCAGCTTGGAGTGGTCAAAGTTGCGACGCGACCGCCACACCCGGCATCCCGCGCGTACCACCTGGTCCAGCTGCGAGGTCATGGCGTAATTGACCAGTTTCAGGTTGTTGCGGCCGGGGATGACGACATCGACTTCTATGCCGCGCCGGGCCGCCGTATTGATGGCGCCCATCAGGACCTGGTCAGGCAGGAAGTAGGGCGATTGGATGCGGATGCGGTGCTGGGCAATGGCAAAGGCGCCCAGCAGCATCTGGTGCGTGGCCGCCATGTGGCGATCGGGTCCGGAACGAATGCAGCGGGCGGCATTGTGGGGTTTTGGCGCCTGGCGTGACTCGTCGCACCAGGGTTCAAACGGCAGGACCTCGCCGGTCGTGAATTGCCAGTCCTGGGCAAAAACGGAAATCAGCTGAGTGACCACGGGGCCGATCAGGCAAAAGTGCGTGTCTTGTGTGGTGGATTCGCCGGCAATGCTCGACAGAAAGCCCTCGCGGATATTCATGCCCCCGGTAAAACCGATATGTCCGTCGATGACGAGGATTTTTCTGTGGCTGCGAAGATTTGCATAGGGCATGCGCAGGCCCCAGGGGTTGGTCATGAACAAGGCCGTTGTGACGCCGTGACGGCGCAGCGTCCGGATCACGGGAGGATGTGAGTAGCGTGAGCCCACGGCGTCAATCAGCACCCGTACCTGGACGCCTCGCCGAACCGCACGGGACAGGGCCTGGACAAACTTGATGCCGACGTTGTCGTAATCAAAAATATAGCTTTGCAGCGCCACGCTGTGTCGTGCTCGGTCAATGGCCTCCAGCATGGCCGGATAGGCCTGGTCACCGCCGCGCAACAGGCTGATGTGGTTGCCGGCCTTGAGGGGAAACCGGCTGATGCGGTTGCCCAGGACACCAAGCGAGCGAAATTGCTGGCCAGCCAGCATCAGCCCATCGGTCACGGCCGTATCGGCGTCAGAGGTGAAGTCGTGGAGTGCCTTGTCACGTTGTTCGGAGATCTGGTCGTGCCGGATGCGGTTGATGCCAGCAACCAGATAAAACAGAGGTCCGAGCAGGGGCGAAAGAATAATGATGCCTACCCAGCCAATGGCCGCGCGAACTTCGTTTTTTGTCATGGCGGCATGAACGGCTGCCGTACCACCAATGGCCAGGCTCAGAATGAAAGCCAAGTGCGGCCAATAGTGCTCGAAAAACGCGTACAGGGCTGTCAAGGAAATGTCGTCCTGATCAGGGCAGACAAGGCGCTGAGAGGCAGAATATGGGGTGGCCGATGGGACTCGAACCCACGACAACCGGAATCACAATCCGGGGCTCTACCAACTGAGCTACGGCCACCACAATATTGTCAACATGACGTGAAGACGAGAGTATAGCATTGTTTTTCGCAGCGTCTGCCGTGTCGGATGTTGACATGATTACGACTGGCAGGCATTGGGTGAATCTCATAGAATGTGAGTCAACCCTTCGTCACGGAAACAGGAGACGACCATGGCCCAGTTTTTTGTCGTACACCCGGAAAATCCTCAATCCAGACTGCTCAAGCAGGCAGGCGAACTCCTTGCCAATGGCGGGCTGGTGGCGGTCCCCACGGATTCCAGTTATGCCGTAGTGGCTCGCCTGGACGACAAAAACGCTGCAGAAAGCCTGCGCCGGCTACGCGGTCTGGACGACCGCCATCACCTTACCCTGCTGTGCCGCGATCTCAGCGAAATCAGCCAATTTGCGCGGGTAGACAATCAGCAATACCGTTTTCTCAAGATGGCCACGCCTGGCCCCTGGACCTTTATCCTGGAAGCCACCCGTGAAGTCCCCAGGCGGGTATCCCATGTTTCACGCAAGACCATCGGCATCCGGGTGCCGCAGCACCGTGTCACTCTGTCGCTGCTGGAAGCGGCCGGGGCACCGCTCATGTCCACCACCCTCATTCCCGACGGTGAAGACGCCCCCCTCAACGACGCCCAGGAAATCCTCGATCGCTACGGGCATCAGCTCGCTGCCGTTATTGACGGCGGCGCCTGCACCCTCGCCCACACGACCGTCATTGACCTCACGGATGACACCCCACAGGTCCTGCGCCACGGCCAGGGGGATCTGGCCGCTCTCGGACTTGCCTAGTGTTCGATCTTGTCCAGACCATTACGGTCTACGCCTTACCGGTATTGTTTGGCATTACGATTCATGAAGCCGCCCATGGTTATGTGGCGCGCCACTTCGGAGACCCGACCGCCTGGCAGGCAGGTCGCATCAGCCTGAATCCCATTCGTCATGTAGATCCCGTTGGCACGATAGCCGTGCCGTTGTTCCTGCTGCTGACCAGCAAGCTTCTGGGTGGTGCCGGCGTGCTTTTCGGCTGGGCCAAGCCCGTGCCCGTCAACTGGAACAAGCTGCGCAATCCCAAGCGTGACATGCTCTGGGTGGCGCTGGCTGGCCCGGCATCCAACATGTTGATGGCCATACTCTGGGCCATGTCGGCAAGCATACTGTTTCGCATGGGCATGCAAAACGATGACTTCTGGTTTCGCATGGCCATTGCCGGCATTCAGATCAACCTCATCCTGATGGCCCTGAACATGCTGCCCCTGCCACCACTGGATGGCGGGCGTATCGTATTCAGCCTGCTGCCCGACCAGATGGCGGCCCAGTATGCCAAAATAGAACCCTACGGGTTGCTGATTCTGATATTGCTCATGCTGACCGGCGCACTTTGGCTCATGTTGCAGCCGCTGCTGGCGTTTGGCTATCTGATCGTCAAATGGTTCTTGTAACGGCCCGTCGGAAATCCGTTAAACTTGCATATTGCATCGGCAAGTCCTGCCATACCCAGCGATTAGGAGGCCCGCCACCATGGCATCTGAATCTACCTTAACAACCACCTTGCGAGGCAGTCTGGTTGCTCTTGTCACCCCCATGTATCCCGATGGCCGACTTGACTTCGACGCCTATCGTCAGCTCATCGACTGGCATATCGAGCAGGGCACCAATGGCATTGTGGTGGTAGGTACCACGGGCGAATCGCCCAGTGTCAACATGGACGAGCACGCCGAACTCATCAGTGTGGCCGTCAAGCACACGGCGGGCCGCATACCGGTGGTGGCCGGGGTGGGCGGCAACTCCACGTCCGAAGCCATCATCCTGTCGCAACACGCGCTCGAAGTCGGTGCCGATGCCGGGCTGTCAGTGGTCCCGTATTACAACAAGCCCACCCAAGAGGGCCTGTACCAGCATTTCAAGACACTGGCAGAAAAGGTCGAGCTGCCTTCCCTGCTGTATAACGTTCCCGGGCGCACGGTGGCTGATCTGGCCCACGAAACCGTATTGCGGCTGGCTGAAGTACCCAACATTATCGGCATCAAGGATGCAACCGGCGATATCGCGCGCGGTGCCTTGCTGGCACGCGATGTCCCTGAGGACTTCATTGTTCTCAGTGGAGATGACCCCACCGCCACGGCTCTGATCTTCATGGGTGGCCAGGGCAATATTTCGGTCACGGCCAATGTGGCGCCCAAGCTCATGAGCCGGCTGTGCGCGGCCGCGCTGGACGGCAATGTCAGCCAGGCTCGCGAGCTCAACGCCAGGCTGGCGGTACTCAATCAGCAGCTTTTTGTCGAAGCCAACCCCATACCCGTAAAGTGGGCGCTGGCCCAAATGGGCAAGATCCAGCTTGGCTATCGTCTTCCCATGGTGTCGCTGGGGCAACCCTTTCACGCTGGCGTACGACACGCGTTAACGGAACTTGGTCTGCTCTAAATGAACACACAATCTCTGCATTACAAACACGATAACAAGCGTTGTCTGCGGCTGTCGGTCATTGCGCTGTCTGCCATGGTGCTTTCGGGCTGTTCAGCCTGGAACGAATTCATGGGCAAGGAAGAATCCGTTGCTTATCGAAGCACGGTCAGGGGCGAGCCGCTCAGTGTCCCGCCCGATCTCACTCAGGTCCATGACAGCGCACGCTACCGTGCGCCGGAAGGCACGGCCACCTTCAGCCAGTTTGCCGCCCATGAGGATCGTACGGCTGGCATGACCGACGCTGACCGGGTCTTGCCCGGGGCCCAGGGCATAGAAGTCAAGCGTGACGGTGATCTGCGCTGGCTGGTGGTCAATCGTCAGGCCGAAGACATCTACCACCAGGTCGTCGAGTTCTGGGGCGACAACGGCTTTACCATCCGGTCCCAGGATCCCCGCACCGGCATCATCCAGACGGACTGGGCAGAAAACCGTGCCAAAATTCCCGAAGGCTGGATACGCAAGGCGCTGGGCGCCGTCATTGATCAGGTCTTTGACAGCGGCGAGCGCGAGCGCTTCCGCACCCGGCTCGAGCGCGTGGGCAACAACACCGAAATCTACATCAGCCATCAGCACATGGTGGAAACGCCCACGGTTGATGGCGCCGCCTTCAAGTGGGTACACGAAAAAGAAGATCCTGGCCTGAATGCGGCCATGCTGGCACGGCTCATGGTCTATCTGGGTACCGATGTCGATCGCGCTCAAGACCTGGTTACCCAGGCCGAGCAGGATCCCACCCGTACACAAGTGGCCTTTGCTGACGACAACCGCGCAGCGCTGGTGCTGGGCGAGCCCTTTGATCGCGCCTGGCGTCGGGTTGGTGTCGCCATTGATTCAGCCGGTTTCTCGGTCGAAGACCGCGACCGCTCCACGGGCGACTACTACATCCGTTACCTGGATACCGACACGGGCGAAAAGATTGAACAGCAGAACTTCATCGGCCGTCTGTTCCGTCAGCGCAACCGCGCCGAGGCCGCTCACTTCCGCGTGCATGTGGGGGATGCAGGCACCGGCTCTGAAGTGACCGTGCTGGATGAAAACGGTCAGGAGCAAAACGACCAGACCGCACGCCGGATACTGACTGTTCTTCAGGATCGCATGACCGGCCGCTAAGCCTTCACGCGTCGCCGGACACCATGTCGTGCAAGGCGTACAGGGTGTCCAGCGCCTGGCGGGGCGTCATGTTGTCGATGTCCAGCTCATGCAGTGTCTGCTCGACAAGCCGCGCATGGGCCAATACATCGGCCTGCTGCTCGGCTTGCTCGGCATTTTCTCCAGACTCAGCCTGTCCGGCAGCCTCGCTGGCTGCCACGGCAAACAAGTCCATCTGGGGTGAGGGCGCATGGCGGGCTTCCAGTGCCGCCAGTTCCCGACCGGCATGCCGGATCACGGCGGCAGGCAGCCCCGCCCGCTGGGCGACCTGTATTCCGTAACTCCGGCTGGCCGGACCTTCCCTGACCTCATGCAAGAAAACAATGCCATCAGGCGTCTGCGCTGCAGCCAGATGCACGTTGGCGGCTTCATCATGCTGTTGCGCCAGCGTGGTCATTTCAAAATAGTGGGTGGCGAAGAGCGTCAGTGCCTGATTGTGTGACAGCAGACGATGCGCAATGGCGCTGGCCAGGGCCAGGCCATCGAAGGTGGAGGTTCCCCGGCCAACCTCATCCATCAGGACCAGACTGGAGGACGAGCTGGCTGCCAGAATGGCCGAGGTCTCGGTCATTTCTACCATGAATGTGGATTGCCCACCGGCCAGGTCGTCAGCGGCACCGATACGGGTGAAGATTCGATCAAAATCGCCAATGCGGGCAGATTGCGCCGGCACGTAGCTGCCCACACGGGCCAGCAGCACGATCAATGCCGTTTGCCGCATGTAGGTTGACTTGCCGCCCATGTTGGGGCCGGTAACCAGCAGCAGACGACGCGATGCATCCAGCCGGCAATCGTTGGGCATGAAATTTTCTATGCTGTGCTCGACAACGGGATGCCGGCCTGCCACGATATTGATTTCTGCCTGGTTGCCAAGTTCTGGCGCTACCCAGGCATTTTGCCGCGCATGCCAGGCCAGGGCCGCCAGGGTGTCCAGCTCGGCAATCGCGCGCGCGGCATCGGCAAGTGGTGTGGCCCAACTGGCAAGCGTGTCCAGCAGTTGATCAAACAGCCACTTTTCGCGTGCCAGTGCCCGTTCGCGGGCCGACAGAATCTTGTTTTCCCATTCCTTGAGCTCGGGCGTGATGTAGCGCTCGGCATTTTTTAGCGTTTGTCTGCGCTGATATTCAATGGGCACGTTGTCGGCTTGTGCACGCGAGACTTCAATGTAAAACCCGTGCACGCGGTTGTATTCCACCTTCAGGCCGCTGATGCCGGTACGCTCGCGCTCGCGTGCTTCCAGCTCCATCAGAAATTGCCCGCTGTCGCCCGCCAGCTGACGCAATTCATCCAGTTCGGTGTCGTGGCCTGGCGCAATGACCCCACCATCACGAATGAGATAAGCCGGTTCGCTGTCAATGGCGCGTTCGAGCAACGCGACCAGCTCCGGATCCAGGTTCAGCGCCTGTCTGGAGGAATCCAGCAGCGAGGATTCAGCAAACGTGTCCAGCAAGGCCGTCACCTGTGGCAGCCCATGCAGCGCCTCGCGCAGGCTGGCCAACTCTTTGGGGCGGATGCTTTGCAGCGCCATGCGGGTAGCCATGCGTTCCAGGTCGGGCAGGCCCTTGAGGGCCGACCGAAGCGCGTCCAGCAGGGGTTGTCCGCTCAGGATGGCATCGTGGTGGCTGTTTTGCTCTGTGCCGGGGGATGAATGGGCCGTTGAGGCCACTGGCGGCGCCTGCAGCAGGGCCGTAATCGTGTCCTGACGGCGCCGCACCCTTGCGTGGCCACGCAAGGGGTGATGTATCCAGCGACGCAATGTTCGGCTGCCCATGGGGGTGACACAATGGTCAAGCGTGGCATAGAGCGTGGGCGATGGTTCACCATACAGGGTTTGCGTCAACTCCAGATTGCGCCGCGTGACGGGGTCCAGAACCAGATAGTCGTCAGGCTGATCCACCACAATATTGAGAATATGAGGCAGCTTGCCAACCTGGGTGTGCTGGGCGTAGCGCAGCAGGGCTCCGGCTGCCCGGATGGCCATTGGCATGCCATCCAGTCCAAAGCCCGCCAGCGAATCCATGTTGAAGTGATTCAGGAGCTGGCGATGTGCATTGTCGTATTCAAAGTGCCAGCCGGGCACATCACTGAGCGTCATGCCGTCCGGGACGCCTGATTCCACATCCTCCATCACCACCAGTTCGGCCGGATTGATCCGGTTGATTTCCGTATCCAGTCTGTCCGGATCGCATTCACATACGCGGAACTCCCCGCTAGCCAGGTTCATCCAGGCCAGGGCGCTGATCCGGCGTCGCCTGTGCATGGCGGTCAGGGTGGCGGCCAGGGGGCGATCACTCTTGGCAGGCAGCAGTGCGTCGTCGGTCAGGGTGCCCGGCGTCACCGTCCGGACGATCTCACGTTCGACCAGCCCCTTGCTGGTGGCCGGGTCGCTGGTCTGCTCGCAAATGGCGACTGATTCTCCCATGCCGACCAGACGTGCCAGATAGCTTTCCATGGTGTGGACAGGCACGCCCGCCATGGGAATGGGTTCGCCCTTTGATACCCCGCGCTGGGTGAGGGTGAGGTCCAGCAGGCGGGCGGCATGGCGGGCATCTTCGTAAAACAGCTCGTAGAAGTCACCCATGCGGTAGAACAGCAGGTGCTTGCCGGCCTGCTCTTTCAGCCGCAGGTATTGCTGCATCATCGGGGTGTGCGAGGAGAGATCGGTTTTACTCATGTAAATCAGATGGTTGGTGCTTCTTGACTGGTTTCTTGGGACAGGTTCGGGACAATTTTACGCATGTTTTGCATGGGCTCCCAGATGTATTCCAGAAACTGGGCATAACGAACGCAGTGATCTCCTTTCGGCGTGCTGGGTTTTTGGGAAACAGGAGGATACGTACGCGTCATTTCGTGCTTGCCGAAGGCTGTCTGTCTCTGTTGTCATCGTGATGTGCTGTATGATCGGGGCGAGAGTATGGTCGTTGTCAAGAGTTTCCGGATGGTTGGGTAGCCAGATGGAAGATGTCCGTGGGTTCACGTGGGAAAGAGGGCGTATATGACCGATAAATCATCAATGCAAAAAAGAGAACTCGCAGAAGCGCTCAATAAAAAATATGAGGAGTATCTTCCAGACATTGGTTCGGGCTTGGTTGAGTGGTTGTTTACCGAACACTATGATCGCTCAAACCTGGATATCAAGACCAGGAAAATAGTAAGTGTAGCTGTGTTGACAGCCTTGGGAGACCAGACAAAGCCACAGCTCCGTCTCAATATTTCTGATGCCTTGCAAGCAGGGGCCAGCAAAGAAGAGCTGGCAGAAGCAATTTGGCAAGTTGGTATATATGCCGGCATGCCCGCTGCCATCAATGGGCTCAACACTGCATTGCAGGTCTTCAATGAGGATGCGTCTTGAGCTGCGTTA
>Ga0079226_10001735_pt1 | contig 16748 bp, 17 predicted proteins | sample Poulit2014_FD_76345 | JGI IMG/M metagenome (GOLD analysis project Ga0079226, IMG submission 76345) | Agricultural soil microbial communities from Georgia to study Nitrogen management - Poultry litter 2014 | ecosystem: Environmental > Terrestrial > Soil > Agricultural land | place: USA: Georgia...
GAGGTTATCCCATTCGGCTGAAAACTCCCCGCATGAAATAAAACTTTCTCCTTCGTTGTTGCTCGAGGCAGCGGCTCCACTTCATCGCACTTGCCAAATAAGAACCAATCAATCACCCGCTTTGTGACTTGCCCATCTTCTATATAGACAAATTTTTCCTGGGCTGTCTGATACGCTGCTCCGGGTTTAAACTCGTTTGTCTGCAAATACGCTTCAACTTGTGTCATCATTTGATCCGATGTCCAGGCTAACTCTCCCGGCAATTCTTCGGTACCAAAGTACAAGCCTCGTTCTTCCTGAAACGTTTCATAATCATAGATATAATGTATAATCGGACGATTGGTTATTAAGAAGTCAACAAAGACGCTGGAGTAATCCGTGATTAGGATATCTGTAATACCTAAAAGTTCATTCATATCCACCGTCGCAGGAGCAATAAGAATATTCGCTACATCAATATCTGCTAATAAAGCTTCCGCTAATTGATGCCCCCGGAAAATTACTGTCGCCTCCACATGGCTTAGTCGTTCCAGATCTTTTTCCAATCGTGCTTTATCGAACGATTTAAACGCATTTTCTCCGCGCCAGGTCGGGGCGTAGAGAATTATTTTTTCAGCAGTATTTTCAAGTCCCAGTTCTTCACGTATAGTTTGCGGGTTGTGGTCAGCCTGATACGTTAAATCGATTCGGGGATAACCAGTAATAGCAGCTTCACCCGGATAAATATCAGCTACCTGATATGGTACAAGCTGATGATTATACGTATATTGATTCGGCAGCAATAAATGGGTAGCCTGCAGAAAATTACGTGCTGTATTGGCGTAGTCCATCGGTGCTGCTTTCACATCATACCCTAACGTTTTCCACGGCGTCCCGTGCCATGTATTAAGATAAATTTGTCCGTCTTTTTTAACGAAAAATTCCGGAAATGTCACATCATTGATTAAAATCTTCGCAGTAGTTAAGTACTTATAAAAGGCGTCTGTATACCGAAGGACGAAAATGACATTGGAGTAATGCTTGAGTGTTTCCGGGACGACCTTAAAATCATTCACCGTCCAAATAAAACGGTATTCTTTGAATCTGTCATCCTGCAGCATTTCTTTGAATATAGCCAGAGGATTGCCGGACACTCGAGTTCCTGACATGCTTTCCAATAACACCGTTTTTTCGTTTAGCGGCATTGCCTGATAAAACATTTGATAGCGCGCTTGACGGGTTAGCTTTTTTCCTTGACGGTAACAGCTATTGACGTAGGCGGACATGGCCGTAACTTCATTGGCTGCAGCCTGATATTTTTCTGTCTTCTGCATTTTTTCAAGTACTTCAAGGAAAGCAACATACCAATCCATATTGACGTGATTTCGACGTGCAATGGCTTGTTCCATACATGCTGCAGCCGCTTTATTTTGTCCCATAGACTCATAGCACATACCCAGTCTGAAATGACAAGCTGCCACCGTTTGATTAAGGGAAAGCGCATTTTCATATACTTGAGACGCTTGGACAGAATCTCCGAATTTTTCATATAACAATCCCAGTCGATATAAAGATGCAGCTGTTTCTTTCTCTTGATAAGCCGTTATTGCTAAATCGTATTGCTGAAATTTTTCGTGAAAAGCACCGGTGCCAAGAATTTCAGCATCTTCTTTATCAGCAGATTCCATCGTCTTTTTGTAAAAATAATCGCTTGAAGAAATGTCGCCTGAACGTTCGTTGGCTACGCCTGCCAAATAATACATATCAGCTGTCGACAAAGGAGACTTTACGTGCTCGCTCCACTGATTTGCAGCAGTTTCATAAGCTGTCGCTGCTTCTGTAAAATGATGCATATGAAAATGAGCCTGCCCCAAGCGATGAAGGAATTTAGGACTGTCATATCCTGCAGTCTGTGCCGTTTGCAGCGCTTCTTCTGCTTGATGCCACTTTTTCTCCAAAATAAAAACAATCCCTAAAAGATAATACGCTAAGGCGTTCTTATCGGATATTTCCAGAGCATCCTTGAAATCATACTCAGCTTGAGGGTATTTTTTTAATTTAATATATATTTGTCCACGTAAAATAATACTTTTTGTCGTATCTTTTTTATCGGATGCCATTGCCGCATTCACATAATCCAACGCTTTGTTAAATTGCTTTGCTTCATATAACACATAAGCATACGTATGAAAGTGCGCTGCCGGCAAACGGTCCGTATCTTCCGCCAGTGCTTTTCCATAAAAAACTTCGGCGACTTGATACTGTTTTTTATATGTATAATAACGGCCTAATGTAAGTAAACCTTGCTTTTTAATGTATTTAAAAAGGTTGATCCGTTGTCTATTTTTAGTCATTCCTTCATCACCTTTTCAATTGCATGAGTATGTCTCGATCCATCGATAATAAGTATATTAATTATATCACACATTTTTCTCTTGATATATGACAAACACAGATACAATCTCAATAAAAATCCAGACAAATACGGTTCTTCTTTCTTTCATTTATCGAAAAATATACTATAATGAAATGGAGTAAATGAATGAGAAATGAGGATACAGATTGCGGAAATACATCATTATTTTAATGATTACCACCTTTATTGGTGGTTTTGCTTTTTTGTTTTTAAGTACCTATTCCAGTTTTGCTGTCGTCGTCAATAACAACACATCCGAAACCGTGGATAACATCGCCATTGATTATGACCATACGACAGAACAAATCACATTGGACCCGATTACGTCAGAAGAGGATGACGTTGTCCAGATTAAACCTGATGATCAAGCTACAGATGAGTTCACCAGTTCTTCCTTGCGCCTGACATATACAGATGAAGAAGGAGACGAGCAGGAAGAAGTCATTTTAGATGATTTTGATAAAGAAACGTCAGGAGATATTGAAGTAACCATCAAAGAAATCACGGACAGCGGCGAGTTGGATCTAGAAGTAGAAGAACATTTAGCAGAAACAGAGGAAGAATAAAATATTTACATTTTGATGTGCCTTTATGGTAAAAGGGAAATTTCACCTTGTAAAATATGTCCGGAAGAACCATAGAGGAGGAAGGCTCCCATATGCGAGTATTGCTTGAGTTATCCCGAATTGTACTTGTATTTTTCTTTTTAGCGGCTGTTGGAGTTTTACTTTTGGAGCGGTTATATCACACTTTCCCAACGGCGGCGGAAGGACTGGGACTCCTCGGTGTTTTCCTGCTTATCTTTCTTTTATACCGTCATAAATTACAATTCACCGGCTGGTACCATGGTAAAAAACGAACTCCCATCCGTAAAAAGACGATCCTCCTCCCAAGCTTGCTGTCCTTTCTTTGTATCGTTTTTCCGTTTTTGCTGCATCTTTATTTAAAAATCCCCCCTTTTATCGAACAAAAGGAGGGAATTTTATTTAGAGAACGATTGCTGCGATGATTCCGATGATAAACAACGGAATATTATAATGTAAAAATGTCGGGACACATGTCTCCCATATATGATGGTGACGCCCATCTGCGTTTAAGCCTGCCGTAGCACCAAGTGTCGAATCCGATGCAGGAGAACCAGCATCCCCCAAGGCAGCTGCTGTCCCGATTAAAGCAGCACTCGCGAGCGGAGACATTCCTGTTTCAATTAGCACAGGTGCATATAAAGCTGCTAAAATGGGAATCGTTCCAAAAGAGGTTCCAATCCCTATGGTAATCAGCAAGCCGACACCTAACAGAACAAGTGCAATCAACAACGGTGAATCACCCGTAACTGCTACAGTATTTTCCACCAGTTCTTTGATAGCGCCAGTCTCTTTCAAGACATTAGCATACCCGGAAGCAATCAGCATTACAAAGGCGATCATCCCCATCATGCCAATCCCTTCATGAACAATTTTCTCTCCTTCATTGAGACGTACGACACGCCCAATAAACATCACGATAATCCCGCTCATCGCGCCGATAACTAAAGAATCAAAATATAGCTGAGTGAAAAGGGCTGCCAGGATGGCTAATACTGCAATCCCATGCTTCCAATGGAAAGTAGCAGGCCCCGCTTCCTCCCCTTGTTTGGCCATCGCTTCCAAATGTTCTCCTGAAACAGATTTCGATACACGATCTTTCCGATACGTAATAAGCACGGCAACCAGCAACCCAATAATCATGGCTGCTCCCGGAAAAAGCATCGCCTGCATAATTTCCACCTTAGTAATTTCAATGCCGTTTTTCACGATTTCTTTATAAATAATTCCCTGATAGATAAGACCAAACCCAACTGGAATCGTAATATAAGGAAATTTTAAACCGAATGCCAGCGCTGCAGCAACGGCACGACGGTCTAATTTTAATCGGTCAAATAACACTAATAATGGCGGGATTAAAATCGGAATAAATGCAATATGAACTGGGATAACGTTCTGTGACAAGCTGGCAATTCCCGCTAACGTAAAGACAAGTAATACCCGTTTACCAGTAAAGACAGAGAGCAACCCCTGCACTAACACATTCGTAATCCCCGACATGCTAATCATCACAGCAAAAATACCTAACAAGATATAACTGAGAGCTGTTTCTGATTGCCCGCCCATGCCTTTGATCATTAATTCTGCAGAATCCGAAAGATCCAGTCCAGACATCAAACCAGCTGTTAAAGCAGCAAGTATCAAGGCAAAAATCACGTTTACCCTGCTTAAACTCAACACAACCATCACAATAATACTGATTACTACGGCATTTAACACTCAAGACACCCTCTAATTTTAAAGTAATATTTCAAACTTCTATTACTTTACCACCTTAAACAGGTAAAATGCAAAAGGAATAGAAAAAAACTTCCTACACCTTTCATTACAGGTAGATTTAAATTGCTTCCATCGACTTTCATTTCGGCGCCACGGCAGGACTTCTCGCTTATTCGATGAATTTTGCCGACAACCTGCTCTACACGGCAATAGTTAACTCTTATACGGAAATTCGTGCCGGCGATACGCTCAAGACGGCAAAATTTTTCTTTTATTCGATTAATAATGCCGGCAAACTCCTCGGCACGGCAGAGGTATACTCTTTTTCACGTTTTGTTGCCGACAATCATCCGGCCACGGCAATATTTTCCACTTATTCGATGAATTTTGCCGACAAGCCGCTCGACACGGTATTATTTAATACTTTTCCTGATTTTGCTGCCGTCTCTCTCCTCGCCACGGCAAAATTTCTCTCTTATTCGATTAATAGTGCCGGCAAACTCCTCGGCACGGAAGAAGTATACTCTTTTTCAGGCTTTGTTGCCGACAATCATCCGGCCACGGCAATATTCTCCGCTTATTCGATGAATTTTGCCGACAAGCCGCTCTACACGGTATTATTTAATACTTTTCCTGATTTTGCTGCCGTCTCTCTCCTCGCCACGGCAAAATTTTTCTCTTATTCGATTAATAATGCCGGCAAACTCCTCGACACGGCAGAATGTAACCTCTTTTAAGATTTTATTGCCGGCATTCTTTGAATCTTCCCCATTGCCTATATGTATTTCTTTTGCTGCCTGGTTCAATAGATTTATCAATTGTTCTATTCTTTTGTCTCTCCTTCTTCTTTCCTTTACAATAAAAGAAAGAAGTTTATAGAAAATAGGTGATAGGATGAAAGTGGCCATATTTGATTTTGACGGGACGATCTATAAACACGAAACATTCACCTTATTTATGAATCATTTGAAACAGGCATACCCTAAACGTTATCGGAAATTTTTCACCCGCATTTTACCAATTTTTCTGGGATATAAAGCGAAAGTCGTTCCCGAGAAAAAAATGAAGCATCTCATGATGTATCACTATGCTCAAGCGATTAATGATTTATCTTCTGATGCTCAGCACGAATTCTTTGAAGACATTTTTAAGCAAATGGAAGGACAATTTCATGAAGAAGTGTTACAGCGTATCCAGTCACACCGAGCTGCAGGTTTCCATACGATGATTGTCTCCGGTGCTTTCACGATTTTACTCGATATTTTCAAAGAGCTGTATGGAATAGATTCGGTTATTGGAACGAACTTACCAGGGAAAAATGAGCCGCTTGACCATATTCATGCGGAGAATAAAACGACAGCGATTTTTGCCTATAGCGACAGCTCCACCATTGACTGGGAGGAAAGTTTCGCTTACGGAGACAGTATCGAGGACAGAAACATTTTAGAACTAGTCGGCAATCCAGTCGCAGTCTATCCGGACCATGCTTTAGCAGCACTGGCACAAAAGAATAAGTGGAACATATTATCTTAAGACAAGTAAACACGATACTGATTATATTTTAAAAGGAGGGCTTCCATGACAACCGTATACTGGGGACAATTTATGCATGAAGCAGCCAAATGGAGATTCTATCTTGCCGCAACAGATAAAGGACTCTGCTACATCGGATCTCCCAATGCAGATTTCCAGGAAGTAGAAACATGGGTCATGAAAAAAATAAACCCAGCGAGATTCGAGGAAAATCAGAATAAATTAGATGTGTATCTTCCGGAATTGCGAGATTATTTAGAAGGACGTACATCAGAGTTTTCCCTTCCACTGCACCGTTTCGGAACCTCTTTCCAGCAAGCCGTTTGGGAAGCTTCGGAACAAATTCCGTACGGAGAAACGCGCACTTATGCAGAACTGGCACAACAAATCGGCAACCCCAAAGCAGTCCGGGCCGTAGGAGCTGCAATCGGCGCCAATCCGCTCTTGATGATTGTTCCCTGTCACAGGGTTTTAGCCAAAAGCGGCAATTTAACAGGATTCCGCGCCGGATTAGATATGAAAGAATATTTATTGGATTTGGAGAAAGCTACATCCTAATAACCCGACCATCACAATATACAAAGCTGTTAAACGAAAAAATTCTCTACCAACCTTTTAGGCAGTAGAGAATTTTTTTACAAATCAGCTGTAAACATAGAAAGTGCTTCGCCTATCATTCCAATACCGGCAGTTAAAATGAATAAAATAATCATCACACTCCAGGCAGCTTTTTTAGAGAATCTCCCTACAATATGTAAACCTATTGCACTTAAAATCAACATCCAAATATTGAAAATGTCCAACTCTGCCAACAAACTTCCCAATGGGCCTTCCATATCCACTAATGAATTCAAACTGGTATAGTCAGCTGCATTCTCGGATCCGCCTGCTAATAAGAAAATAATTCGATTAAGGATAGCTCCGAACAAGCCGATGACATAGACAAACGTACTCATCGAAAAAAGTTCTTTAAACTTCACAGATGACTTAACAATTTTTGCCGCTAATAAAAAGATTAAAGAGGAAACCGTTATTGAAGCAATCGGTACTATAAAAGAAACCAAACTACCAAGGATGATACTTGTCACTTTAATGACCTGGAGCTCTTCTTCTGAAAAATTCACATCTTCCATCCCTGGTTCCCCGGAAAAGTCTATAGTGCCGAAAGTCATAAAAGAGACCAGTATTGTCAACACTGTTATAATGATTAATGGGACCCAGATGACCGGCCGTTTTTTAATTCGTTCAAATTGCTCTACAGGGGACATAATCATACCCAATAATTGCGGTTTTTCAGCAACCTCTGCCTGCTCTTCATTTTCGTTCTCGCCCATTTCTACTCACTCCTTTGCAAAATAATAACAATATTTCTCACAACTCTCTGTCTATTCTATCAAATTTTTTAGTTTCTTACCCGTTTCACCTATAAACATATCAAATGATAGCCTATTGGAAGTATAGTATACTGGAAGTAGATTATGGAAAGTACAAGGAGGATATTATTGATGGAATCCATGAAACTGTTTAATTATTCACGTACTTCTACACTGATTTTACTGAAAAAAATTGAAGAAGACCAATGGGACATACAACCGGAAAACTGGCCGAATACTATCCGTTGGAATGCTGGTCATTTATACGCAGAAGCAGAGCGATTCATGAAAGATGCCGATGAAAAATATGAAGTGACCCGCCCACGCTGGATGGACTTATTTTTAGATGGCACGCGCCCCTCTGAATGGGAAGGTTATGTTCCAACCAAACAAGAAATCACCGATGCTTTAGAAGAACAAATTGAGCGAATTCGCACCCATTTTGAAGGGAAATTTGACAGCCCGGTCTCTGAAGTCCGCGATTTGCATGGTACAGAACTGGACACACCAGACAGTGCACTGCAATTCTTACTTTTCCATGAAGGCCTCCACTTAGGGTCTATTAAAGGACTGCAAGTAGCGATGAAATAGGCGTTCAACACGTTTGCTAAAATTAAAATACAAAAGCTCAACAGGAGAAGATGGTTTATAACCAGTTGTTACATCTGGCAAAAATCATTCTTTCTCATATGTTGAGCTTTTTATATTCCAACTAGGAGATGTCTTGCTTTACTCTTCCAACTGAAATTCCCATTCCATTTCCGGGTACAGCGGATATCGCCAGGTGCGGTACGTATATTTCGGCGCTCCATCATCATTCCCCTGAACTTCCAATTCAAAAATAACTTCCGGGTCATCCGATGTATCCACTTCTACAACTCTTCCCGTCGTGCCTGTCGGTGAATCATCATCGTCCGTTGCGCCAGAATTTAACAGTATATTATCCGTGTGATACATATATTGGACATTTCCAATAATATGCGAGAAAAAGTCCTTTCCGCGGTCTTTTCCATAAGCCCAGGTCTCTTCAACAGTTTTTTCGTCTTCATCAATATGATAGCGTATCGCCTGGCTGTACTCTTTACTCGCACTCTCGTCTCCGCGGACAAAAACCTCGTTATTATCAAACAGAATAATATCTTTTTCTGCTGGCTGATCTGGTTGATTCGTTGTTTCAACAATTTTCATCGCATGCTGGCCAGCCGGAAATTTCACGTCGCCTACAGGATCTAACACATAATCCTTATAATCTTCCGGCCATTCTTCATCTGCTGCCAAAATCCATTGAACTTCTCCACTTGGGTAATCTAACTTTAAGATGCTGTCCTGGCTTCTTCCCGATACTAATATCGAATTGTCTTTTTCATCGTAATAAATCGCATTTTGATGAATCCAATCGTTATCTTCAGCGTTTTTACCGTCATACTCATCCGGGGCATCCTCAGGCATTGCTTCTCTTAAACTGATTTCCTGTGTTGTCTTCCCGGTTTTTCTGTCAATTTCATACATATGATCTTCTTCATAATCAGAGTTTGGCTCATGCATCGTAGCCAGAAAATTACCGCTTGGCACCTCTATCACATCATGGTGGATTAAGTTGTTTTTATCTTCATCATAACCTTCCACTTCGATATCATAAGCATGATGTATTTTGCCGGCCATATCTATTTCAAGCAATTCATTAAACTGTTTCTCATCTTCTTTTCTTGTCGTTTGTAAATAATGGCCATTATCCAGCTTGGTAAAAACCAGTCGGCTTTCCAAGGAGGAATACCAACGCACATTTGCCTCGTCATCAACTGCATATGTATAACCTTTCGTCGGCACCATAAAAGTAAGCCCTTCTTCCATGTCTTCCGGATTAGCTTCCACTACTTCTGTATCCATGAAATCATCCGGTAACGCTTCCGTCTCCATTTCCACTTCCGCTTCTTCCTTCTTTTCTCCTTCGTCGAATAGTTCAACAAGCACTTTATTTTCCCTATCAGGAAAAAGCCCTAACACAGGGATAACATGCGTAGTTTGGGACTCGTCCCACATTTTTTTGATAGGCTTTCCTTCTTCCGCTCCAGTGGTAACTTGTACTTGCATGGGCTCTTCCGTTTCAAACATCAACAGAGCACTCAAAGGAGAGGTGTCGTAAGGATCTATTTTTACCAGCGGATCATTTACGGTGTAAGTGTCTTCCTTAAATTCCTCTTGTATTTCCTCTTCCGTTTTCTGCTGATCTGTTTGTCTATCCGTGTCATAACTGGATACTTGAGACGTATATGGATTGGTAAGGGGTTCATAATCCTTGCTTGGTTTCTCAAAAACATCTTTTGGTTCTTCTTCGACTCCACACGCTCCAAGAGCCAACAACATAATAAAAAACATACTTCTTAAAGAAAATTTTATGTAATAATGCAATTTATCAACACCTGCCTTTACTCACATCATAGCTTACCATTTTTCAAGCAGGAATTCTCAGATTATGTCTCGTTTGGTATCGAAAACTTGATGCTCACAAAATTTGAATAGCAAGTGCCTTCGTTTCGCTTAGGCTGGAAAAAGAAGACAACCTTTTTCAAGCCATAGAAACATTCCCCTTCGAAACATCTAAAAGCGAGTATCTTAGTTGTATTTAAGCAGATAGACAATGAGACACTTTTTCATCCGCAAAAATAAAGCAAGAGGTTCAACCTCCTGCTTTGCTGTAATCGTCTATGAATCCTTATCTGTATAAATCGGGCTCTCCTTCTCTGTAATGGTAGTTGCGATATTTTGCGACAAATATTTTTCTTTAATTTTCTCCAGCAAAATCGTTCTGTCCATTTCGTCCAGCAATTCTATTTCCTTCATTATCTTCTCAGGGAGCGACATGCGTCATCACCTCCAAAGATTTATTTGTTTTCTTTTCTATTTCCTTTTATCCGGAATTTTAAACGGTGAATTTAAAATAAAGCTTTGATCCATTGAGGCATTTTTTCGAAAAAACTCTTTCTTTTTTATCGATTTGCTAGTGTCAGAGCTTTTTTCATTGGTGACATTCTTTTTTTCTATGACATTCAAACAAAAATAGTAACTTCCATTAATATAAAACCCTCGTTCCTCCTTTGCTCGCTTATTTAATTCAATCCAGCTGTTCTTTCATTCCTGTCATTCACGATTGCATTCATTTTTCTCCTTCTATATACTAAATATAACAACATTTTTGTAAGCGTTTTCCAAACATTTACTCAGGAGGGATTTTCATGTCAGATATTTTAATGCCGGATGAAAAGCTAGCCAATTTCATCGAGGGAAGATGGAAAGAAACGGAAAATTATCGCAATGTCACTAACCCTGCCAACGGAAAAACCATTACACAAGTTCCGCTTTCTACAGCCAAAGAAGTAGATGAAGCAGTACAAGCAGCTCAGCAAGCGCAAAAGGAATGGGCTCTCGTCCCTGCTCCTCAGCGTGCAGAAGTTTTATACCGCGTAGGGTCGATTATGAAAGCGCGGAAAGAACAGCTCGCCCAACTATTAACTTTGGAAAATGGGAAAGTGCTGGAAGAAGCACGCGGCGAAGTACAGGAAGGAATTGACATGGCCTTTTATATGGCCGGAGAAGGCCGCAGATTATTCGGTCAAACCACCAATGCAGAACTGAAAGATAAATTTGCTATGAGCGTGCGTGCTCCAGTCGGGGTAGTCGGCATTATTACACCTTGGAACTTCCCTATTGCCATCGCGACTTGGAAGTCTTTTCCGGCTATTGTAGCAGGGAACGCCGTTATTTGGAAACCGGCAACGGAGACGCCGATTATGGCTTACGAACTTGCCCAAATTTACGAAGAAGCTGGCTTGCCTCAAGGTGTCGTGAATGTCGTCTTCGGAACAGGAGGAGACGTTGGTGATGCTATGGTGCACCATTCAGCTATTAAAGTCATTTCATTTACAGGATCTGAACAAACCGGAAGCCATGTCGCCAGCGAATGCGGGAAGCAATTGAAGAAAGTTTCTTTGGAAATGGGCGGAAAAAACGCCATTATTGTCATGGATGATGCTGATTTAGACCTCGCTGTAGAAGGAATTGTTTGGAGTGCCTTTGGAACGAGCGGACAGCGTTGTACCGCCTGCAGCCGTATCATTGTTCATGAAAACGTCAAGGAGGAAGTCGAGAAAAAACTATTATCAGAAATGGAAAAATTGTCGATTGGAGACGGCCTTGATGAAAGCAATAAAGTGGGGCCGATTATTAACCAGCAAGGTGTGGATAAAATCAACTATTATATGGAGGTTGGTAAGAACGAAGGTGCCAGATTGTTGGATGGCGGTGTTGAGCTTACCAAAGGAGCTTACGAAGACGGTTATTATTTCGCACCAACTCTTTTTTCAGATGTTACCAATGACATGCGAATTGCCCAGGAAGAAATCTTCGGCCCTGTCGTATCGCTTATTCCGGTACCATCTTTTGAAGAAGCAATCGAAGTGAACAACAGCGTCGCTTATGGGCTGTCCAGCTCTATTTTCACCAAAGACGTCAACCAAGTATTCCAAGCGCAACGCGATTTAGATACGGGCATTATTTATGTCAACGCAGGCACCACCGGAGCTGAAATTCATCTGCCATTTGGCGGTACGAAAGGCACAGGGAACGGTCATCGTGATTCCGGCGTGCAAGCATTGGATGTGTTTACAGAGTGGAAAGCTGTTTATGTCGATTACAGCGGTAAGCTCCAGCGTGCTCAGATAGATGTGGAATGAAAAAATAGTAGAACATTTTTTAATAAATCATTGTGATATCGTATCAATTTTTATAATGAATATTGATTTTTCAACGAGCGGAACCAGCTGATTTGGTTTCGCTTGTTCTTTTAATGACTGCTTCAAACAGCATTTGCGAAACAACCGTAATGTTTTACGAAGATTTGCCTTATTGTACCAGGATGAACCAAGCCTTTTTTCCTCTTAAACATCAAAGATCTTCGTGATATAATTACAATAACTTGAATAAAAATCGGATTGGTTTTTAATAGGGGGGAGAACAATGGGAAGCACAAAAAAATACAACAAATTTAAATGGATCCTTCATACGGTTTTCCTCATTTTTGCCCTCAGTTTGATTGTGATTTCGCTTGTCGCATGGAGTGAGATGGACCGGGCGTTTCTCTATTTGCTTTTAGGAATCGTTTACGCAGCTGAAAGTGGATTTGGATTGTATAAAAGTGTTCAGCAAAAGACGGTGTAGTAAAAATGCCTGACTCCTTTATACGAAAGCTTGATCTGCACTACACCTTCCTCGCGAGCGCTTTAGTTACAGCAATACTGTAAGAAAATTTTAAATAAAAGAGGTTTTTTTAATGACGAATAATGACTTAAGCAGCCAAGTGCTTCAAGCAGTGACTGAATTGTCTCATCAATTAACACGCTCTGAAGAACGATTAAACAATAAGATGGTTGGCATAGAAGAGCGATTAGATAATAAGATGGATGCTATAGAAGAACGATTGGATAATAAGATGGACGCTGTAGAAGAGCGATTGTCAGCAAGAATAGATTCCCTGGGTAACAGAGTGACTACGAATGAGGAACGATCAAAACAAATTCACCAAAAAACAGATAAATTTGCTGCGAAACTCGACGTATTATCAGAGGGACTGTTAGAAACACAAGCAGATGTCAGGATGCTTAAAAAGACAAAATAGCTTAAAAGTCAAATCCTTTTGAAGTTTTCAACATGTTTCTTTTCAAATAAAAAAGGCAGCAAATCCATATGATTTACTACCTTTTTACAAGTCACCTAAGTATCTTATTTTTTCTTCACCGTTTCTAAAAAGCTCAACACATTAATGGTGAAAAGCTGAATGGCATCTTTTGCTCCTTTGACACCATGGCCTGCTTCCAAATGTTTAAAAATTGCCCCGCCAAGCACAATATTAATCATCACTGTGCCTATTCTGCTGAACTTTTTCCCAAATAAAGATAACATCAAGAATATAGAACCGATTAATTCAAAAAATCCAACAACTCGCATCATTGGGCGTGATACGTTAAATCCTTCTTTAAATGCAATAGAAGTCTGCTCATCGTTTTTCACTTTAGGCAAACTGCTTTTAAATACTTTGTTTGCTACATACCCGTTCGCAGCATGTTTTAGCATAAACCTTCACTCCTGTTTTTCTTTAAATTCTTTTGCTCGTTTTTTGAAAGACGAACACAATTTTTTATTTTACTATAAGAAATGAAGTAAAGCCATTTTAAAGCTCATGAAAAGATTTAGGTTTATTTTCTCTAAAGGTAACATATAGGCTGTTGATTTCTTCTGATGTTAGTTGTTACTTTTCATGCTGTTTTTCCACAAATAAAGGAACAGATGGCTCCCCTTTTTTCTGTTTAATGATACGGTCTACATAGTCTTCTGTAATTTCTTTTACTTCCTTATTCATTAATAAAAGTGGCACTAAATTAACCAGCGTAACCCCTGCCAGCAGTATATCTAAAAATTCCCATATAAACTGCAAGCCGCCGATTGCGCCAATGAAAATGGCAATCACATAAATGAAGCGACTGATTTTTGAAGCAGTTAATCCAAATAAATATTCCACTTGCTTTTCACCGAAGAAAATTAAAACCATAATTGTCGTGATCACAAATAAAAATAAGAAAACAGCAACAAACAAGCTGCCGTAAAAGTCTCCCACAACTGTCGAGAGCGCTACATCCACCATAATAGAAGCTTTGCCAGGTCCCACTTGCTGCCAGGCTCCTGTAGTCAACACAACTAAACCAGTCATGGAACAAATTACTATTGTATCCATGAATACACTTAAAATTCCCCAAATAGCTTGTTTGGAAGGATGGTCTGTTTGAGCTGCAGAATGTGCGAAAGGTGCTGTTCCAAGGCCTGCTTCATTGGAGTATAACCCTCTGGCCAACCCCCAACGGAGTGCCCCGGCAATCGCAGCGCCGGCAAATCCTCCGGAAGCTGAGACTGGGGTAAACGCATGTTTAAAAATCAAGCCAAACGCCAGTGGCAACTGATCGATATGCCACAGAATAACGATACCTGTCGCCAAAATGTATGTAAAAATCATAAACGGTACCACTTTATCCGTGACAGAGCCAACTCTTTTAATACCTCCTATCACGATAGCTCCAATGATAATGGCAAGCACAATACCAACAATCGTCTGATTCAAGCCAAAAGCGGATTTAAGTTGAGTTGCGACTGAATTAGACTGCACCATCGTACTTGCGAACACTTCGAGCATTAAAAAGAAAGCAAATGCTTCAGCAAGCGGACGCCAGCCGAGCCCTTTTTTAATGTAATAAACAGCGCCACCTACCCACTCGTCATCTTCATTTTGTTCGCGGTATTTTAAACCGAGAATAATCTCTGCATATTTAGTCGCCATCCCAATTAAGGCAACCATCCACATCCAGAATAGTGCTCCAGGTCCGCCAAGAGAAATAGCAACAGCTACACCTACAATATTCGTAGCGCCTGCGGTTGTACCGAGACTGGCAGAAAATGCTTGAAAAGGCGTAATCGTTCCTTGCTTTTTGTTTTTCTTGAACATCGTTCCAACTGTATTTTTCATCACATGAGGAAAATAGCGAAATTGGAAAAATTTAAGTCGGTTGGTATAGGTCACACCCGTTAAAATAAGTAACGTCGCTACAATATATGTCATGAGAAAATCGGATACACTGGAAACCAAACTTTCAATCACTTCCATTGTTTTCTCCACTCTTTCTCAAACTTTTAATTAGTAATCCTTTTTTATTTTTTTATAAAACATAGTACCTAACCACAGATATTTTGTGTATTTTTTATAGAAGAAAGAACCATATAGTAAGCGTGATCAGTGCTATTGTAAGCAGTACTTTGCTCATCACAAACATGTTTTTGCTAATGCCTGCTTTTCTTTCTATAAAACGACTGTAAATAATAATCATCACAAATCCCAAAAACGTCAAAATCTGTCCTGCCGCGTCATGAAGCACAACAATATACCGCATCACTGCAAGGCCTATTAATAGAAACCCGAAATATCCAACACTTATGTAAAACATATCTTGAAATTTTTGATTCACATCTACCTGCTCTTTTAAAGTTCCAGCTTTCTTCCAGTTAATCCATCGCATGCTCTTTCATTTAAGTAAGCAGGTCCGCTGCTTATTCTGCATTCTTATTTGCTAACCAAAAAGACAGTATGGCACTAATCAAAGCACTCCAAAAGGGGTAATTTAAAAAAGTTCCATTAAAACCGATATTTCTTTCCCCCGGAGCATGCCTTCCCATATGCCAGGTTTTATTCATATCAGGCGCAAATGACGACGTTAGTAAAAAACCGGACAACCATTCCATAGCCATCGTCACTGTAAAAAATAAAACAATAAAACTTCCAATAAAAATCAAATATTTTTTCATTGTCACCCTCCTGACCGTTTCCTACATTTCATCATATACAATATGGAAAAAGCAAACTATAAAAAGAAAAAGCCGCTTTTCTATATTGCAGTGTCAGTTGTTGAGCGGGCTTTTAAAAATATTTACGCAGTACGCGAAGAGCCTCTTATCCAGCCGGATCTAATCCACTTCTCAAGGCTTTCATTCCCTGAAACGACATCGATTGGTGAAAGTACAATGACACATATTTTCGATTACCCACACGTCTGTTGAGGGAAACTCCGCGTGTTGCAAGTCTAATTACACATCAGAGGACTACATTTTCACCTTTTTCAGCCTTTATCGCACATGAGTCGAGCCTAATTTCACAAGTTTAAAATTATCCGCACCTTCCTCGAAGATAACTTCACGTACTCCAAATCCAATTACACATCAGAAGATTGAATCCTCACCTCTTTCAGCCTTTATCGCACATGGACTTAGACCAATTTCACGAGTTTAAAATTATCCACACCTTCCTCGAAGATAACTTCACGTACTCCAAATCCAATTACACATCAGAGGACTACATTTTCACTTCTTTCAGCCTTTATCACACATGAGCCTAGCCTAATTTCACGAGTTTAGAATTATACGCACCCTCATCGAAAATAACTTCACATATTCCAAATCCAATTACACATCAGAAGACTAGATCCTCACCTCTTTCAGCCTTTACCGCACATGAGCTTAGCCTAATTTCACGAGTTTAAAATTATCCACACC
>Ga0079226_10001736_pt1 | contig 16743 bp, 17 predicted proteins | sample Poulit2014_FD_76345 | JGI IMG/M metagenome (GOLD analysis project Ga0079226, IMG submission 76345) | Agricultural soil microbial communities from Georgia to study Nitrogen management - Poultry litter 2014 | ecosystem: Environmental > Terrestrial > Soil > Agricultural land | place: USA: Georgia...
GCTAAAAAGTTAGCAAACCTAATGGTTGAAATTGGGAATAATGTTGGTATTAAAACAATCGCAACTATTTCAAGTATGGAAGAACCACTTGGGTATGCGATCGGTAATGCACTTGAAGTAAAAGAAGCAATTTTAACCTTACAAGGTAAAGGCCCAAAAGATTTAACAGAATTATGTTTAAATCTAGGTAGCCAGATGGTACTTTTAGCAGAAAAAGCAGCAAATTTACAAGAAGCACGTCAACTGCTCGAAGCAAATTTGAAAAACGGTAAAGCATTATCTAAATTCCAAACATTTATCAAAAACCAATCAGGGGATGAATCAGTTATTGCTGAACCACATAAACTAGTTAGAGCGAAAAACCAATATGAATTACTAGCTTTAAAAACAGGTTATATCAAAGAGATTAATGCAAATCAGATTGGAAATGCAGCAATGTTACTTGGTGCTGGTCGACAAAACAAAGACTCAATAATTAATTTAGCAGTAGGTATTGTTTTACATAAAAAAGTAGGAGATTTTGTAAATGTTGATGAATCAATTTTAACAATCCATTCTGACGACGAAAATATTGAACAAGTTAAATCTCTTCTATTAAATAATATAATTATATCAGAAGAAAAAGTTGAGCGTTTGCCATTAATATATGAAATAATCTAGTTAATTAAAAATAAATAATAAATTGACATGGAGGCTAGTATGGTTATTGAAAATCATCCTCATAAAGTAAATAAAAAAAACCATCTCACGATAGGTGGATTGGATACAGTAGAAATTGCTAAGGAATATGGAACTCCTTTATATGTTTATGATGTGGAACTAGTGAGAAAAAATGCACGTATGTATGTTGATGCGTTTAAACAAGCAGGTGTAAAAGCACAAGTAGCATATGCGAGTAAGGCGTTTTCTTCAATCGCAATTTTAGAAGTGATCAATCAAGAGAATTTAAGTTTGGATATCGTTTCAGAAGGCGAATTATATACAGCTATAAAAGCAGGATTCCCACCAGAAAAAATTCATTTTCATGGAAACAATAAAAACCGTAAAGAACTAGAAGCGGCAATTGATGCTAATATAGGTTGTATTATTATAGATAATTTTGATGAAATTAATTTATTAGAAACCATTTTAAAAGAAAAGAATAGAGAAATAGATGTTCTTATTAGAATTACGCCAGGAATCGAATCAGAAACGCATAAATTTATTATGACGGGGAATGAAGATTCTAAATTTGGTTTTAATCTTCAAAATGGGCAAGCGGATCAAGTTTTTGAAATCCTCAAAAATCATCCTACAATTCATCTAACAGGAGTACATAGTCATATCGGTTCACAAATTTTTTCTGAAGAAAGTTTTTTATTGGCAGTAGAAGCATTATTTAATTTAATCGAACAATGGTTTGAAAGAGATGAATTTATTCCTAAAGTGATGAATTTTGGGGGTGGGTTTGGAATTAGGTATACAAAAGAAGACACACCTATTCCTTATAATAAATATGTGGAAGCTATTGTTAAAGCAACAAAAGAAAAAACTTTAGAAATAGGTATTCCAATGCCCGAAATTTGGATTGAGCCGGGTAGATCGATTGTCGGTGAAGCAGGTATATCACTTTATCAAGTAGGCTCTCAAAAGACAATTGAAGGTGTAAGAAAGTATATTTCAGTTGACGGTGGTATGAATGATAATATACGTCCAGCCCTCTATGACGCTAAATATGAAGCAGTTTTAGCTAACCGAGTTCAAGCTGAAGAAAAAGAAGAAGTGTCGATTGCCGGTAAATGTTGTGAATCAGGTGATATGCTTATTTGGGATTTATATTTACCAAAAAGTTATCCAGGTGATTATTTAGCAATGTTTTCTACAGGAGCATACGGTTATTCAATGGCAAGTAATTATAATCGTTTTAGTAAACCGGCAGTTGTTTTTGTTGAAAAAGGAGAATCTCATTTAGTTATAAGAAGAGAATCAAATGAAGATATTATTAAAAATGATTTATCTTATCTAGAGTGAGTACTTTACTTTTACTTATAGAAAAAATAGCGTAATATGAGTATATAAATTAATATTGGGGAGATAATAATATGCAAAAAGGTTATTTTGAATTAGAAAATGGTAATAAAATTGAATTTGAATTATATGAAGAAGAAGCACCAAATACAGTAAAAAACTTTGTAGATTTAATTAATGATAATTTCTATGATGGTTTAACGTTTCACCGTGTAATTCCAGGTTTCGTTAGTCAAGGTGGTTGTCCAAACGGAACAGGTACAAGTGGAAGCGGAAAAACAATTAAATGTGAAACAGAAGGAAATCCTCATAAACATGAAGAAGGGTCACTTTCAATGGCGCATGCTGGTAAAGATACAGGAAGTTCTCAATTCTTTATTGTACATGAACCACAACCCCATTTAGATGGTGTTCATACTGTTTTCGGAAAAGTAACTTCAGGTATTGAACATGCAAAAGCAATGTCTAATGGTGATGTAATGAAAGAAGTAAGAATCACAGAATAAAGAGATATTTTTAATTAGGATGTGAAAAATGATTGTAAATATTATTATACTCATCTTAATTATTGTACCTATAAGTCTTTTAGTTCATGAACTCGGTCATCTTTTTGGCGCACAATGCCTTAAAGCTGATCGAGTTATTATTTCAATAGGTACAGGTAAAAAAATCAAAAGATTTACTATGAGGCAAATGACATTGGATATATATTTTTTAATTATGTTTCATGCTCACACGCATAGCGAGCGTAATCCGAATTTTAGTAATAAAGAATTTGCCTTTATTACTGCAATGGGGCCTCTATTTAGTTTGATTTTTACAATCTTTTTTGGCGTATTATTATTTGTGTTCAATACAGACGTTATTATTTACTTTTTTTTATTTAATCTATGGTTAACAATCACAAATTTAATACCTTTTAAATTTAAAAATCAAATGTCGGATGGTTATCTAATACTTACTTTGTTAAAGTAATTTATAATTACAATATAAAGTATTAAGTATAGAGTTAAGACTATAAAAATTACGATACACAATCGCGAGGGGTTTTTTATGCTTATACGTTATAAAAGTAATCAAGAAAAAATTGCTATGGGACTTTTGTCTTTTATGCCAGAAGAAAAAGATGTGAAAGTTTTACAAGAAACAATGAGTTCATATAAGAACAAAGAAAATTGGCATCTTTATTTATTAAAAGAATCTGATGACTTTGTTGGTGCTATAGGAGTAAGATTGACTGATGATATGACAGCAGTCATTCAACATATATCTGTGAATCCGTCTTTTAGAAAAAAAGGAAAAGCACGTAAAATGATTCAAGAAATTTCTTTAATGTATAAGAAAGATTATAAGTTATGTTCAAATGAAGATACATTTGAACTAATTAATAAATGTAATAATATGATTAATTATGAACTAGCAGATAAAACCAGACCTTAAGTGTCTGGTTTTATCTATTTATATACATAATACAACTTAATATATGGTAAAATTAAAGATAATAATTGTTTTATGTATAAAGGAGATAATTATGAATCAAGTTTACGAAGTAAAGACAGATGTTTTTGAGGGGCCTCTTGATTTATTGCTTCATTTAATTAAACAATTAGAAATAGATATATATGATATCCCAATGACAGAAATTACAAATCAATATATGCAGTTCATCAAAAAGATGAAAAATATACAGCTTGATATTGCAAGTGAATATTTAGTTATGGCAGCTACATTACTTGCGATAAAAAGCGATATGTTATTGCCTAAGAAAGAAATTAGTCATGAAGATGAATATATGGAGGACCCACGTGAAGAGTTAATAGAACGTTTGATAGAATATCGCAAATATAAAGATATCGCTGACCAATTAAAAGACAAAGAAATTGAAGATAATCGTGTATACACAAGAGCGCCGATTATTTTTAAAGAAATATTAAATAAACCACAAATAACTAAAGGTAATATTTCAATTTATGAAATGGTCTCAGCTTTAGAAACTGTTTTATTAAGACATAAATGGCATGAACCACTAGATACAAAAATTGACCGAAAAGAAATTTCTATTGAAAAAAGTATGATATATATTACAGATTACTTAAATCTTCATCCAAAACAAGTGAAATTTAGTGAATTGTTTCAAATACCAGATAAATTATATATAGTCACAACATTTATGGCTATCCTTGAACTTATGAAACAAAACCAAATTACCTGTTTACAAGATGAACAATTTAGCGATATTTATGTAAGTTTAATGGGGGAAAGTTATGAGTGAACTTAATTTGAAAGCCGTTTTAGAAGGTTTATTATTTTCTTCAGGCCATGAGGGAATAACGGTTAAACAAATAAGCGATGTATTAGAAATTACACCGTCTGACGTTAATTATTTAATTGAAGAGCTTTCTTTTGATTATGAATATGCTAATCGAGGTATAAAAATATCTGAATCACAAAACAAGTATTATTTAACAACTAAACCTGAACATAATATTTATTACAAACGAATGTTAGAATCGCCAAATCAAGCCAAGCTATCACAAGCAGCTCTCGAAACACTAGCTATTATAGCATATAATCAACCAATCACACGTGTAGAAATTGAAGAAATTAGGGGTGTTAACAGTGATCGTGCTGTACAAACTTTAGTTGCACGCTCTTTAATTGAGGAAAAAGGAAAGAAAGATTCGGTTGGTAAGCCTATTTTATTTGGAACATCAATTGACTTTTTAACATTTTTTGGATTGAGCAACATTGAAGATTTACCACAATTACCTGAAGATGTAAATCAGCAAATAATCGAGAAAGAAGCAGATTTGTTTCTGCAAACTAAAGATAAAACTAATTAAATTAACTTATAACTCAATACAGACACATTTGTTAGTAAAAACTATGTAAAAAGAATCTTTAATTGGACTGTATTGAAATCTAATTGATATACTATATAGGATTATTAGTGTTTTAGTAATACTATGTTTAAGAAAAAAGAAAAGGTGATTATATGTCAGATTCATTAGAAAGAGTACAAAAAATTATCGCGCAAAGTGGTTTAACATCTAGAAGAAAAGCTGAAGATTTAATTACTGAGGGCAGAGTCCAAGTTAATCAAGAAACAATCACAGAACTTGGTACAAAGGTTTCCCCGAAAGATGAAGTTTCTGTAGATGGTTTACCTTTATATAAAGAGAAATTAGTCTACTTTCTTTTATACAAGCCACGCGGTGTAATTTCAAGCGTTAACGATGATAAAGATCGTGAAGTTGTAACAGACCTTTTAGCGGATGTAGAAGAACGTGTATTTCCAATAGGTCGTTTGGATTATAATACTTCGGGTGCTTTATTATTAACAAATGACGGTGATTTTGCAAACTTACTAATGCATCCTCGTTACGAAATGGAAAAAATATATGTAGCTAGATTAGAAGGTATTCCTACAACAAGTCAATTAGAACAATTAAAAACGGGTGTTTATGATGATGGCGATAAGTTGACAGCTGTTAGTCATCGCGTGTTATCAGTTGATAGGAAAAAAAATATCATGATTCTTGAAATTAAATTACAAGAAGGAAAAAACAGACATATTCATAGAATGATGGAAGGTATTGGTTTCCCTGTTGCTAAGTTAAAGCGAGAGAAATTCAGTTTTATAACACTCGATGGATTACAACAAGGCCAACACCGTCATCTAACTTTTAAAGAAGTTAAAGAATTAACTGAGTTAGCTAAAGAGAATAATAATTGATAACTCATTAAAATATATTATCTTTTAAGAGGTGAATTTTTTGGGCTTAGGAAAGGTTAGAGAAAAGAAAAAGAATAAAATGAGAAACCGTTATATATATAGAGCGTCAATCCTAGCTGTTTTAGTAGCAGCAGTTGTTTATGCACTTGTTACGAATTTAACAGGTGAAAAAGATACGAAATATGAAATAGGAGATCAAGCTCCTAATTTTGAACTTATACAAGTAAATCATAATAATGAAAATGAAAAAATAAAATTAAGTGAATTAGAAGGAAAAGGCGTCATGCTTAATTTTTGGGGTACTTGGTGTCCGCCATGTAGAGACGAAATGCCTTATATGGAAGATTTATATCCTGAATATAAAGAAAAAGGGATTGAAATTGTTGCAGTGAACCTTGACCAAAGTAAATTAAAAATAGAGCAATTCATTAATGAATTCGATTTAACTTTTCCAGTACCACATGATGTTAGAGATGAAGTAAGAGAATTATATGGCGTTGGACCACTTCCTAGTACAATTTTTATCAGTCCTGATGGCGTAATTAATGACATTGTAATAGGTGGTTTAACATTAGATCGATTAGAAGCACACTTAAAGGAAATTCAACCTAAGTAAGAAATTGTGAGGGATTTAAATTGGATAAAATAAAATGTGAATGTGGTCATATTAACCCAGAAGGAACAGTCCTATGTGAGGCTTGTGGTAAACCTGTGGAAGGCAACCAACATATGGAAGGGAATGACAGTCATAAATTACTAAACATGCGTTATGACGGAAGTGCCAGAAGATCATTAACATATAATCGAAGAATCATCGATCGCATTTGGACTTTTTTCTCGTCTGTAAAAGTTGGTATTTGGTTAATTGCCCTTACCTTAATTGCTAGTATTATTGGTACAATATTTCCACAAGCAATGTACATACCTGCAGACGCACCTAACCGAGACCCAGCAGTTTTCTATGAAGACTACTATGGCATTTTTGGTAAAATTTATTATCAATTAGGCTTTCATGAAATGTATGATGCATGGTGGTATATTTTATTAATCGCTTTAATAGGTATTTCTTTAGTTATCTGTAGTTTAGATCGGTTTATACCTTTGCGTCGTGCCTTAAAAATGCAGAAGCCAAACCGTCATGAAAAGTTTTTATCAAGGCAACGTTTATATAGTAAAAGTGAAGATATCACAGAAGAAGAAAAGCAGAAAATTGTCGAATCTCTAAAAAAGCAACGTTATAAAATTACCGAAGAAGACGGGCATATTTTAGCTGAAAAAGGTAGATTTTCAAGATGGGGTCCTTATGTAAACCACATCGGTTTGATTATTATATTATTGGCAGCAATATTTAGAATAACTCCTTTCTTTTATTTAGATGAATACGTTTGGGTACGTGAAGGTGAAGAAATAGTCATACCAGGCACTAATAATGAATATTATATTGAGAATAAAAAATTCACCTTAGATCTTTACGATAAAGATGACCCGCGTTATAAAGAGGCAATTGAAAAAGCTGGAGAAGTACACAAAGGTTATAAAACTGATTTGGTAATCTCTAAAGTTAAAGAAGATGCAGTAGTTGGTTCAGCTGATGAATTAGAAGTGGTAAAACATGATCAAGTTGAAATGAATAAACCAGTTAAGTTTGATGGTTACACATTATACCAATCTGGTTATCAAGAAAATGAATTTAAAACAATGTATTTTGAAATAGCTAAAGCAGACGATGAAAATCAAGAAGCTTTAGGTGAAATAGAAATTGATTTACAAAATCCTGAAAAGTCATATGAATTAGATAATGGTGTTCGTGTACAATTAGATCAGTATTATCCAGATTACGTAATTGAAGATGGAGAACCAACGACAAAAACAAAGTATCCTAGAAATCCTGCTTTTGTCTTTAGTGTTTACCCACCAGATAGTGATGAAGGAGAACTAAGTTTCTTAGGTATTGGACAGAATATTGATCCTACAGGAGAAAACGAATATGTATTGAATATGAACACGATGCCAGAAACTCTATATGTTAGTGGAATAACTGTTAGAAGAGACTATACTTTACCACTGTTCTTTATTGGAGCAGCTATCTTTATGATTGGTGTCATACAAGGGATGTATTGGCAACACCGTCGTATTTGGTTAAACCCAAATAAAGGTAACTTATTAATAGCAGCACATACTAATAAAAACTGGTTCAGTATTAAAAAAGAAATAGAAAAAGCAATTGAAGGAACAAATGTAGAGATGGTTGAAGATCAACAAGAGTTAGAAAAATAAATGAATAAAAGGAGTGTCTTTAATTGACTAGTATAATGAGTACAAGTATTTTCACATTTTATGTCATCTCGATTGTGCTTTATTTAATAGCAACATTATTTTTTGGAGCAACAGTGAGAGATAAAAACAAAGCTGGGAAAACTAAAAAAAGCAATGCTGGAAAAATTGGAATTACATTAACTATTATTGGTTTTTCTACACATATTATTTACTTTATTTTACGATGGATAGCAAGTGGACATGCACCAGTAAGTAATATGTTTGAATTTGTTACATTCTTAGGAATGAGTATAGTGTTTGCGTTTATTATCCTTTACTTTATTTATAAGTTAAATATTTTAGGATTATTCGCATTACCAATTGCTTTAATGATACTTGCCTATGCGAGTATGTTCCCAACGGATATATCACCATTAGTACCATCATTACAAAGCCCATGGTTATATATTCATGTGACAACAGTATCTTTAGCGCAAGGGATTTTAGCGATAAGTTTTGTAGCAGGACTAATTTATTTACTTGCTACAATTAATCAAACAATCAGAAGCAAGAAAACATTTTGATTAGAAGCAATTATGTTTAGTATTTTCTTAGTGTTTGGTTTTGTCATTGCATCAAGTGGCTTTAACTTTACAAACTACGAAGTACAATATGAGTATACTGAAGATGTTCAAGGACAACAGCAGTTATTAACTGCTGAATACCATATGCCGCCTATAGTAGGTGTTCAAGCCGATAAAAATCCAACTACATTAACACCTGATAAAATGGAACCGTTAATGAACACACCAGGTTGGATGAAAGGTGTAGATTCTGCTCGTAAGTTAAATAGCGTTATTTGGTCATTTATAGTAGGTGGAGCTCTTTACTTAATTACTCGATTAGCTCTACGTAAACGTGTTAGTGCTTGGATTCAGCCTTTCTTAAGAAATATAAACACAGATTTAGTCGATGAAGTAACCTATCGTTCAGTAGCAATCGGTTTCCCAGTCTTTACATTAGGAGGACTAATTTTTGCCTCAATTTGGGCTCAAATTGCTTGGGATAGATTCTGGGGTTGGGATCCAAAAGAGGTATGGGCATTAATTACATTCCTGTTTTATGCTGTATTCCTTCATTTACGTTTATCGCGGGGGTGGCACGGCGAAAAATCAGCATGGCTAGCAGTAATCGGCTTTGTAATTATTATGTTTAATATTATCGTCGTTAACTTAGTGCTTGCTGGTCTTCATTCATACGCATAAATATAAGAAAAAACATGGCAGAATTATCTTGTCATGTTTTTTCTTATACATTTGTTAACATATCGTTTATACTTATTTATAGATGTTTAAGGGAGGCTACACTAAATGAACGAGACAAAGACAATTTTAGTGGTTGATGATGAAGAAAGAATTAGACGTTTAATTAGAATGTATTTGGAGAGAGATGAATTTATAGTTGAAGAAGCTGAAAATGGAGAAATCGCTTTAGAAATGGCTCTTAAAAAAGATTATGATGTCATTTTATTAGATGTTATGATGCCTGTTATGGATGGTTTAGAAATGTGTGAGTATTTACGTGAGGAAAAAAATACTCCTGTTATTATGTTAACTGCTAAAGGGGAAGAGTCTAATCGTGTCCAAGGTTTTGAAGTAGGGGTAGATGATTATATAGTAAAACCATTTAGTCCACGTGATGTTGTTCTACGAGTGAAAGCTGTCTTACGTCGAACTCATAATTTAAATGTAGGAAACAATAACCAAGCAAGTAACCTTATCGTTTTCCCACACTTAACTATCGATTTGGATGCTTATCGTGTTACAGCTAAGAATAAAGAGATCAATTTAACGCCTAAAGAATATGAGCTTCTTGTCTTTTTATCACAATTTCCTGATAAAGTTTTTAAACGTGAAGATTTATTAAAAGAAGTTTGGGAATATGAGTTCTTTGGTGATTTAAGAACAGTAGATACACATGTAAAACGTTTGAGAGAGAAGTTAACAAATGTTTCTAAAGAAGCTGCTCAAATGATAGTTACTGTTTGGGGTGTAGGATATAAACTTGAAGTAGATGATGACTAATGTTTTGGCGTAGCGTTGTTGGAAAACTAGTAATAACTATTTTATTACTAGTTTCTTTTGTCTTGTTTATTTTAACTATTTTATTATTACAATTTTTTGAGAGTTTTCATATTCAAGAAGCTGAAAAGACAATGATGCAATCTGCATCTAAAATTGCATTGCTTATAGAAGAACATGACGATAAATCAACAATTATGGAGATGACAAATGTTGTAAAAGATTCTTCTACAAGAGTAGTTGTCTATCATAAAGACGGAAGTATGTGGGAATCACAAACGTCTAATGATAAATTAGTGAACTTAGGAAATTTGCTTCCAGATAAAGATTCAGATTTACAAAAAGTTATTTCAGCACATAAGAATGTCACAAAGCAAACCGAAATAGAAGATGAAACTGAAGTGATTGTGGTTGCCACACCTGTTGAAAATAAAGAAATTGGTGTCGTTGTTTATCAAACACTCGATGTTGTTAATCAGACTAGAGCACAGACGACTAAATTAATTTTTGTTGCTGCAGGGATAGCTATTATACTTACAATTATTTTTGCTGTCTTTTTATCAACAAGAATAACCGCTCCTTTAATCAAAATGCGTGAAGCTGCTTTTGATTTAGCTCGAGGTGAATTTAATACAAAAGTACCTATTTTAACACATGATGAAATTGGAGAATTAGCTATTGCGTTTAATCGAATGGGTAGACAATTAAAATTTCATATTAATGCTTTAAATCAAGAAAAAGAACAATTATCTAGTATTGTGAATTCAATGGCAGATGGTGTCATTACGTTAAACCGTCATGGAGATATGATTGTAACAAATCCGCCTTCTGAGCAATTCATCCAAGATTTATATTTTGAGAAGAATATAAATACAGACTTAGATAATCAACAACTACCAGACGTTTTGGATGAATTGTTACAAAAGGTTATTCGTGGTGAAAAAGAAGCTATATATGAAATTAGTTTACAGGGACGCGACTGGGTTATGATTATGACTCCTTTATACGATAAAACTTTTGTAAGAGGTGCTGTAGCTGTTATGCGTGATATGACTGAAGAAAGACAACTAGATAAGTTACGTACAGACTTTATTGCAAATGTATCGCATGAATTAAGAACACCAATCGCACTCATGCAAGGTTACAGTGAAGCAATTGTCGATGATATTGCAGATTCAAAAGAAGAAAAAAATGAGCTGGCTCAAATTATTCATGATGAATCTTTAAGGATGAGTCGTTTAGTGAATGAGTTACTTGATATTGGTAGAATGGAAGCAGGCCATATTGAATTGCATAAACAGGAAATTGATATTAAACCTTTTATAGAAAAAATCTATCGTAAATTTATTGGTATTTCTGAAGAACAAAAAATCACACTAGAATTAATTGAAAAAATAAAAGACCCTATTGCAATTTTTGATGCTGACCGAATAGAACAAGTGTTCACAAATTTAATAGATAATGCGATTAGACATACTGACGAGGGTGGACTCATTAATGTGAAAGTTACTAATACAAGTGAGCATCTCCATGTCGAAATAGAAGATAATGGTTCAGGTATACCAAAAGAGGATTTATCATTTATATTCGAACGTTTTTATAAAGCAGATAAATCAAGAACAAGAACGGATAAGAAAAAAGGCACTGGCCTTGGTTTAGCTATAACTAAACATATTGTCTCAGCTCATCAAGGTACTATATCAGTTAAAAGTAAAGAGGGTATTGGAACGACTTTCAGTTTTAAAATTCCGAAAATTGATTCCTCAAATAATTAAAACTAAAAAATCACATCTTTTACATGAGTAAATGTAAAGGATGTGATTTATTTTATTTAAAAACCATTGCCGCTTCTACAGCTTTTTGCCAACCGCTATATAATTTATCACGCTCACTTATTTCCATAGAGGGTTCGAATGTTTCATCAATTTTCCAATGATTAGTTATTTCATCTTTGTTTTTCCAAAATCCAATCGCTAATCCAGCGAGATAAGCTGAACCAAGTGCAGTTGTTTCATTTGTTATAGGTCTTTCTACAGGCACCTGTAATAAATCACTTTGGAATTGCATTAATACATCATTACTTACAGCACCACCATCAACACGCAGTTTTTTTAAAGAGATTTCTGAATCCTTTTCCATCGCGTCTAAGACATCTTTTGTTTGATAAGCAAGTGATTCAAGTGTTGCACGAATAAAATGTTCTTTAGTTGTACCTCTCGTTAAGCCGAAAATAGATCCGCGCACATCACTATCCCAATATGGCGCACCTAAACCGACAAACGCTGGTACAACGTATACTCCTTCAGTAGATTCAACACGCCTTGCATATTCTTCACTTTCTGGTGAATATCTAAACATTCTTAAACCATCTCGTAACCATTGTATAGCTGAACCTGCGACAAAAATGCTACCTTCTAATGCGTATTCTACTTTACCATCTAGTCCCCAAGCAATTGTAGTAAGCAGTCCATTTTTTGATTTAACAGGCGTTTCACCAGTGTTCATCAACATGAAACAACCAGTTCCATATGTATTTTTAACCATGCCTTCTTCAAAACATGCTTGCCCGAATAAAGCTGCTTGCTGATCTCCTGCAATGCCTGCAATTGGAACGGAATGACCAAAAAATAAATCTGGATGAGTTTCAGTATAAATATGAGAAGAAGGCTTAACATCTGGCAACATTGATTTAGGAACAGTTAAAATTTCAAGAAGTTCTTCATCCCATGTTAAATCATATATATTATACATTAAAGTCCGTGAGGCATTAGTATAATCAGTAACATGTTTTTTTCCATTCGATAATTTCCAAATGAGCCAAGTATCGATTGTCCCAAAAATAAGTTCACCTTTCTCAGCACGCATGCGAGCTCCTTCGACATTATCTAATATCCATTTTACTTTCGTGCCAGAGAAGTAAGGATCAATTAACAATCCTGTTTTGTTTCTAAATATAGATTCATATCCATTTTCATTTAAATCATTACAAATAGTATCTGATTGACGTGATTGCCAGACAATCGCATTATAAATAGGTTCGCCAGTATTTTTATCCCAGACAACAGTTGTTTCTCGTTGATTTGTAATTCCTATACCTTCAATTTGTTCAGCTTCAATATTTTGTTGAGAGAGTACGCCCGCAATTACTCCTAAAACAGAACTCCAAATTTCATTAGCGTCATGTTCAACCCAACCTGGATTAGGAAAGTATTGTTTGAATTCTTGTTGTGCACTATATTTTACTGTTCCTGTTTTATCAAAAAGAATTGCTCGTGAACTTGTTGTTCCTTGATCAATAGATAGAATAAATTTTTCAGTCATTTAAGTTTCCTCCTGTGGAACGTTCATAACGTTTTTTTGCTTAGCTAATTTTAATCGAGTCAGTGAAAATAGCCCAAAAGTAAGTGCTAATAACAACCAAAATCCAATTGAATTAATCTTTAAATAAAATTGCTTATAAAATAACGCGGCTAAAATCGCGCCAAATATAGGTCCAATAATAGGTACCCAACTATAAGACCAATTAGACTTACCCTTGTTAGGGATAGGTAAAATGAAATGGGCAATGCGTGGCCCTAAATCTCGTGCAGGATTAATAGCATATCCTGTAGGCCCTCCTAAAGATAAACCTATTGCTAAAATAAGTACACCAACAACAATGGGATTTAATCCTTCTGTAAATTCATTGGTGCCGATGAATAATAAACCTAAAACTAAAATAAATGTACCAATAATTTCAGTAATTAAATTGGCTAAAGGGTTTTTAATTGCTGGTATAGTAGCGAATACAGCTAATTTAGTCGTGGGGTCATCAGTTTTATAAAAATGAGCTATATAGCCATAAAATACAATAATAGCTCCTAAAATTGCGCCAATAACTTGAGCAATAATGTATTTTGGTACTTCAGACCAGGGAAAATCGCCAACTACTGCAAAACCAAGTGTAACAGCAGGATTTAAATGAGCACCACTTATTTCACCTACAGCATATATCCCCATTGTAACACCTAAGCCCCAACCAATAGTAATTACAATCCAATCGCTTCCTTCTGCTTTTGAATCTTTTAGAACAACACCTGCGACAACACCAACACCTAAAATAATTAAAATCATTGTACCAATCAACTCTGCTGCGAATAAAGACATTAAATTCCTCCATATCTATCTCGTAAACGAAAAAAACCCACATGTATGCTATAAAATAGTATACATGTGGGTCTCAATCACTCATCCACTAAAAAATTAACTTGAATTGATTTGAATACAATCAAATTACAAAGTCAATTTATACTTATTTAATATGCCATAGATTTTCATTTGAAGTTGTTACGGCTCGTGCTCCAGCGTCTAAAGCTAATTTTACATGTTTTTCACTTCTAATTAATCCACCACTTATTATCGGAATCTTCGTTTTATCAAATACTTCTTGAATGATTTCAGGGATTATGCCTGGCAGAATTTCAATATAATCTGGCTGTGTACGTTCAATTAATGAATAGCTTTTATCTAATGCAATCGAATCTAATAGAAACATTCTCTGGACAGCAATAATTTTTTTACTTTTAGCTTTTAAAATCATATTCGAACGAGTTGAGACAATCCCATCTGGCTTAATGTCATGTACTAAAAAATCTGCAGCATAATCGTCTGTTTTTAACCCATGAATCAAGTCAGCGTGAATTATAATTTTTTTATTATGTTTTTTAGCTTCATTTCTAATCATCGCTAAGTGACTTATATGGACATCCAACAAAACAAATGTTTCAAAAGGACTACTAAGAATTTTTTCTAATCGATTTATATTACGCAGAGCAGGCAAGATCTTTTGATTTTCAAAAACCATGGTATAAACCCCTCCATTAGATTACTTTTTTACATGTGTAGCAATGAATATTTCATGATTAAGTTCATCTTCATAAACTCGCGTGGTTGTATCTGTCCAATTTAATTCTTTTTGCATAAGCTTGATAACTTGGTCTTTATAATTTTTAACTTGTTGAATATTAAAGAGTAAGTTTGAGTTTCTTCTCATAAAGAAATCAATAGGTGTGATTGCCATTTCATAATTTATTGCATATTTTAGTTGTGCGTAAAGCGCTGTTGGTATGTCAGTTGGGTTTTCTTTAATATAATCATGCAATAAATTAATATTAGAACCATACATTTTAGCTAACATTAATGCATCATTTTCAGACAGACCTAGCTCGATTAATGTTTGGGAACTTGTTTCAAGGTAATTTTTCAGGTTTTTTGAACCACCTATATGTCCACCAGAAATGGGTAAATGAATTGTTTTACTTTTTGAAAAAGCAATATTGTTCTTTTCTTTTAAAGATTTTGTAACTTTATTAACGACTGTTTCAGCCATTTTACGGTATCCTGTTAATTTACCACCAGCAATAGTAAGTAAGCCAGTATCAGACTCCCAAATTTCATCTTTTCTTGAAATCTCAGAAGGATTCTTGCCATCTTCATGGATAAGTGGTCTAACGCCAGCCCAACTTGATTCAATATGTGTTTCATTTAGCTTTAAATCTGGGAAAATATATTCTATCGCATCTAGAATATAATCGCGGTCACTTTGAGTGAGCATTAAATCATTCGGATCGCCTTCATATTCTGTATCTGTCGTCCCTACATAAGTTTTATTATCACGAGGAATAGCAAAAACCATTCGTTTATCTGGTGTATCAAAGTAAACCGACTGTTTTAAAGGAAAGTCTGTTTGACTAAACACAAGATGGGCACCTTTTGATAATTGTAGATGTTTATTTTTATTTGAATGGTCAATATTTCTTATGGTATCGACCCAAGGTCCAGTTGCATTAACAATTGATTTTGCCTTAATATTAAAAACTTCATCATTTAATAAATCTTTAGCCTGCACACCTGTAATAGTTTTATTATGGTAGTTAAAGTCGATTGCTTGGACGTAATTGGTCACTTTAGCACCAAATTTAGCTGCTTCTTTGATAACTTCAAGTGTTAGTCTTGCGTCATCTGTTCGGTATTCTACATAAAGACCGCCACCGCGTAAACCATTATTCTTAATAAAAGGAACTTTATTTAGCACTTCTTCAGTCGTAATCATCGTACGTTGTTCTGACTTTTTTACTCTTGCTAGTGTATCATACACTTTTAAACCGAAAGAAGTTGATAAAGGTCCAAAAGTGCCACTTTTAAAGAAAGGAAGAAGCATATGCTCAGGTGTTGTGACATGCGGCCCATTTTCATAAACGATTGCACGTTCTTGACCTAATGAAGCAACTTCTCTAATTTCAAATTGCTTTAAATAACGTAGACCACCATGCACTAGTTTTGTAGACCTGCTAGAAGTCCCATGAGCATAGTCACCCATTTCTATTAAACAAACACTCAAGCCTCGTGTAATCGCGTCTAAAGCAATACCAGCACCTGTTATACCTCCTCCTATAATTAATAAATCATATTCGTTATTTTTCATATGTTCAATTGATTCAACTCTTGTATGATGTGATAAATATTCCATTTAATAAACCTCCCTAATTGTATAAAAAAAGACCTCACAAATAAAACTGTAAAAACAGTTTCACTGCAAGGTCTCTCTTGTCCTCAACCAAATCTTATTAACTTACCTTTAGTTTATCATAATTTATTAGTATAGTAAATATTGAAGTTGTTAAA
>Ga0079226_10001737_pt1 | contig 16741 bp, 16 predicted proteins | sample Poulit2014_FD_76345 | JGI IMG/M metagenome (GOLD analysis project Ga0079226, IMG submission 76345) | Agricultural soil microbial communities from Georgia to study Nitrogen management - Poultry litter 2014 | ecosystem: Environmental > Terrestrial > Soil > Agricultural land | place: USA: Georgia...
AAGCCATGAGATTGTTCTTAAAGGCTATTCAAATGGAAATACTTATGTTTACGACCCATACAATTCAGCCAATAACGGTTGGTATCCAATTGTCTCACTTTGGAATGAACAAAGTACGCAAAGCGTGGATACTCGTGGTTTAGGAAATCCATTTGTCAAAATCATAGATATTTAAATAATACTTTATTAAAACAGGCTTTGCCTGTTCCCAGCAGCAAGCCACCATTTTCCTAATTTGTGACGCATTTAAATCTCTTAGGTGGTTTGTTGCTGGGAGCAGGTGAAGCTTGTCTCATTAGGGAAAGCGAGGAAATATCATGCAAGAATTTATTGCCAATGGCCGTGTGGCCAATATTCCAGAAGATGCGGTTGGAAAAACTGCCAATGGAAATGTCAGTTTTAAATTTGACTTTGTTTGTGATTCTAGCTTATTAGATGAGCAACAAAAGCCTCTTTCGACCTTCTTTCCAGTTCAAGTCTATGGCAAACAAGCTGAAATTATGGTTCAAAGCTTATCAAAAGGCTCACCGATATTGATTAAAGGAGAGATTATCCAACGTGTCTACACCAATAAAAGCGGGCAACGTCGAACTTATCAGTACATTGCTCCAGCTCAAATTGGTGGTATTACCTTTTTAGAAAACAAAACGGCAGCTGAAAAACGACGCCAAAGTCAACAAACTGTCTTTGCGCAACCGGAGCAACAACAATCTCAACCGTTTCAAGCTGTTCCAGTCGATGTGGATGAACCGTTTTAGAATATAGAAAAAACTAGCAATCTCAGATGAGGTTGCTAGTTTTGTGTTAAAGTTTATCGCTTAGTTTATTCTATCATATCTCTTAAAAGAAAAATAGTTTTATTATATGATGAACTTTCATAAGTCTCCCTTCTAAATTTTTTGTATTATACCATGAATTAAAGAAATCTTAACTCAAAAATTATATAACTTTTTGAATAAGGAATTGACTTGTCCCTATAGAGCACGACTTTTGATTATCCCTTATAGTAAAGATGTAAAACATAAAGAAAGGATATTCGTTTTATGGCAAAACATATGACAACCGATTATGATGAGTTAATGGCTGACTCTCTCCAGGTTGAAAATTACCTGAAGCAGACTCGTCAAAGCCAACACTCTATTATCCGTTTAGGCTTAGAGCACTGGCTTTTTCCTTATTTAAGGCGTTATCAAAGCGCTTCACCACAGGTGCAATTTAAAATTTTCCTCTTTTCCCATTTTTACGGGCAAAAGGTGGAAAGAGTTTTAGAAGACTTACGAGGTGATCGCTATGCTTGAGTGGCTAAAAGTGATTTATTACACCCTTCTTCAGCTGGCAAAAGTGAGTCTTGTTAACGTTATGGTTCTGAGTGGCCTTTTAGCTTACCTGTTGTTTCAAGTGCTTGCGCCTTTTGTCAAAAAAGGCTATCCGAAGGCAAAACAACTGTTTAAAGAGCGAAAAGCGATTAAACATCGATTAACTGTTAAGTTAGAGCAATTTAAAGAGGCCTGGCAAAACCGTCAAACGATGGATTGGAAACAATGGGGATTTCGTCAAGGAAAATCACTAGCACGTTTCTTCAAAAGAGCTGTGGTCTATTTACCAACAGCGACAGGGCTTATCGTGTGGAATGTCTTATTTCGCTTAATTTATCAACTCCCCTTTGTTAAACAAGAACGTAAACGCTTTGACAAAGAAATGAAGCCGATTCTCCATTTTAAGAACTTTCGTAGTTTCATTTTGATGGGACTTGGTTTTAGTGGCATTGCTTTCTTATTAACAAACTATCTTGTCACTGTTCTTAGAGCAGCGATTCGCTATGTTTATTTAGCACTTATTACGCTTAGAGATGATACGCAAGTTGTGACTTTTGATTGGAACAGTCTCTTATTACGCCAGTTACTCAATGCTAAAGTCTTTGTGATTGCGCCTATTTTAGCCATTCCTATCTTTATCATTGGTCTAATCATTGCCTGGAAGTCCGCTTGGATTAATTTTGAGCAGTACCGAGACTATAATAACAATGAAGAAGGGGATGACCGCTTTGCGACCGAAAAAGACATCCATCACCAATATAAAAAGGTACCGAATAAAAATCAAACCTATCCAGGGGAAGGTGGTGTGCCAGTTCTGCATGAAACGAAAGGAAACTTAGCAGGCTTGACGCTAAGAACGCAAATGCAGTGGCAAAACCGAAAAATTAGTCGCTACATTACGACAGCAGAAACCATTTTAGGCAACCTATCAATCCCTTCAGGGTATTATTACATCGATGATAGTACCACTAATATGCTTGGTATTGGGATGACCCGTTCAGGAAAAGGTGAGGGTCATATCATGCCAAGTATTGACATTAATAGTCGAGCAGAAATTCAACCGTCCCTGGTAATTGCGGACCCTAAAGGCGAACACTATCAATCCTCTTATAAAACCATGCGCAAGCGTGGGTATGATGTGAATGTGCTATCGTTCCAAAACATGGATTGGTCCATGTCTTATAACCCCTTGGCACTTGCCATTGCTGCCGCTCAAAAAGGCTATTATGAAATGACGCAGACTCGTGTTAATGCCGTCGCAGAAGCTATCTATCGTAAAACCAAACCAGGAATGGGAAATGGCAATGCTAAATATTGGGAAGATACTTCTATCTCCCTCTTTAATGCTATTGCCATGGCGTTGATTGACCGAGCTAATGAAACAGCTAAAAATGGTGAAGATGACGCCTGGGATACGGTAACGGTTCGTAACATTGCCAAGTTCCTAACAGATTTAGGGTCTGAGGAAGTCTTCGTCAATGATTTTGGCGAGATTGTTGAAAATCCTGATAAGAACCAACAAGTTAAGAAAAAATCAAAGATTACCGTCTATTTTGATAATTTGAGACAGATTAACCAAAAGCAATTTTCTAAATTTAGAGATATGGCTGATTTGAACTTTCGTTCCTCAGACTTTGCTTCAGAAGAAACCAAAGGGAATGTCTTCTCTAGCATGATGTCAGGAATTAACCTCTTCCTACAAGACAACATCGCCAAACTCACTTCAAAAAACTCCATTGATTTGGAATCTGTCGGCTTTCCTCGTCGCTTATCAGTGAAGTTTCGTTCAAGCTCTAGTCAAAACATGATCAATAACTTTGCGCATCGAACCGCAAAAATCACGATTACTAGCGAGGAATCATGGGGTACTACGACACGAACGGTAACACATGTTAAGGAAGCAACCGCCTTGATTGATGGCGAAGGTTACTTAACTTACGTTATTGCGCCGAAACTTCCTGATCACTTTATCGTGACGATTGACTTTCATCACCCAAATAATGATGGTAGCGAGATTCAACACTATTGTTACCAATTCTCAGCTGAAAAAGTCTATCAACAACGTGGCAAGGTCATCCGTTTAGATGAGTATAACAAGAAGCCTATTCTTGACCACATCAAGGTTCGTATTTTGAAGCAACCAGAGACTAACCTGCTTCAGGAAGATGATATTAATTTAGTCTATTCTGACAATCCAAAAGTTATTTACCTGGTAACCCCACCAAACCGAACAGAGTATAATGGCATTGTCTCCCTCTTTCTTGATCAACTCTTTAATGCCAATTATGAGTTAGCTCTTTCTAATGGTCGGAAGTGTGTCTATCGAATTTTACATATTCTCGATGAGTTTACTAATATTCCAGCAATTCCGCACATGGAGACAAAGATTTCGATTGGCTTAGGTCAAAACATCCTTTATTATCTCTGGATCCAAAACTTGGAGCAATTGGTTGATAAGTATGGTGAAAACACCGCAGCAACCATCCAGGATAACTGCTCACTTAAAATCTATGTCAAATCAACCTCTGATAAAACCAATAGTCGCTTCAGTAAGGATTTAGGGTCACGAACAATTACCCGTCGCCGTCGCTCGAGTAACATCTTGGATGAAGCGAATCCCAATGTGGCCATTGAAAATCCAAGACAGGATTTGTTAACACCAACACAATTAGCTAAACTCCAGGAAGGTGAAGCGGTCATCTTACGTGGGGTGAAAGGTCGAGATAATGCAGGGCGTAAGATAACGACTGATCCAATCTTTTGTCATGAGAAAACAAGCTTTCCTTATCGCTACATGTTCTTACAGGAAGAATTTGATCAATCCATGACCTTAGCGGATATACCTGTTGAAAGTGCCCACCGTAACTTAGAGCTTCAAGATGTTGCGGTCGGTGCGAAAAAACTCTTTAACAATATTATTGATTGGCGCCTGCAGTTAATGAGTAGTGTTGGTAGCAACACAGGTGAACTTCCAAAACTCAAGACACGTTATGATAACAATACATCACAGCAACCACGTTTTACCTCGCCAGCTGAAATGATTCAAGCTGCCATTAACGATGTGGTGACGGATAACAGTAGTGATGTCGAGGATTACGATCTTTCTGATAGCTATTCTGACTTGTTTGAAGATGATGTGATTTAAAAAAATGGTATTTAGGAGTGTCCTAAATACCATTTTTAGTGTGAGTATGATACAATAAGAAAAACTAATCATAGATAGTAGAAAGAGTTTATAGCATCTAACATTAAGTATGATATTTAGAAATGGTAGTATTTAAAAAGTTATATAACAAAATGTACAATCACTTGCTTTTATCTCTCACTATTTGATATAATGAGGTCAAAGAAATAAAGGGGAAATATTATGAAACTAAAGAGATTATTGGGAGTGCTAGCCCTTGGTTTAGCAGTTGTTACTTTGGCAGCATGTGGTCAAAAATCAACTGAAAATGTTATCAAAAATGAATTGAAAGATAGTTATACAGGTTATTCGAATGCTAGAAGCTATGATGGTAAAATTTTTAAAGAAGGTAGTGATACGCTAACCTTTGATAAAAAAGCAAACACTATTACTAATAGCGATGATTATCAAATTTATTTTAGTGTGGTCTCAGATAAAGATAAAACTTCTGAAATAAAATCAGTTTTAAAAGAGCTTGATAGTGAGTTATCTAATACAGATAATTTTACTATTGCTATCAGTAGAAGAGTGAAGAATCCGACTGTAGATAATGCAACTGCTTTTTATCAAATTGCCTTATCTGATGGTGGTAAAACAATTAAAATCTATGAATTGCGTCGGAATCCTCGTGATTATGGGTATTACGAGTTCTCGGGTGAGTCTGCATAGAATAATAGTCATTATTAAACCTCAATATGAGGTTTTTTCTTTTGGAATTGAGTTGTCCCTATAGAGCACGATTTTAAATTATCCCTTACGATAAAAACATCTAAAAGAAAGTAGGTGTTCTTATTGAGATATCAGACGTTCTCAGATTTGGTTAATGAAATTGATACAGGTGGCTCTTGGCCAACTGGAAGTATTAATACCAATGATTCTCCAAAATTTGCAGAGTTCTATGCTTATTGGGGAAATTATTTGGAACCTACCCCGGCATTTTTGACCTATTTGATGGCATTACCTGGAGGATTTGCAAAGGCTCTTTATCAAATAACGGCAACCTTAGAGCATGTTTTTAATAATATGTTCAAACTCTTTGGCCTTTTTGGTTATCTAGGAGATCCCAATACGGTTATTGGAAAGTTTTTCTATTGGTTTCAGATTTTAGGAACAACGCTCTTTACTTTAATTCTAGTTGTTTCTGCCATTACAGGTGTTTTCACGAAGCCGATTAAATATAAAGGAATCATTACTAATTTCTTATTGGTAACACTTGTAACAGCTGTTTTACCATTTGCCTTAACAAATATTTCGACGGCTATTGCTCAAGATGCCATGGCAATTCAGACGAGTTCCTCAGATAATAGTAGTGCCTATTCTTCACTGGCGATTCAGCCTATGAAAAATAATGTGGTGGATTTAAAAGTTTTGTTAGAGAATGATTTTGATCAATCGCTGTTTCCACTAGATAATTATGGCTATATCAAGCCTGTTCAAGAAGGGTCAACAGCAGTCAATAATATCACAGATGCAGCAGATAAGAGAGATACTGCTGATTTTGCGACTAAAATTGATTTTGCAGCTAACTTTGGTGCATCAAATGAAGAACAATTAGATGATTTAGAAGACTTATATCCAGGCGCTAAAGGTCTGTTTTTACATAAACTTAATTCCTCTCAAGATGGAGTGGCAACGATTAAAACTCATACGATTGTAGATGGCTTAAATGCTTTTGAATCCGTTTATCTTCGCTATAAGGTTAACTGGATTGGCATGTTTTTACAATATGGCATTTTAATTGTCTTATTGTTTAGTATGGCATTAAAACTTGTTAAATCTATTTTTGATATTATTATTGAAGCTATGATTTCACCGCTTCAGGGCTATTCATCTCTTTCTAATTCAAAGAAATATAAAGAGTTATTGCGAACTATTGGAGGCGCTTTTGCAGGAATTTTCTTTGAGGTTGTTATCATGCGAGTCACTCTAGAGATTTGTCGTGACTTACCAACCTTATCTGTTTCAGCAGTGACGAAACTGTCAGGTGGCTTCTTTGATGGCTTGAATATGTGGGAACAATGTTTAGCTTCAATGCTTGTTTATCTTGGTGTTTTCCTAGCAGCCATGCAAGGTGTTGCTATGATTGAACGCTGGCTTGGAGTGTCAACAGGTCATAGTGATACCGCTCAACAGCTCATAGGTGCTATGATGGCAGGAAATGCTTTTGCACAAGGTGCTGGTGCTTTAGCCACAGGAGCTGTTGGTGCTGCTCAAGTTGGTGCTAATGTGGCTAGTAAAGTTCCAGGAGCTGTTGCGACAGGAAGTAAACTTATTGGTAATAGTCTAGCAGCAACTGGTGGCGGTCTCAGAGGAGCCTATAATTCTGTTAAGGACCAAGGTATCAAAAATGCTGCCAAAGGTGGCGTTAGTAATATGGTTAACTTAGCGGATGTGATGGGCAAAGAAACAGTTGGTAAAGCTAAAGACTATGCAGGCGGTGTGATGGATAATCTTGATAGCAAAGCTCAAGCGGGTCATGATGCAGTTTATGAAGCGCTGAAAAATGATGCAGTTACTGATAAACCTGGCTTCGAATCTTACCTTAATCCACAGCCAGATGAATATGGCTTAAATCCTTCAGGTACTTATGGCGGAGAGCCTCTTTTCCCAGAAGAGGATACTAGCGGTACTTCAACCATGTCAGGTGGTATTTCTGATCCAACGATTCAGACAGAGCCAGAAGGTGAAGCGTTTAGTGGGGTTAGTGACCCAACAGCTGGTAATTCAAGTTCGCCAAGCCAATCACCTGCTCAACCTCGTTTAGATAAGGCTTCTAAACCAAATTCAAGTGACAATACACCACCAAAACCAACGTCATCACCTTCTCCGTCTGCCTCACAACGCTTGTCACAATCCCGTCAACAAATGAAGTTTGCAGGTCAAGCCCTTAATCAAGCTGGTCAGCACATGCAAGGTCAAAATCATATTAAGGGAGCCGAGATTGATGAAAGTGAAGAGTGAAGCCTATGGTCACTTTAACGGATAAAGTTGTGGTGATTACAGGAAGTCTCAGACCAATGACAAGGCAAGATGCTGTGACATTTTTAGAAAACCAAGGAGCTATCGTCCAGAATTATGTTTCTGCCCAGACAGAGATTCTGATTGCTGGTCACAAACAATTAGATCTGTTTGAACCAGATAAACGGTCGAAAAAATATGAAGCTGCCATGAAGCGAAAAGCTTCTGGTCAGAACATTACTATTATTTCTGAAGAAGCTTTCTTTACTCTTGTTAAGGAGTCTCAAGCCTGAGGCTCCTTTTTGTGTGTAAAAAATTATATAATTTCTTGCTTACTTTCATGTCTCTCACTCTTAGCTTGGAATTGACTTGTCCCTATAGAGCATAATTTCAAATTATCCCTTACGATATAGTTATCACTTAGTAAAGGAGATGTTCATGACTGAAAAATATGGCGTGCCTCGTGATATTCGAGCACGAATTAAAATTATTGGCTTATTCATTGTTGATTTTATCTTTATTGGAGGTTCGGCGGTTGCTGCCCTAACCTTTGGGATGCGACTATTTCCTACGAATCAGTGGCCTCAAATGATTGCCTTTATTTTACTGACGCCACTCATGTGTTTATATCTGGTCTTACCAACCAATGGTGGCAAGAAAAATTGGCACAGCATGGTGCTCTTCTTCAGACGCCGTCGGAAACGCTATACCAGCATTAACTATCAGAGGGGAGGCAAATAACCATGGCGATTAGACAAGTAACTTCTTCAGAAGAAGTTAAGCGCCCTTTAGGACGGTTTCAACCAAGCAAACACCAAACACAGGATTATTATGACTTACATTCTGCCGTTGAATTACTTGATGTTAAAAATATCATCAATAATCATAAGGCTTACATTGAGTTGGTTGATTACGGCTACCTGCAGTTGATGGAGATTTCTGGCAAAGACCTGGGGTCTCTCTCCTATAATGAGGTTAACCGTACGTTAGATAACTTCGAGAAATGGATTACCGATTTTAATACCAATGTTCAAATTGAAGTGACGACGTTACCAACAGATACAACCACTCAGATTGCGGACTTACGGCATCATTTGAGCTTGGTGCGTCAAGAAAAAGCAAAACTTTCTCCAACGTCTCGCCGTTATTATCAACTGGAAGACCGAGAACGATTGCTTCATAACAATATGCAGGTCGAAGAGTCTATTCAACAAGAAATTTACAATACCGAGTTTATCTTATGGCTGTTTGCTCCAACCACATCTGAAATGGATGAGTTGGTTCGAAAGGCTAAAACCTATGGGAATAATGATTTTGTTCCACAGGACATTAGTGTTGCCAAAAAAGAACAAATCATCAAACAGTACAATAACATGAATGAGAAGGTTTAGAGAGGAGAACTGAATGCCAACATTATCCAAAAAACGCCAACGTCAGCTAAAAGCAGCGGGATACGACTTAGCCTTTTTGAGTCGTGTTCAACCCCAAGGCAATATTGATTTAAGACATGACCGCTATTGGGTGAGTGGAGACGGTTATCATACGGATTTGTTATTTTATGAATACCCGTCAGAAGAATTGGACCGTTTTTGGTTGTCAGAATTGTTACTCATTCCAGAGACACGAGCCTTTTTAGCTTGGTATCGGGAGAGTAATAAAGAACTAAAACAAGAAATTAAGGAGTCCATTGAGGAAAAATCTACTCGTATCACAGGAAATAGTAAGGTAACAGATAACCAACAAGAATTGGATGAAATTAAAGACCTTCAGGAATTGGACCGTGATATTCGCAAGAAAAATATTGCCATGTTAGGCATGTATGTTCGGGTCTATGTCTCTGCCTCAACAAAAGAAGAACTCTTTCGTAAGGTAGATGATATTAAGGATAAAACCTCTAATTTCAAATCAACCATTCTTTTGGGAGAATTAGATTTTGAATACCATAGTCCCTTTATTCCAGCAGAATACCAAATTGATCTTCCGAATCATCGTGAGGGGACAATCATTCGAGCGCATGATTTAGCAGGCGGTTATTTCTTTAACCATACGAAATTAGAAGATGAGCGAGGCGTTTACTTTGGATGGACGCCGACAAAAGGTGCGGTTAACTTTAACTTTTTAGAGCGTGATGACAGGCGTACCCGTTCCTTCATGATTATCTCAGGAAATCCTAAAATGGGCCAACGATCATTCTTACTAAAACATACAGATGTTCTTTACTCAAAGGGGCACTTTATTCGGAACTTTGACGCTAACGGTACTTTCTTAGAACAAACCAGAGCGCAACACGGTCTGGTGTTAGACCTCTCAGGGGCCGAAAATCGGATTAACATCTTTCAGGTCTTTCCGACAGTAACCACTGAAAACGGGGAAGAAGTGGATAAAAAGAAATCTTATAATCGTCACATCGATAAGCTCAAGAGTATTTTTAAATTGCTGAACGATGAAGTGACAGGAGATGATTTAACAACGTTTGGAGGGATCTTAAATGATTTTTACATTGATGAGGGCTTATGGACGAGAAACCCTAAACGCTATCCAGAGCGCTTGAAAGCTACCGAGCTGGTTAATGAGGAATATCCTATCTTATCTGACTTTGTTCTCTACGTGGCTGATCGCAAACGCCAATTAAACCAACAAAAGCATCCTGATGACTTGGAAATGAAATCGGTTAACCGCATCTACAATACGTTTAATGAGTTACTAACGACGAATGCCGAGATGTTCGAAGGGATCACGGAGTTTCAAGATATTTCTTCTGAGCAAGTGGTAACCTTTGACTTTTCAGGTCTAAAAGGAAACTTGTTAAATGCTCAAATTTTCTCAGTCTTATCTCTTCTTTCAGCTGATATTGTTAACAATGGAAAACGCTGTAAGCAAGTTTTGAAGGCAAATCCCACTAAAACAGAAATGGATATGACCCACTATATCGTTAATATTAGTGAAGCTCAAACGCTCATTAATCCCAAGTATGAAAGTAGTGTTGAATTATTGGCTGATACGATTGATTCCATGGGGGATAATTTTGCAGGTGTGGTACTATCTGTAAACTCACTGCGAGGGATTCTCTTTGAATCAGGCACAGGTAATCACAAAGATCCTTACGTGACTTCGGTACAACGGATTTTTGGACTGATGCAGTATCGTGTTTTTAGTCAGACAGATGAAACAATGATTCCACTTTTAGCCAATGCTTTAGCGGATTCAATGAATCAATCAGAGTTAGAAACCTTGCCACGATTATCGAAAGGGCAGCTCTTTATGAATATTGCAGGTGTTGGTAACCTTGTCTTCAATCAACAGTTGTTAGCGCCAGAGATCGAACGCTATGGTGGGATTCAATAGCAGAAAGGAAAATAACATATGTCAAAACAAAAACACGGTTTTATTGGTCGTTAGAAGCAAGCTATTAATGACTTCATCACGATTCGTAAAGTACGGATGAAAGAACAACGAGATTATTTTGCGTCTGAAGGCGAATCAGATCCAGAGCGTTTAGCTGCACAACATAAGCGGGACCAGGAGTTTATTCAATCGTTAAAGAAAATCGGAATTGGCTTCATTATCTTTTTAATCTTCTATGCCATTCTTAGGACGATTCTAGGGCTCTGGTAAGAAAGTGAGGGGACGGATGAAGAAACTCATCAAACTAAAAGTTATTGTTCCCTTAGTTGCTATAGTCACTATTATCTTTATTGGTGTCACGACCATCGCTGGTATTTTAGGGGCTGTTTCTGGTAGCGATAGCAATAGTAACTGTAATGCAACCACAACGGTGACGACTAGCTCGGAAGACTCCTCAGTGTCTTCAGGTGAAGGCTCGATTGACAGTTTCGTCAAGGCCCATGAAGAGGCTTATATTCAGTCTTGGGGTGTTGGTGGTTTCTTACCATCGGCTTCCATTGCGCAAACCATGGCCGAGACATCCTTCTCCATGAGTGTACCTTCGTTTGCACAAGCGCACAATATGGGTGGGGTGAAGTGGACGTCTGCTGAGACTTACCCAAAAACGATTGCCCTTTATGGCTCTGATAGTGTCTCAGGTAGTGGTTCTGGGACCAATGTTGGTGACAATACAGGTGGTGGTTATACCTGGTTTAAAGACTTTGATGCAGGAATTGTCGGCAAAGCTGAATTTATGAGTCGACAAACGCTCTATAGCGCAGCCATTAACAATACCGATGGGCTTTCTACTTTAAATGCCATTGCGGATGGTGGTTGGGCAACTGATCCTAATTATAAAGTGACCCTTGCTAATCTTTATAACACGCTAGGTAGCCAATATAAGTGGCTAGATGAGAAGGCGATTGCGGAATACGGCACAAGTCCTGTCGGTACCTTAAGTGATGATACGGCTAATATCAGCTCTAGTAGCAGTAGTTCTGCTTCAGTTGAAGAAGAGGACGAGTGTGAAGAAGACTCATCATCTTCAAGTGTAGCTGATGGCACAGGAACCGTTCCTAGTGATGCGACGGCTTGGGGCTATACACCAGATCAGTTGCCTGAAAGTCTCAAAGTGTATATCATTGATCCCAAAAGTCTTGGTATGGCTTATGGTGAATCTACAGGGTGGCATGTTACAGGAAAAGGGGATGCTTTAGATGGGCAATGTGTTAATTTAACGATTAGTCTTGGTAATTTGCTATGGGGACATTCAGGCTCAGTGAGTGGTAATGGTAAAGATCAGGCAGCTTCTTGGGCGACTATATTTGGAAATAGTGTCAAAACCTCTCCTAAAAAGGGAGCCATCTTCTCAACACAAAATGGTGGTGGCGGTTATGGGCACACGGGTATTGTCTGTCATGTTTTTCAGGATGGTTCCATTTTGATTGTTGAACAGAATACACCATTAAGTGGATGGGACTATTTTAAGAAAGCTTATACATGGAATTATCGTGTTTGGAGTCCAGAGCAACAAAAATCAGAAGTGACCACCTTTGCCTACCCAGATGACAAAGAAGCAAATTTAGGAAATTAGAAAAGGGAATACTCATGAAGAAAAGGAAATCAAATATGGTCTTTATTATCGTCATTAGTTTACTCCTCTTGATTTCAGGAGTTGGCATTTATCAGCATTTTACGGGAGACTCAAAAGCTTCCCAAGAGAGCTCAACAGCGAGTAGCTCAACGACCCCCTCGTCATCAGAAGTTGCCTCAGAAACCACTGATGAAAAGAATTATCGGACGGCTAAATTAAAGCTTGAGCATCCCTATACAGAAGCAGATGATACGAGTCAAACGGCTGTTAAAGAGGCGTTTAATACAGCTATTACTGCCATCCAAGAAGCCCAACAAGTTCCAAATGTTACAGGAACGTATGAGAATCACTTGATGATGACTAGCGATGCCATGGCTCAAACCTTTGCGATGGCTTTGCTGGTTAATCATTATCAGTATCAAGGAAATCAATTAGAAGTGACACAGGCTGAAAATGATGATGTGGTTCAATTCTTAGTTGTTTTGACGAAAGAAAATGAAGACAATTGTTACTTCATTGGAAACTTTAATACAACGGTTAATCAAATCCAGTTAAAAGCCTATGTTGGTGGGAATATTGGAGCTACTTTTGGCTAAGTGGTTATTCAATAAAATACACAAAAAGTTATATAACTATTTGTGTATTTTTTGTTGACAGTAAAAATAGGATTCAGTATAATAAAGATGTAAAAAGTTATATAACTTGTTATCTATTAAAAAATGAGGTAAACTAATAAGGAAGGGTCGAGACATGAAAATTCAAACGACAAATTTATCAAAAGGTGGTGGCGGTAAAACAACACATTCGTTTAATGAAGGTGATTGGTTAGCAAGTTACAAAGATAAACGGGTCTTATTAATGGATGGTGCCTTTGAATGCAACTTAACACGAGCGTTTGACGTGACGAGTACCAAAACCATGTATGATATCTTTACAACAGGTGAGTATGAGATTGTTCCTATCAAAAAGAATTTAAGTTTAATTCGTGGTGATGAACGTCTTACCGATGCGCAATTGGACTTGGCTAGTCGTAATCATAAATACCTTCAGTTTTTTATGTGGCTAGCTGATCATTATGATGACTTAGCTCAACAATTTGATGTGATTATCATTGATACGCATAATGATGAAAGTCTAGTGACAGCGAATTTTATTGCTGTGTCCGATATTGTGTTGGCTGTTTCAGATGCTTCTAAAAATGCTTATCGTGCTTGGTTAAAACTCAATCGTTTTGTAGATGACATTAAAAGTGAAGCGATTGATGTCATTACCCGAAAAAGCTATGTGACAGCAACCCCTTATATCATTGGCAATAACATCAAATTGTTTGGCAATCATGTCTCTGATACTGCTAAACAATTCTTAGCTGTTATGGAAGAAGATCCTGCTTATCTTGGAACAATCTTCTACAAAGAATTATTGGCTAAGAGTCTTGTTTACGATCAAAGTGTCTTTGAACAATATCAGCAGATGCCCCCAAAAGAACAAGAAAAACATCAAAATTTTTACGACAACATCACGTATGTTTATCAGCATATCTTAAATGTTTTAGAAGGAGATAATCATTAATGACTGAAAATCGTTTTGCTCAGCTGAGGGATGCTTTTGAGGAAGGGCCTAAAAAGGAGCGAGCTGTCGCTAAATCCCGCAAAAGGGCGGCTCAATCAGCGCCAAAAGGTTATGCTAAAAAAGGACGTTACCCCTTCGCACTGCATGAAGACGTCCGTTATGAGAAATTGGAAGATTTGGTTGCTTACCATGGCGCTAAGTCAGCCTCTGATTACCTGGAAAGCTTGATTATTAAAGAGTGGGAGAAGATGCAACGTAAATTAAAAAAATAACTTCTTGATTAAGGAGAAAGGATAAAAGCTATGGTTATTTTTGTTTCATTAAAAAAACTCGTTCAAACCTTTTGGTGGCTCATTGCAGCGATAGCCTTTTATGTCTTCTATAAGACAATTGGATTAAGCATGGCTTTCCTTCTGGTTATTGGTTTATTAGCTCTTTATTTTGCCCCATTCTTGTTTCTTCCAATTGTGTTAATTGCCATTGGCGTTCATTTCACAGGTGATTTTTCCTTTATTGCGGATACAATTAGCTCAGCTTTTGTCTTAGCTGTTATGGGGATTGTTCTCCTTATTGTTGTAGGCGGAGGTGGCGAACGAGCGATGAAACAAGCTGAGAAAAAAGCTTTAAAGGAACGTCAAAAGAGACAAAAACGCTAGTACAAAAGAAAACTGATTGATTAAATGAAAGGTACGCAGGGGTGCGTGCCTTTTTAGATAAAAGTAAAAAAGCGGCTGCAAAATCTACAGTCGCTTTTAGGAGATTTTCTTTAGTAAACAAAGAAAAAGAGTTAGTTTTAGGGATAGCTATAGTATAACATGTCATGTTTTTTAGCAAAGAACTTGCTTTTTATTTTTTCTTAATCCTACTAGGAAAGCAGATTGATTGAAAAATAGAAAACGGCTTTATACAATAACATCAGATTATTGAAAAGGAAGTGATGATGTGATAAGTTTTGATGAACGAAAAATAAAGGAAGAACTCTTTATTCAGAACAGCAAGGAATTTCATCGTTTTATTGAGTGCTATGACAATCAGATGGTTCCTGTCATGAAAGCTAAAGGCTATACATGTATTCATTCAATGGAACGCACAGTTGCCTTTACTTTTGGAGAGTTTACCTTCAGACGCCGTCGCTGGAAAAAGGGCGACAAGTGGGTAGTACCTGTAGATGAAAAACTGGGCTTACAGAAAAATGTCAGATTTTCGTTAACTTTGATGTACCAGATAGCTAGATTAGCGACAATGATGCCATATGATAAAGTACTACAAGTGATTGAGATGACTTATCATATTACCATTACAAAACCAACAGTTGTTAAGGCGGTGAAGTTGTGTGAGACACTTTTAGAAGAGCGAAAAGCCTATCGCTTTTTCGAGGAGGAGTTACAAGCTGAGAAGAAGAAAGCTAATATCATTTATATTGAAGGTGATGGTGTCATGGTGAAGGCTCGTAAACAAGGTGATGATAATCGACGTTTTGATTTGTCACATTTTATTGTACATACAGGTAGTCAAAAAGTGAGTCAACAGCGATCAAAGCTTATCGATAAGAAAGAATTCATTAGTATGAATAATCGTCTTGCTAGAAGTCAAGTCATTGATTATTTATATAATACCTTTGAGATAACAGAAGAAACGATTCTGATTACTAATTCAGATGGTGGTCATGGCTATACGCCGTATGTGTTTAAAGAAATAGCGAAAGCTTTAAATATCAAGCAACATGAACATTTTTGGGATGCTTATCATGTTAATCAATTGGTCAAGACCTATTTCAAACCTTATTCTCAACAGCTTATTGAAGAAGCTTTACAAGCTATTTATCAGCATAGCAAAAGTCAACTGCAGTCGGTTTTTGATACAACAGAGAGTATTTTAACAACAGCTGAAGAAGAGGTTGTCTTTGAGAATACAAAGCAGCGGATTTTACAAAATTTTAGATATACAAAACCTGCTAGGCTACGAGGTCTTCAAAAAGTAAGCCTTGGTGTGATGGAAACGCAACACCGTAAAATCACTTATCGGATGAAGCGACGTGGGATGTACTGGAGTGATTGGGGTGCTGAAACAATGAGCCAAATGATTCTGTTAGTGTATGAAGGACAGTTGCAAGAGCTTTTTTTTGGAGATTGGAGACAAGAATATAAGAAAATTACCGATTTGGACCATCTAACCGCCGCTACCATAAGACAGCAGATGAATCATACCGAAGAAAAAGACTACCAGCTTAACACGTTAAAACGAGGGAAGCGACAAAAGTTTTATAAATAATTATATAATAAGTTATTTATTAAGTTATATAACAATAACCTTTTTGAAAAAGGTCTTTTTGTGCTGGTTTTAAGCGCAAAATGCTTGCATCGTAAGTGTGAGTGTGTTATAATACATTTAAATTTAATCGAATAAAAAAAAAAGACGAAAGGTGCGCTAACACCTTCCGCCTTACCGAGTAAGAACCTCTACTTCTTACTCAGTCTTTAATTTATGATACAGGATAAACGTATCTATGTCAAGGCTGAGCAAGAAAATTGTTCAGCCTTTTTTAAAACCTCGGTATTAAGTTCTCTGTATTTTTAATGATTATTGGTCTTTCTAAAAAATTCTACCACATACCAATTTTCAGTAATAGTCGCTTTTTTTTGTTATTGATGATACAATGGTAAGTGGACTAAATTTTTTAATAAGAGAAGAAAATGACTAAGAAAATTGGCGTTGGTAAGGCGCATAGTAAGATTA
>Ga0079226_10001738_pt1 | contig 16729 bp, 14 predicted proteins | sample Poulit2014_FD_76345 | JGI IMG/M metagenome (GOLD analysis project Ga0079226, IMG submission 76345) | Agricultural soil microbial communities from Georgia to study Nitrogen management - Poultry litter 2014 | ecosystem: Environmental > Terrestrial > Soil > Agricultural land | place: USA: Georgia...
CCTAGCGCCAGTACCTTCCTCTCTCCCTACCTTGTGTAGTCCTTGCTCTAGTCCTTGCGTCAGACGCTAGGTCCTAGAGCATCTCCTCCCCCTACCGGGGGGAGGAGATGAGCCTAGCGCCAGGACCTAGCGCTAGATTCTGCTCTTCTCTCAGGTGGTCCCTGCCTCCGAAGGAGAGAAGAGTTGAGTCACTCCTGGCACACGTCAGATCGAAAGCAGCGCCTGCCTCCCGACTGGGAGAGTCGCCGCAAGAAGGTGCTCAAGCGTGACGGCTACCGCTGTTGCGCTCAGACCTCGACTGGTCGCTGCCTCAACGCCGGCACCGACGTGGACCACATCAAGCGCGGAGACGACCACAGGCTCGAGAACCTCCAGACGCTCTGCATGGGGCACCACCGGCAGAAGACATCCCGCGAAGGCTACCTCGCCTACATGGCGAAGCGCCGTGCGCAGCAGAAGCGCATCGAGCGCGACTTCGGCAATCAAGAACAACACCCTGGCGCCCTCATCGGGTCGCCGCACAAGCAACCCTGGGAGAGGTGACCCGTCATGGCAAGAACTCCGGGGCCTGTCCCCCAGGCTCAACGGCGCCGGCGCAATCTCGACTCCAAGCCCCGCAGCACGGGCGAGCGCAAGAAGGTGCTCTGGCCCGGCGTTCCCGACAAGTGGCATCCCATCGCGAAGATGCTCTACTCGAGCGCCCAGTCGTCCGGCCAGGTCGACTTCTATCAGCAGTCCGATGTCGCCTACCTGTTCTTCGTCTGCGACCAGGTCGACTACTACATGCGCTCCGGCGAGGTCGTCGTCATGCACGAGAAGGACGACAAGGGCAACTTCCTGCTCGACGATGAAGGGAACCGCATCCCGGTCCTCGACGAGAACGGCCAGCCGAAGCGCATCGCCGTGGGCAAGCGCAGCGCGATGATGCTCAAGGCGATCTTCGACCAGTTCGAGGCGCTGCTCATCTCGGAGGGTGACCGCCGGCGCCTGCGCATGGAGCTCAAGGAGCCCGAGCCGGACGAGGAGCCGCCGGAGATCATCATGCTCTCGAAGTACAAGCAGGGGGCCGGCAAGGTCTCCTGACACGAGCCCGGGGTCGAGCGAGGGCTTTCCTCCTTTCACCTTGCTCCCCCGCCCGGAGGTCGGCGATGCCCAGACAGGCAGCCGGTGCGCAACCTCCCCCAAGTCCCGCGATCTGGCGCGGGCCTCGGCCGCAGAGATGCCGCCGAGCAACGCTGTGCGCCCCGTAGCGAGGTCGGAATGTTGCCAGTGGACTCGAGGTCCACTCGCTCACCGCAAGCCCGCCCACGGGGCGCACAGCGCTTCACGGATCGTTGCTCAACGGTAGAGCACGGGGTCGCGCCCCGAGCCCAGGTTCGACTCCTGGCGATCCGACGTTGCAGGACCGGCGGCCACCGGTTCGGCATCAGAGGGTGGCAGAACGCCTGAGCCCGCGCACGAAGATCGTGCGGCGCGGGCAGGGTAATGCGACTGTTCAACGGCTCAACGCATGGCTCGACCTGACGGCAAGTGCTGACACGGCGAGCCCCCTGCGATCCGGGTAGCTCCGGTGAACGAGCTCAGTCTTCGCAGCAGGACAGTGCCTGGCGGCAACGGATATGAAGCGATCCCGCCAGTGGAGGCTCATCACCTCCCCCTCACCCATCACGCGGTCCAGGACCAGCACGGACTCCAAATCCGAGCCAGCGGGGTGCGACACCTCGGCGTGGTGCTACTACATCTAGCGCCCAGAGCGACTCCAGACCCAACATCTTGTGGTCGGGGGCTCGCTCGCACCCCCCATGATCTGCGCTGGGTCCCCATCAATGTCGATGGGGCTCCGGCGTGCTCCACCCATATGACCTGAGATCGGCCCGCCCGGGCTAGTGGACAGCCATCCAGACTGCGGCGGGCCGATCTCCTCACACAAGGAGACCCATTGCCCGCAACCTTCGACCCCGAGGACTGGGCGCCCGTCGTCATCGGTCCAACGTGGACGAAGGACGAGACGGGCGAGTCCTACGTCCTCCCCGAGCACACCCTTGGCTGGGAGGCCGCGCTCTTCGCGGCCAAGTACCTCAAGGACCCGAAGACGGGTGCCCCTTGGGAGTTCACGATGGAGCAGCTGCGCTTCATCCTCTGGTACTACGCCCTCAACGAGGACGGTGAGTTCATCTACCGCCGGGCCGTGCTCCAGCGCCTCAAGGGCTGGGGCAAGGACCCACTCGCCGCCATCATGTCCTGGTTCGAGCTGCTCGGCGCCTGCCGCTTCTCCCACTGGGACCCCGAGACCGGCGCGCCCGTCGGCCGGCGCCTCGGCTCCGAGGCCCACATCCAGATCATCGCCGTCTCGCTGACGCAGACGCAGAACACCTCGCGCTTCCTCGGCGCCGTGCTGACCGACAAGGCCAAGGACACCTTCGACGTGGACCTCGGCAAGGAGGTCATCTACGCGCTCGGCCGGCAGGCGCAGATCCAGTGCGTCACCTCCAGCTACCGCGCCATCGAGGGCGCCCGCCCGACCTTCGTGCTGCGCAACGAGACCCACCACTGGGTCACCGGCAACGATGGCCACCTCATGGGCGAGACCGCCTGGGGCAACGTCTCCAAGATCGACGACTCCCGCATGCTGGACATCACCAACGCCTACATGCCCGGCGAGGACAGCGTCGCCCAGCGCATGCGCGAGGGCTACGAGCGCACCCAGCAGGGCCTGGCCGCGGACTTCGACCTCCTGTACGACAGCCTCGAGGCGCCGCCCGAGGCGCCGCTCGACATCGAGCACATGGAGTCCATCATCTCCGTGGTCCGTGGGGACGCCTGGTGGCTGAACCCCAAGCACGCCGCGACCTTCGCGCTCTCCTCGGAGATCCTCCCCGCTCGAGCGCGGCGCATGTTCTACAACCAGATCGTCGCCGAAGAGGACCAGATATACACGCCCGCGGAGATCCAGGGCGCCCGCGTCGAGCGGGCGTTCCTCGAGCCCGGGGATGAGATCGTCCTCGGCTTCGACGGCGGCAAGACGGATGACGCGACCGCGCTCGTGGCGATCCGCCTGAGCGATCGTGTCGCCTTCCCGATTGGCATCTGGGAGCGCCCGAACGGCAAGCAGGACTGGTACATCAACCGCCCGCAGGTCGACTCTGCGGTGCATGACACGTTCGCCCGCTACGAGGTCCGCGCCTTCTTCGCCGACGTGACCCTGTGGGAGAGCTACATCGAGCAGTGGTCCGAGGTGTACGGCCCGACGCTGGCCGTCCGCGCCAGCACCGACTCAGCCGTCGGATGGGACATGAGTTCCGCGAAGCGCACTACCCGCCGGCACGAGTCGCTCGTCTCTGCGCTCAAGAACGGCCGCGTCAAGCACAGCGGCGACCCGCTCTTCATGCAGCACATCGCCAACGTGCGGCGCCGCGTGAACCAGTACGGCCTCTCCTTCGGCAAGGAGAGTCGCGAGAGCCGCAAGAAGATCGACGCCTACGCGGCGCTGCTCGCCGCACACGCGGCCATGACCCAGTACATCGAACGGGGCTCTACGCCCAAGAGCACGGCCCCCTCCGAGTGGTGGGCCTTCTAGGAGACCCATGGAAATCGAGAACGACTACGAGCCCGGCACGCCCGAGTGGGCTGTGCGCGAGGGGCTCAACGTACTCCTCGGCGACCGCGCCCGGCTCCTCAAGATCGAGCGCTACGTGCGCGGCCACCACGACAAGCCCTACATCCCGCCGGACGCCACGGACGAGTTCCAGGGCATCGTCGACCGCTCCATCATCAACTACATGCCGCTGGTCCTCGCCGGCCCGACGCAGACCTGCTTCGTCGACTCCATCCGTCACGGCACCGCCGAGCTCGACTTCGGCATGGACCCCGACGAGTACGACCCCAGCACGGACCCCGCACTCGAGCTCTCCCCCGAGATGAAGTCCTGGCAGAAGAACCGCATGGACGTGCGTCAGGCGACGTTCGTCCGCGGCCTTGCCCAGTACGGCGTCATCAACGCGCTCACGCGCTTCGACAAGAAGGGGAACGTCCGCTACGAGGCGCACAGCCCCCAGCGCTCCGTGTGCCTCTTCGAGGACTGGATCAACGGGTACGACCCCGACTACTTCCTGATCGTCCGCCAGGGCGAGCTCGACAACGGCCACCCCAAGATGCTCTCCCTCTTCGACGAGCAGCTCGAGTACGTCATCGAGTACACCGACGAGGACCGGATCATCCTGCGCGACTACTGGGAGCACGGGAACTCCGAGTGCCCCGGCACGCGCATCGCCCTCCAGCTGGACCTCGAGGGCCGGCCGCTCGGCCTGATCGAGCCCCTCTTCGAGATCCAGGACCAGATCAACCAGACCAACCTCGACATGCTCGTCGTCCAGACGTACGGCTCGTTCAAGGTCAAGACGGTCACCGGCATGGCACCCCCGTTCGAGCGGTGGACGCCACAGCTGCTCGACCGTGTCTACCCGATGCTCGAGCCCGACGACCCCGGCTACGAGAAGCGCCTCGAGGAACGCCGCGCCGTCCAGATCGGCTCCCCGGTCACGGACGCCGCCGGCCGACGCAAGGCCCTCCCCGTGAACATCTCCGCCAAGCGCGTGCTGTTCGCAGAGGACAAGGACGCCAAGTGGGGCACGCTCGACGAGACCCCGCTCGAGGGATACATCGCCGCGCTCGCCGAGAAGGTCAAGCACCTCTTCGCCATCAGCCAGACCCCGTCCACGTACGCCGTGGGCGAGATGGCGAACCTCTCGGCAGAGGCCCTCCAGGCCGCCGAGATCGCCAAGCGCCGGCGCGACGACGAGATCCGCATGGCCCTCGGCGAGGGCTACGAGCGGATGCTCCGCCTCGGCATGGAGCTGCTCGGCGAGCTCGAGGCCGCGAACGACGAGGCCGCAGAGGTCGTCTGGCGAGACACCGACCCCCACTCCCGCGCAGCCATCTCCGACGCGCTGGCGAAGGACGTGGAGGCTCTCGAGTACCCCATCTTCGCCGCCTGGGAGAAGCTCCCCGGCATGACGCAGGGCGAGCTCATGCACACCAAGCGCCTCTGGCGTCAGCAGATGGAGGCCATGCCCGAGTCCCAGCAGGCCGAGGCGTTCGACGCCGTCCGCCAGTTCTCGAACGTCGGGAGGATGAGTGGAGCCACGAGCGCCGCAGCGTAAGGTCAACGAGGCCGTCGCCCTCTATGAGGCCGCACTCCTCTACATCTCGCTCTCGGTCGCTGCGCGCACCACCACCTCCGGCGCCGCCCTCTCCGCGAACGCACTGACCGCCTCTGGCGGCGTGTTCATCGACCTCGTGGTCACCTCCGCCCTCGCGGGCTACCGGGCCGCCCAGGCGCTCGCCAGAGCGTACGGGCGGCTCATGCAGGCCGTCTGGACCGGCACCACCACCGCCACCGACGACCTGCCCGCGGGGTCCACCACCTCCGTCGCCCAGCTCTACGAGGAGTTCGAGAGCCTGGCGCTCTCCTTCATCCCGGAGGGCCGGCGTGACGAGGTGTTCAAGCTCATCGACGACACCCCCGACGATGAGACCGTCGACCTCTCCTCGCTGTACCCGCAGCGCAAGGAGGATCGCGACGAGGAGGGGGAGCGGTACGCCGACGATGGCGACCTGCTCGACCTCGAGGCCGACCTCCATGACGAGGAGGGCCCCGAGCCGTTCGCCGATGGAGACATCGAGGGATGGCCCGACGAGGAGAGCATTGAGGCCGAGGAGCAGGAGGAGTACGACGCCTTCCTGGCCGACCTCGAGAAGGCCCGGGCCGACGAGGAGAAGCGCCTCAAGGAGGCCCTCCGCAAGGAGATGCGCGAGAACCTGCGCGTCAAGATCAAGATTGCCCGCCGACGCAAGTCCGAGAAGATCGCGAAGAAGCGCCTGGAGCGCGCCCTCGCAGAGGCTCGGACCAAGGCCGCCGGCGAGGCGAGCAAGTCCGCACTCGCCGGCGCTCGAGACCACGCCACGCTGCGCGGCGCCAGAGGCGACCGCGTCTACGGCTGGGCCCGAGTCCCCGGCTCCGCCAAGCCCTGCCACTTCTGCCTCGCCCTGATCTCGCTCGGCGCCTTCTACTCCACCGAGGAGTCGGCGACCGCGATGACATCGGGGCCCAAGAAGGGCGACGAGTTCCACGAGCATTGCCACTGCGAAATCGTCCAGGTCTACTCCTGGGATCAGTACATTGCCGACCCGGTCTTCAAGTTCAACCGGGCCATGTACAAGCTGTGGGGCGAGCTCAGTGGGGGTCAGCACGGCGGTCTCGAAGAATGGCGCAAGGCATTCGAAGAGATGTACGAAGACAAAGACCTCGAGGAGATTGTCAGGAACAATCACAAGAGGCATTCCTAAAGGTCCAGGAGGCCACAAGCATGACCATCCACCGACTCAAGACGCTCGCCAACGTCGGCGCACTCAACTTCGCCGAGGAGCCCACCGCCCCCGAGGGCGGCAGCGCAGCAGAGCCCCAGGAGGGCGAGGCCGGCGAGCAGGGCAACGAGGCGCCGAAGGAGACCCACCCCTGGGACTCCCCGGAGATCGCCAAGGCCGAGATCGAGCGTCTCCGCCAGGAGGCCGCCGGCTACCGCACGCAGAAGAACGAGCTCTCCAAGCAGCTCGAGGGCGCGAAGTCCCAGGAGGACATCGACGCCGCCATCGCGGAGTGGCAGACCAAGACGGCCAAGCTCGAGCGCGAGAACCTCGTTCTCCAGCACGGCGCCACGCTTCCGGAGACCCTGCGCAAGTACGTGCAGGGCGACACCGAGGACGAGATCAAGGCGTCCGTCGCGGAGCTCGCAGCCACGGTCACCACCAAGGCGCCCGCCCCGCCCAGCCGAGTCGGCGGTGGACTCACCCCCGGCGCGGAAGCCCCCGTCACGGACCCGGCGAAGCTCGCCGCGCAGGTCCGCAAGAACTCGCGCTTCCCGCGCATCTGACACATACTAGGAGTACAAATGGCTGTTGCACAGCACAAGGTCATCGACGCGCAGAAGGTCGCCTCGACCTTCGCCGGCCTGGTCTTCGACGACCTGGTCCTCTCGCAGTTCATGACCACCAAGCCCTTCGAGAACTTCCACGGCACCGAGAAGTCCTCGGTCTCCATCAAGGTCCCGAGCCTGCTGCCGGCGCGCCGCTATGCGATGCGGAACGACCGCTCGGAGCCGATCCAGTACGACGTGTACGAGGAGCAGGAGCGCACCCTCAACCTCGAGGGCGGCCACATCTACTCGGGCGTCAAGATCATCGACGAGCAGGTCGACTTCGACGACATCCAGGCCAACACCCTGCTGCCGGTGCAGGCCACCGCGGTGACCCGCGATGTGGAGTACCTCTCCGCGGACGCAATCGCCAACGCTCCCCACCCCGTCGTGATCGGCGGCACCGAGAAGAACCACTGGCGCTCCCTGCTGATCGCTCGCAACGTCCTGGACAAGCTCCGGGTCGACGGTCAGCGCATCCTCCTGGTCGGCTCCGACTACGAGATGAGCCTGCTGGACGACAAGCGGTTCACCGCCTCGATCTCCGCGGGCGACGGCCGCGCCGACTCCGCTCTGGGCAACGCGACCCTGGGCAGCCTGGCCGGCTTCACCGTCGTGCGCTCCAACCTGGTCGAGCCGGGCACCGCCTACGCGCTGACCACCTCGAGCTTCTTCTCCGCGACGGCGACCCCGTACATCCCGCAGTCCATCCCGTTCGGCGCTTCGGCGTCCTACCGCGGCTACTCCCTGCGGTGGCTCCAGGACTACGACGTGGACTACTTCGTGAACCGCTCCGTGGTGGACTTCTACTACGGCGTGAGCCACATCCAGGACCACCAGTTCGTGCTGCGCGACGAGGAGTTCAAGAGCATCGACAAGAAGCTCGGCCACCAGGAGTCCATCCTGGACGGCGACTTCTACCTGCGCTCGATCAAGCTGACCCTCGACGGCACCTCCGACGTGCCGCTGATGGAGCAGGACTCCGGCAAGGGCGCGACCCTGGCCTCCGCTCTCAAGCTCACCGACGCCTCTGTGACCGTCCCGGACCCGGACGCGACCCCCGCGGCCTGATCTGACCACCTGACGTGGAGGGGGAGGGCCATCTCTCCCCCTCCTGTTGGGAGGTTCTGATGGCAACAGCACTCGCAACCATCGAGGAGCTCGAGGTTCGCGCCGGCTTCGAGCTCGACGAGCGGACTCGCCTCATGGCGAAGGCCGCCCTCGACGATGCCTCCGCGCTCGTTCGAGAGTACGGCGACCCCGGCTGGACCCCGGACATGGCGCCACCCATCGCCAAGAGCCTCACGCTCGCGGCGGCCCTGCGCTACGTCCACAACCCCATGGCCGTGACGCAGTCCCGAGGTGGCGACGAGACGCTCGCCTGGGACGCCTCGGCAGCCCGCGGCGTCTACCTCCTCCCCGAGGAGATCGCCGTGCTCGAGCGCCACGCTCAGCAGGCTCGCGGCCTCCATGTCGCAGAGATCGTCGCCTACTCGGGCACCCGCCGCCGACAGCAGACCCGCCAGATCCCCGTCGACTACGAGGGGAAGTTCTGGCCGGACTACCGCCCGGGCGATGTCTACGGCGCCTACTACCCCGACGACTACTTCCGGCAGGGGGGCATCCCGTGACGTACCAGCGCACACGCGGCCCCCTGGTCACCTTCTACCCCCGCGAGGCCTACACCACTGAGCGCAACGTCGTGAAGTGGGGCCCCGACCGGGACAACCCCCAGAAGGTGCGCGTGGCCTTCTCGGCCGACCGCATGGCGAAGGCCGAGGCCATGGGCCAGGTCGAGATCGAGATGTACACGGCCCGCTTCCCGTGGGGCACCGAGGGCCTCGGCCCCGGCGCCATCATCGTCTGGCAGGGCTCCGAATGGGACTGCACAGGGCCGGCCGAGCTGCATGACACCATGCACCACTCCACGCGCCACATGACCGTCGCGGTCCGTCGGCGCCCCGGAGGTGTCCGCGCATGATCCGCTCCCGCTGGGTCACCGACAGGCGATTCCCGGTGGACGTGGAGATGAAGCGCAACCGCCGCATCTGGGCCAAGCGCCGAGGCGGCGGCTTCACGCTCGCCACCTCCATCTACCACGCCGACGTGATGATCGCGTCCTCGAAGTGGCCGGTCTCCAAGGCCCTCAAGCTCCACGTCTACGGCGTCGCCAAGGCGCGGGCCGAGATCGCCGCCTCGATGCTGCGCAGGAACCGCGACACCGGCAACTCCTACATCGACGTGAAGCAGGGCTCGGTGGACACGAGCGTGTTCCTCCGCGACCCCGTCAACTTCGACGAGCGCGGCCGGCAGATCGGTGGCGCCGCCCACGCAGTCGAGGGCCAGACCCAGGCCCTGGGCACCGCCTTCGGCACCCAGTTCGTCCGTCGCCTCAATGGCTGGAAGGAGATGTTCGGTGACGAAACTCCCTGACGCAGTCAAGGCGACGGTGGCCGACGAGCCGCTCGTCGAGGACGTGGTGCTTGACATCCTTCGGGAGAAGATCCCGCAGATCTTCTGGGCCGACGAGACCGAGCAGTCCGTCCCCCCGCCCTTTGGGATTGTCCGGCGAGACACCTATATCGGCACGTCCGAGAAGGACCACCGATTCATCTCTCGGGCCTACTGCGCGATCCACACCTTCACCGAGGGCGTCGATGCCGACATCGACAACTCGCGCCTTCAGGAGGCCGTGAAGCTCACGCTGCTCGGCGCCGGCTACCGGCAACCGAAGGTTCGCGACTGGGGCTACGTCTCCAGCGTCCGCCTGGTCGAGCCCTACGTCAAGCGCTCCGACTGGCAGAACTCGGAAGGCCCGGTCCAGTACGCCGACCTCCCGAACGACTACACCCGATTCGAATCCGTGTGGGAAGTGAAGATCCGCCGAGCTCAGCTCGGGCCGCACTTCTCCACTCAGTAAGGAACCCCCATGGCTTACGTCAACGATGCCGCACTCGTCGTCGCCAATGCCGACTTCTACACCGGCGCCGTGGGCGCCGCTGCGCCCACCGATCTGAACGATATCGACACCGAGGTCTGGGATGTCCTGGGCCACACCAGCCCCGAGGACATCCTCTCCTGGGCCTCCGAGGGCGGTGAGCCGACCACCATCGGCTCGCTCCAGAACCCCTCGCTGCGCACCGTCTACTCGGACCGCACCGAGACCTTCTCCACCACGCTGCTCCAGTGGGACGAGAAGACCCTGAAGCTGTACTTCGGCTCCAACCTGGAAGAGGTCGCCGGCTCCACGCTGTTCAAGGGCGTGCCCTCCAAGCCGGTCGCGACCAAGGTCTCCCTGCTCGTGGTCGTCAAGGACGGCGACACCCGCTTCGCCATCTACATCCCCTCCGCGGAGATCCTCCGTGGCGACGATGTCGCGTTCGATGACACCGAGAACTTCGCCGGCCTGCCGATCTCGGTCACCCCGATCAACTACAACGGCAACCCCTGGGCCTACGCGGTCACCCCGCTGGGCACCGTCGCCGGCGGTGAGGGCCTGGGGGAATGACGCGCCAGTACCGGAAGCGGTACTGACACCCCCCCCGGTACTGGCAGTCACAGTTCCATCCGCACGACCTTCTGACACAAACCCACACCTGTTCTAAGGAGAACACCCCTTGGCTATCGAACTCAGCCTCGACACCGTCGACCAGCTCGCACAGGCGGACTACGCCGATGTCGCCATCCCCCTGCCCACCGGCCAGGTCATCACCCTGATCCACCCGCTCCGCATGGAGGACGAGCAGCGCAAGGAGCTCGCCGCGTACTTCAAGGTGCTCGGCGAGGCCGCCGAGGCTGCCGAGAAGGGCGAGGCCGACGCCGAGGAGGACGAGGACCCCATCGAGCAGATGCAGGATCTGCTTCGCCTCGTGGTCGCCGGCAACGCGGACGACCTGTTCGCAGCCGTCGGCCGTGACGCCACGAAGTACCAGGCGATCACCAAGTTCTACTTCGAGACGGTGCAGCCGGGGGAAGCCTGACCCTGGCAGTCCTCATCGCAGAAAACGGCGCGGCCCTCTACCGGGACTTCCTCTTCTACTACGGCGTAGATCTGTGGGAGTTCCTGGTTGAGGTCCGCGCCAGCGGGCGGGAGGAGGAGCGCAAGCCCCTCCCCCCGCCCGCTTTTCTGCTCGGGCTGTTCCAGGGTCTCCCCCCAGGAAGCATGACCGAGGCCGCAGCAAACGGTTCCCCCAGCGAAGTGGGCTGGACCGTCGAGGCGCACATCGCAGCCTCCGCCTCCGACTGGACACAGGTCGGCGCCATCGCCAGTGGCAACTGGAAGAAGAAGGCCCCCGAGTTTTCGCCTATCGGCCGCCCCTTCGACGCCATGAAGAAGAAAAAGGCCGAGGCCACCAAGCAGACAACTTCCGTTGCCGAGCTCCACCGAATGCTTCAGGAGAAGCGCATGGCGCAGGAAGGGTAGGAGACACACATGAGCGAAGTGATCGGCTCAGTACAGGTGCGCGTCAGCCCTGACACCACCGGCTTTGCAGAGAAGGCTCGAGACGGTATCGAGCGCCAGTTCAAGCGGAAGAATGCCCTCGAGCTCGACTTCGAGGTGGACCCCGACAAGGTTCGGCGGGACGTTGAGGATTCCCGCGATGTAGCCCAGAAGTGGCTGGACCTCAAGAAGAACGCACTCCAGATCCATGCTCGCCTGAGCTGGCGGAAGACGGACCTGCTTCATCAGCTCCGCGACTTCAAGAGCGACGTGGAGGCCCTCGAGGTTCTCCAGCGCCCCACCGTCTACGCGAACGTCGAGGTGGACCGCAAGGGCCTCGACAAGCTCCGCGAGAGCGTGAAGCTCAACGTCGCCATCGACGACAAGGCGCTCCAGCGCGCCCTCAAGAATGCCACCAAGGACGTGACCGTCTTCGGCAACCAGAAGGCCGTCAAGAAGGAGGCCGAGGGTGTCGCGAAGCTGACCTCGAAGATCTTCCAGGACACCTTCGAGAAGCGCAAGCTCAAGCTCGCCATCAAGGGCGACACCGAGAAGATCGAGCAGATGCGCGACCAGCTCGTGCTGGCGTACCGCGATTTCGATCAGCTGAAGGGTCGCGCCTTCGATCTCAGCGACGCCCTCAGCAACATCAACAAGCAGGTCGACAGGCAGAAGAGCATCGTCACCTCCCTCGGGATCGAGTGGGAGGAGATGAAGGAGAACGGCGCACAGAACGGCCGGCACATGGCCGCCGTCGCGAACGAGCTCTCCGACGCTGAGGAGTCCCTTCGCAAGATGGTGGCCCAGCAGGAGAGGCTGAACAGGAAGCACAACCTGTTCGCCGGCAACATCTTCAAGCCCAGCCAGGATGGCCTCGACAAGCTCCAGCGCGACTACGACGACCTGCGCGCCAAGCTCCGGGACCACGAGGTCGAGTTCAAGGCGGTCGCCGACCGCACCTCCTTCGCCGCCGTCTCGGCCGAGCTGGCCGTCATGGCCCGCGACCGCGTTGTCGTCTTCTGGGCAGCCACCCAGAAGGCCAACATGAAGCGCCTGACGAACCAGTGGCAGACCATCTCTCGGGCCACCGAGAGCCTTGCCGTCAACGCGGCGAAGTGGATCGGCCAGCTGTCCGGTGTCCGCGTCCTCTGGCGCACGTTCATGGACATGGTCGAGTGGCTCCCCCGCCTCGACATGATGGTCCCCCAGCTCGCCCAGACGCTGGCCCTTGTGACCTCTGCCGCCGCCAGCGCCGTGGGCGCCGTGGGCGTGCTGTTCACTCTCCTCTCCGACATCGGCGAGGTGGGCAAGCTGCTCGTCGGAATGCCCGCCATCATCGCCGGCATCGCCGGGTCCGCCCTCATCCTGGGCCGCGCCCTCTACGACTTCAAGGAAGTCTTCCCGGAGATCATCAGCTACTACGAGAAGCTCGGCAACGTCGTCTCCGACAACGTCTGGAAGAAGGCCGCCGGCCCGATCCGCGAGCTGCACAAGGCAACGAGCAAGCTCCTGAGCGAGCACGTGCCCGACTGGGCCTCCGCATGGGGCGACTCCCTCGGCGCCCTCGCCAAGGGCGTCGGCTCCAGCCAGGGCCTGGCGCACCTCGAGATGTTCCTCAAGAACTCCATCCTCGGCACCAAGAACGCGGAGGCCGGCTGGGAGTCCCTGGGCAGCGCCATCATGCGAATGGTCGGCGCGGGCTCCAACGTCTTCCCCGACCTCGGCACCTGGTTCTCCGACACCATGGGCAAGTTCGACGACTGGGCCAAGAACAACCAGGCGAACATCGAGATCTGGCTCCGAGAGGGCGGCAAGGCCCTGCGCGAGCTCGGCTCCATCGGCGTCTCCACCGTGAAGATCATCGGCGGCATCGGCGCCGCCTTCTCCGCTGCCGGCTGGCCGGGGCTCACTGAGCTCGAGTCCGCCATGCGCTCCATCGCCGAATCGGCCAAGGGGCTCAAGGACAGCGACAGCTTCATGCAGACGCTCGGCCAGGTCCGCGGCTTCTTCACGGAGCTCAAGACCCTCGGCCCGCAGGCCAGCCTCGCGATACGCAACGCCTGGGCCATGATCGGCGACTCGGTCGAGGTGCTCACCGGGCCCATCACTGGCGCCATCGGCGGCATCCTCGACGGCTTCAACGGCTCCAAGTTCCAGAACGGCTTCGGCAAGTTCGTCACCGGCATGGGCTCGTTCATCAAGGACATCACCCCGGGCCTCGAGGCGACGGTCGCTGAGATCGGCTCCCTGCTCGAGGTTGTCGGCACCGCCGGCAAGTCGTGGGGCCCCGCCTTCAACGACATGCTCCTGCTGTTCTCGAGCGCCGGCGACAAGCTTCACCCGGGCATCACCGAGTTCGTCGAGAACCTGGGCCCCCGCCTCCAGGAGCTCGTCACCAACATCACGCCGCACGTGGAGGACTTCGCCGAGGCGATCTCCAACCTGTTCGGCAACGAGAACTTCCAGGACCTCGTCGGTGACATCATCAACGACCTCGGCAAGTTCGGCGGCCTCATCCTCGACCTGGGGACCTGGATCGCCGACACCGCCGGCAAGTTCTCGGACTGGTACGGCGGCCTGAGCGAGGGCAACCAGGCTCTCGCCCGCATCGTCGGCTGGATGACCGCCGCCTTCGGCGGTGTCGCTGTCGTCCTCGGTGGCGCAGCCATCAAGATCCTCGGCCTCATCAACAGCATCTCCGGGCTCGGAGCGGTCATCGAGTGGGTCAAGAACCTCAAGGTCACCCAGGCCTTCAGCGGGCTCGTCGGGAGGATCGTCGACCCCATCAAGAAGATCCCCGGCCTTCTCGTCCGCGCCATCGGCGCGATTGGCCGAGGCATCGGCACCGCGTTCGCATCTCTGGGCAGGATGATCGGCAGCGCGGTCGGCAAGATCAAGCTGCCGAACTTGGGGAAGCTCGCCTCCTCCCTGGGGCGCGTGCTGACCCCCATCTGGAACTGGGCCAAGGGCATCCCCGGGCAGCTCCTGAAGTTCCTGCCCAAGGGCGGGCTGATGAAGCTCCTCGGCAAGGCCCTGACCCGCTTCGTCCCCGTCGTCGGCTGGGCACTGCTCATCGCAGACATCCTGAACCTCATCAAGCCGGTCAAGGTCCTTGACTGGGTCGACGGCATCCTCGACAAGCTCGGCCTCGGCGATGGCTGGCTCTCGAAGGTTGTGGACGTAATCCGCAACAGCATCGAGAGCGCGTTCGGTGCCGATGTCGGCCTCGCCGACCTGTTCCTCCCCGTGGTCAACATGATCACCAAGGCGTGGGACGGCATGGTCGCGGGCTGGGACGAGGGCGGCCTCTGGGGCGCCGTGAAGGGCTTCTTCTCCGGTCTCGGAGAGGGCTTCCTCGATCACTTCCAGCTCGGCTGGGAGGTCATCAAGGGACTGGTCGAGTCGTTCGCCCCCCAGGGCGTCATCGACTTCTTCCAGGACCCCTGGGGGAAGATCAAGGGCTGGCTCGGGCTCGACAAGTGGGGCGGCGGTATCCCCAGCGTTCCTGAGCTCCTGAACTGGGGGGTCAACCTCTGGAACAACAAGATCGGACCCTGGCTCAAGAATAGCTGGGCCGCCCTCGTGGGCTGGGCCCGACAGTGGTCCCCGGTCAACGCCGTCGTCGAGTTCTTCCAGGACCCGTGGGGCAAGATCAAGGGCTGGCTCGGACTTGACAGCTGGGGCAACGGCATCCCCAACATCCCCGAGCTCCTGAACTGGGGAACGGGGCTCTGGAACGAAAAGATCAAGCCCTGGCTCCAGGAGTCCTGGGACAAGCTGATCGGATTCATCAAGGAGTGGAACCCCGTCTCCGTCGCCTTCCGCATGGCCACCTGGATCGCCGACAAGATCAAGGAATGGCTCGGCATCGGTGACGGCGGGCTTGACCTCTCGTCCTTCTCGATCGACTTTGACTTCTCCAGCCTCTGGGAGCAGAAGATCAAGCCGGCCCTCAAGACCGGAATGCTCGCGCTCGCGGGGCTCATCACGGCCCCCGGCCTCCTCCTGATCGCACCGCTCGCGATGCCCGCCCTCATCATCGGGTGGCTGCTCGGACGCGACGGGGAGGGCAACTGGTCCTTCGACGAGCTGAAGAGCAAGGTCACCGGCGCCTGGGACAAGATCAAGTCCAAGCTCACCGAGGGCGTCGAGAGCCTGAAGAACAAGGTCAACGAGCTCCGCATGAAGGCCATCGACCTCGGCAAGAAGGTCGTCCACTGGCTGATCGGCAAGGCCGGCGAGGCCAAGGAGAACTTCGACGAGTTCCGCACGCGCATCGAGGGTGGCTGGGAGGACATCAAGTCCGCCATCGGCACCGCCATCGGCACCATCGGTGGTCTCATCGGCGGCCTCGTGTTCACCCCCATCGCCATCGGCGAGAAGATCGTCGACTGGGTCTTGGGCTCCGACTGGGTGTCCAAGGCGGCCAACGGTCTCACCAACGCCATCGAGGGCGCCAAGGAGACGCTCAGCAACTCCGTGAGCACCGCCGTCGACAAGGTGAAGACCGGCATCAAGGCGTCGGTCCCGGCCGCCCAGGGCGGCATCGTCGCTTCCACGCTCGGCGTGGACGACGAGTCCAAGGGCAAGATCGTCGCGAACTTCGACACCGTCAGGGGCGTCATCTCCCGATGGGGCATCGACACCCGCGGCGAGTACTCGAGCACCCAGAAGTCTGCCGGCGGCTCCGTCGGCAAGCTGTGGAACGAGTCGCGCAAGAAGTTCGACGACATGCGGACCAACGCCAAGTCCAACACCAGCGGCATGAAGAACGACACCACGGGCAACTTCTCCGCAATGAGCAGGTCTGCCGCCGCGAAGGCGGGGCAGATGCAGGCCCAGGTGATCCAGAAGATCGGCGCCATGCAGTCCATGGCGGCCGTCAAGGCTGTCGCTCTCCAGCGATCCGTCGTCCAGGCGATGACTCGGGCGAACACCCTGAGCGTCGCCCAGTCGCGGATGATGAGCACGGCCTACGTGGCACAGATCCGACAGATGGCCGCTGGCGCAGTGCGCGTCGCCGGCACGCTGCGCAGCACGCTGCCTCGCGCGCTCACGATCAACGCCTCCGGGCCTGGCCGCTCGACGGGCAGCACGTTCGTCTCCGGCCTGGCTTCCGGCCTCTCGCGGGCCGTGAGCGTGGCGCGGAGCATGGCGAACGGCATCCGCCGAGCACTGTCGTTCAACGTCCGCTCCTCCGGCGCCTCCGTGGGCGGGAGCTTCGCCTCGGGCCTCCGCTCGAAGATCTCGGCGGTCTCCTCGGCGGCCCGACAGCTCGCGTCCGCCGCACGCACCAAGCTCCCGAACTCTCCTGCGA
>Ga0079226_10001739_pt1 | contig 16728 bp, 14 predicted proteins | sample Poulit2014_FD_76345 | JGI IMG/M metagenome (GOLD analysis project Ga0079226, IMG submission 76345) | Agricultural soil microbial communities from Georgia to study Nitrogen management - Poultry litter 2014 | ecosystem: Environmental > Terrestrial > Soil > Agricultural land | place: USA: Georgia...
CGTTAACACGTCCGAGCAACAGTCGACAAGGGTCGCCGATCGACGTTCTCGGGAGGTTGCACGAGTCGGTGCGCGACCAGACGCTGGCGAACACAGGAGATGGGTGACCTCTGTTGCGCATGTTCCCCAGACGGGATGAGACGCTAGGCTCAGCTCGCAGGCGCGCGCACGACCTGGACAACATCACCGACTGGACAAGGGGATCCGTGAACTCGAGGCAATCGAAGGTGCGACCGAACTACCGCGCCATCGCCGAGGCCGCCGGAGTCTCGGTGTCCACCATCTCGCGCTACTTCAACGGTCACCTGCGACTGCGTCCGGAGACCGAGCAGCGGGTCCAGGATGCCGTCGCCACATTGGGGTACGGCCAGATCTCCCCCCGACCGACCACGCGGCCGACGAAGCGACGAGCGCTCGGGATGATCATGCCGCAGGTCGGCAACTCCTACTTCGGAGCACTGGCCGACCAGATTGCCCGGGCGGCCGATGCCCAGGGCTACTCGCTCGTGGTCGCCCCCACCCTGGACAACCCGTGGGGCCAGATCGACTGCGTCTCGATGATGACCGGCCTCGGCGTTGACGGACTGGCCTACATCGGCAACTACCGCACCAATGCGGCTCTGCAGGCGGCTGCTTCCGACGGAATCCCGCTGGTCCTGGTCGACGAGGACATCGACGGCATCCCACCGACCGACAAGGTCCTGGTCGACGATTACGCCGGTGCCTACCAAGCGACTGCGTACCTCTGTGCCCACGGCCACACCAATATTGCGGTGTTCACCGGGCCCGCCAGCCTGCACTCCTCACAGGAGAGGATTCGTGCGTTCCACGATGCGCTGGGACGTCACGGCATCGCCGCGGATGGTCAGCTGATGCTGCACGGGACCTTCACCGAGGATTTCGGCGCCGCAGCAATGGCTCGCCTGATGACCAACGCGCAGCGACCCACCGCGGTGTTCGCCGCGAGTGACGCCATCGCGCTCGGCGTGCTCGGCGCTGCGCGAAACTTCGGGATCGCCGTCCCGGACGAGCTGTCCGTCGTCGGCTTCGATGACATCCCTGAGGCCCGGCTCGTCACTCCCAGCCTGACCACGGTTCGGACCCCGCTCGATCAGATGGCGCGCAACGCGGTCACGATGCTGATCGACCGAGTGAATGGCTCCACGGCCGAACCAGCCACGGCAGTCGTCCCGGTGCGACTTGAGGTTCGCGACTCGACCAGGCTCAGTACCACCAGTCGACACTGACCACCCGGTCCGCCCGGCCCGGGTCAGCCCAGGAACCCTGGGTCCGGGTCGGGCGTGCGGTAGCCCTCGGCATCCCTGATCGCTCGAGCACCGGCGAGCAGTCGGTCCCAGGCCGGACCGTGCACCAACCGGTACGGGAACACCCCTCGCCGGGCACGCTCGGTGAGGTCCTCGTACGGCAACGGGGTACGGCGACCGAGCAGCACGATGTTGCCGCGCCGACGCCCCTTCAAGGTGGCCGGTTCGGCCGACCAGCAGGTGTGGGCGAACAGCTCCCCCACGCCGGCGGCGACCCGGCGGGCGAAGTCGAACGGGGCCTTGTCGGTGATGTTGACCATGATCGTTCCGGTCGGGGTGAGCACCCGCGCGACGTCTGCGAGGAATTCGGTGGTCACCAGCTCGTCGGGCACCTTGGCCCCGATGAAGGCGTCCACGATCACCACGTCGGCGTAGTCCTCGCGCATCGCGGCGATCCCGCTGCGACCGTCGGTGGCCCGCACCTTGATGCCGGAGCGGCGCGGCAGCGGGACCGTCTCCCGCACCCGGTCGGTGAGCGCGGTGTCCGGCTCGATGACGATCTGGGCCGACGAGGGCCGGGTGTGGGCGACATAGCGGGCCAGCGTCATCGCCGCGCCACCGACATGGATCACCCGGAGCCGCTGCCCCGCCGGCGCGTGCACGTCGACGGCATCAGCGATCCGTTGCATGTAGTCGAACTCGAGGCGGGTCGGGTCGTCGGGGTCCAGCCAGGACTGCTCGGTGCCCCCGACGACCACCGACCAGGCGCCGGGGACGTCGAGGTCACGGACCAGGTCGGCGGTTGCCGGCGAGGAATCGGTCCCGGTGTGGTGGTCGTGCGGCACGAGCCGATCGTACGGGGCGACGGCGCCGACCGGCAGCCGGTGCGGAGATGGTGTGCAGCAACAGGCGGCCGGGACGGAGTAGTGTCGGCACCCATGGACGCCGGAGTGATCATCCTGCTGGTCGTCGTGTTCATCGGCGGCTGGGTGCTCGGGCACATCACCGCCCGGGCCCGGGGCGCACGTGACCTGCCGGCGAGCACCGCGGGTCCGGCCATCCAGCCACCGCGGGACCTCGGGCTGCGGATCCACGACGAGAAGCGGGAACAGATCGGCACCGCGATCGCCGAGGGGCGCACGATCGAGGCGATCAAGCTGTACCGCGAGGCGACCGGAGCCGGGTTGAAGGATGCCAAGGACGCCGTGGACCACTGGCAGGCACACGGCGCCCCCGGCGGCGAGGGTGACTGGCCCGAGCTGCCCCCGGACAACCGCCTCTGATCCTCCCGTACGTCGCCCTTCCGCGGATCGACCCCAGTACTGGGGTCGATGCGGGTGTCGACGTCAGGCGACCTCGGTGACCGCAGGTTCGTCGACGATCACCAGGGCGTCACGGTCCTCGTTGAGGTCGAAGTGCACGGTGTCACCGTCGCTGACCTCGCCGGCGAGCACCCTGCGCGCCAGCAGGTCCTCGATGGTGCCCTGCACCAGTCGGCGCAGCGGCCGGGCCCCGTACACCGGATCGAAACCGGTGAGACCGAGCCACTCCTGGGCCGCGTCGCTGACCTCGATCTGGATCCGCCGGTCGGCGAGTCGCTCGTTGAGTCGGCGCAGGTTGATGGTGACGATCTTCGACAGTTCCTCGGTGCCGAGGGCGTCGAACAGCACGACCTCGTCGAGCCGGTTGAGGAACTCCGGCTTGAACGAGTTGCGCACCACATTCATCACCGAATCACGCTTCACCTCGTCGTTCAGCTTCGGATCGGCGAGGTACTGCGAACCCAGGTTGGAGGTGAGGATCAACAGCACATTGCGGAAGTCGACGGTCCGGCCCTGACCGTCGGTCAGCCGGCCGTCATCGAGCACCTGCAACAGGATGTCGAAGACCTCGGGGTGAGCCTTCTCCACCTCGTCCAACAACACCACCGAGTACGGGCGGCGCCGGACCGCCTCGGTGAGCTGACCGCCCTCCTCGTACCCGATGTAGCCCGGAGGCGCACCGACAAGACGGGCGACCGAATGCTTCTCGGAGTACTCACTCATGTCGATGCGGACCATCGCCCGCTCGTCATCGAAGAGGAACTCGGCCAGTGCCTTGCCCAGCTCGGTCTTGCCGACACCGGTCGGGCCGAGGAACAGGAAGGAGCCGGTGGGACGGTTCGGGTCGGAGATGCCGGCGCGCGATCGCCGTACGGCGTCACTGACCGCCTTCACCGCGGTGCGCTGGCCGATCAGCCGTTCGCCGAGCCGGTCCTCCATGTTCAGCAGCTTCTCGCTCTCGCCCTGCAGCAGCCGGCCGACCGGGATGCCGGTCCAGTTGGCCACCACCTCGGCGATGTCATGGGAGCTGACCTCCTCGCGCACCATCGAGTCGACGCTGGTCTCGGCCTCGGCGGCAGCGGCCAACTCGGACTCCAGGGCGGGGATCTTGCCGTACAGCAGTTCCGAGGCCCGTCCGAGGTCACCGTCACGCTGGGCACGTTCGGCGACGGTGCGCAGTTCGTCGATCTCCTTGCGCAGGTCACCGACCCGGTTCAGCCCGGACTTCTCGTCCTCCCACCGCTGCTCCAGGGCACGCAGCTGCTCGTTGGCGTCGGCCAGCTCGGAGTTCAGCCGGTCCAGCCGCTCCCGGCTTGCCGAGTCGGACTCCTTCTCCAGGGCGAGTTGCTCCATCGTCATCCGGTCCACCAGGCGACGCAGCTGGTCGATCTCCTCCGGTGAGGAGTCGATCTCCATCCGCAGCCGGGAGGCGGCCTCGTCGATCAGGTCGATCGCCTTGTCCGGCAACTGCCGGGCCGTGATGTAGCGGTTCGACAGGCTGGCCGCGGCGACCAGCGCGGAGTCGGTGATCGCGACCTTGTGGTGCGCCTCGTAGCGTTCCCGCAGGCCACGCAGGATGGCGATGGTGTTCTCCACGCTCGGCTCCCCGACGAGCACCTGCTGGAAGCGGCGCTCCAGCGCCGGGTCCTTCTCGATGCGCTCGCGGTACTCGTCGAGGGTGGTGGCACCGATCATCCGCAGCTCTCCGCGGGCCAGCATCGGCTTGAGCATGTTGCCGGCGTCCATCCCGGAGTCACCGGCCGCACCGGCACCCACCATGGTGTGCAGCTCGTCGATGAAGGTGATGATCTGGCCCTCGGCGTCCTTGATCTCGGTCAGGACTGCCTTGAGCCGCTCCTCGAACTCACCACGGTACTTCGCCCCGGCGACCATCGCCGAGAGATCCAGGTTGACCAGCCGACGGCCCTTCAACGAGTCGGGTACGTCACCGGCGACCAGGCGTTGCGCGAGGCCCTCCACGACGGCGGTCTTGCCGACTCCGGGCTCACCGATCAACACCGGGTTGTTCTTGGTACGGCGAGCCAGCACCTGGACGACACGGCGGATCTCGGCGTCGCGGCCGATCACGGGGTCGAGCTTGCCCTCCCGAGCCAGCTCGGTGAAGTCGACGCCGTACTGCTCGAGTGCGGAGCTGGTCGCCTCGGACTCCTGGCTGTTGACCCGCTTGGAGCCACGGGCCTCGTTGAACGCGGCGATCAGGGCGTCGGCACTGGCGCCGACACCGGTGAGGATCTTGCGGGCCGGTGAGTCGATCGAGGCGAGCGCGATGAGCAGGTGCTCGGTGGCGACGTACTTGTCGCCGAGCTGGTCGGCCCGGGTCTCGGCATCGGCGTGCACCCGCGCGAGCGCGCCGGACATCCCGGGCTGGGAGACCGAGGCCCCCTTGGCGGACGGCAGCTTGCGGATCGCGGCGAGCGCGGCGGCGTCCACCTCGTCCGGATCGGCACCGACGGCCTTCAGCAACGGCGCGACGGTGTTGTTCGGGATCTGCAGCAGGGCGTGCAGCAGGTGCACCGGTTCGGCGTTCGGGTTGCCGTTGTTCAGCGCGTCGCGCACGCCGGCCGTCACGGCGTCGCGGCTCATCGTCGTCAGCTTGTTCGCGTCCATCAATTCCTCTGGTTGTCAGGTTCAGGTGCAGCGTCTGGGTGACCCACTCGAATCCATAGTTGAGTCCACTGCGCTCAACTATGCCACGAGCCGAGGATGGGCGCAAACCAGGGTTGAGCGTCATGGACTCAAGTCGCTGCCCCGTGGTCGGTGGACGGCAGGTCAGGGCGGATGTGCAGTCGCCAGTAGCGGTACTCCCGGGGCCCGTCACTGGTGCCGATCGTGCGTCGGATGTGCTCGACCTCGCCGGGCACCACCGGGACCGGGTGTCGGAAGTACGGGGCGTCGGTCACGAAGGAGTGGTACTCACCGTTCTCCCCGCTCGGGTCACAGCCCACCGGGAGGCTGTCCACGAACCCACGGTCGACCGCCCGGCCGAGGTGGCCCCGGCCCAGCACACCGGCGTCGACCACCACGGTCAGCGCCCTGGTGCCGGAGGCCAGGAAGTCCTGGAGGCACTCCGTCGGCGACATCGCCCACAACGGTTCGACGATCTCGAGCCCCAGCGGCTCGAACTGCTCCTGCTTGTACGCCAGCACCCCGGAGTGCTTCTGGTCCCCGAATGCGACCGCGCCGATCCCCTCGTCACGCATCCGGATCGACGCACGCTCCATCACCGCGACATAGTCGTCCAGCCCCGCACTGCCGAGCTCGACGGTGCGCAGCGGCAGTCCGATCGCCCGGGCCTGCGCCCGCAGCAGTGCCGTGGGCACCCCGTGCACGGTCGACTCGTCGCGGCTGGCGTGAACCGTGGTCACCAGGCACCGCACGTCGTGGCGGTCGTCGTCCAGCAACCGCCCCAGGGCATGGGCCGAGTCCTTGCCACCACTCCAGTGGAACGCCACCGGCACCGCATCCGTCATGTCCGGATCGTCCCACGAGTCCCGCGTCCCGCTCAGACGCCGAGACGCTCGGTCCAGACCTCCTTGTAGCGGATCGTGTCCCGTGCGTCGCCGGCTTCCAGGCCGGTCTCGTAGAGCACACCGAGATGCTCGGGATCCCACATCACCAGGTCGGAGTAGCCGGAACGGTCGGAGGTCACCTCAAGTCTGCGGTCCCACGTCACGCCGGAGTCGGCAGACACGAAGATCGAGAGATACTTGCGCTGTGTCGGGTGGGTCGGTGCCGCGTAGAACATCACCGGCCCGGCAGCCGACTGGTGGCTGTCCCGGTTGAGCACCGAGCCCTGGACCTCCGCGGTGGTCACCAGGCTGCGCTCGTAACCGAACCGCGGCTCGGCGAACGACTCCCCGCCATCGTGGCTGAGGTTCACGACCCGGGAGTACGGCATCGAGTCCTCCTTGGGCCCCTTGCGGCTGCGCGCGATCGCCAGCACAGCGCCCGTCGGGGTCTCGACAAGCCCCACCTCCGAGAAGTGGTCGGCGTCCTCGGGCGGCAGCGCCGTCCCGCCCCGATGCCAGGTGACGCCGCCGTCATCGCTCCACCCGATCGCCCCCTCGGTGACCTTCTCGTCGCCGGAGGTGTACGAGATGCTGAGCCCGACCACCAACCGGCCCGCATGCGGACCGTTCTGCAGCTCGATCGCGTGCTGCGGACCGGTGGCGAACCAGCCCTCCTCGGGCAACCCTTCCTTCAGTTGCTCGGTCAGGTCGACCGCCTCGGACCAGGTCCGGCCGTTGTCGTCGCTGTACTGCACGAACGGCAGCCGTACGGCCCGGGAGCCTGCGACGTTGTAGGTCGACAGCAGGACGATGCGACCGGCGTGCTCGCCCTGCGTGACCACCACCGGTGACGGGTTGCCGCGGGTGGCCCCCACGTCCCGGCCCCACGGATCGCCGGCCAGCACCGTACTCATCGGTGACCAGGTGTGGCCCCGATCGGTGGACCGTTTCATCACCAGGTCGATCGACCCGTCGTCGTAGCAGTAGTCCTTGCCCGGATGGGCACGCCGGGCCTCGGCGAAGGCGAGCATGCTGCCGTCGGCGGCCCTGATGATCGCGGGGATCCGGAAGCACTCGAATCCGGCATCACCCTTGTCGTACACCACGATCCCGGCGTCGGGCACCGGATCACCGTCATCGGCCACGGCAGGGACGGCGGTGGCACCGCCGAGGGCGAGGGACAACGCCGCGATGCTGGCGGCGGCACGGAAGGGGAACATCATCGTCCTTTCGGTGGGGGTATCGGGTGGCGGGGTCACCGGGCGATCACGCGACTCGGATGCGGCAGCTGATCCCGGACACGGCAGTACGGCGCATCGACGGCCGGTGTGGCTGCCGTGCGGGGACACAACTGCCGTGCGAGGACATAACTGCCGTGTGGGGTACGAGCATCGTGATGTCCTGCCCCGCCACCGGGGGTCCGGCAGATCCATGGCCTCCATGATCAACCCTTGACCGCACCGGTGAGCACACCCTTGGCGAAATGGCGTTGCAGGAACGGGTAGATGATCAGGATGGGTACCAGCGAGACGACCAGGATGGCCATCTGGATCGCCGGCTGGGGCGGTAGGAGCTCGGTCGTTCCGCCCCCGAGGTCCCCACTGCCGAGTTGGATGTCATTGACCACATAGGTGCGCAGCACCAACTGCATCGGCCATTTGGCTGCGTCGTCGATGTACAGCAAGGCGTTGAAGAACGCGTTCCAGTAGTTGACGGCGTAGAACAATCCGATCACCGCCAGCACCGCCTTCGACAGTGGTAGCACGATCCGCGTGAACACCTGCCACTCGCTCGCACCGTCGATCCGAGCGCTCTCGGTCAGCTCGTTGGGCAGGTTCATGAAGAAGGCGCGCATCACCACGAGGTTGAAGGCACTCACCATCGTCGGCAGGATCAGTGACCACAGACTGTTGATCAGCCCGACCTGCTTGACCATCAGGTATGTCGGGATCATCCCGGGACTGAACAGCATCGACAGCAGGAAGACCAGCAGGATGGCCCGCCGACCGATCATCGTCGGCTGCGCGAGGGCGTACGCACCGAGCGCGGTCGCGGCCAGGCTGAGGCCGGTGCCCACGACCGTCACCCCGATGCTGACCTGCAGCGCTTGGGTCACCACGCCACCGGCGAAGATCGAGCGATAGGCCGACAGGGTCGGGGCCTCCGGCCACAGCACCAGTCCACCGGCCCGGGCGATCTGCCCGGCATCGGCGAGTGAGGTCGAGACCACACCGAGGAACGGGATGATGACCAGACCACACAGCACCACCAGGGCTGCGGCGCGAGCGAGCCGCAGGGGCAACGGCTCGATGGGCGTGCCATGGCGCAGTCGTCGCCGTCGCGGCCCACCGGGGGCCGAACCGCGGGCGGAGGGCAGGGCGGAGGGCATGGTACGGGGCGGACTCGCCGTACTGGTGCTCATCGGTAGACCCCTTCCTCACCGAACAGATGGGCGATCTTGTTCGCGGTCAGCACCAACACGACGCCGACGGCACCCTTCACCAGGCCCACTGCGGCCGCGACTCCCCAGTTCCCGCCGAGGATCCCGTTGTTGTAGACGTAGGTGTCGAGCACTTCGCTGACACCGCGTCCCACTGCTGCCTGCTGCAGGATGATCTGTTCGAACCCGACCGACAGCGAGTCACCCAGCCGCAGGATGAACAGCAGGATGATGATCCCCTTCAGCCCCGGCAGGGTGACGTGCCACAGCTGGCGCCAACGTCCACCACCGTCGACGGCGACCGCCTCGTACAGCTGCGCATCGATCTGCGACAGTGCCGCCAGGAACAGGATGGTGGCCCAGCCGGTGTCCTTCCACATCACCTGCGAGGTGAGCAGGGCGTAGAAGGTGTCGGTGTTGCCGAGGATCCGGATCGGGTCGTACCCGTTGGACCGCAGCAGATTGTTCAGCAGGCCCGATCCGCCGAGCATCTGTTGGAACAGGGCCACCACCATCACCCAGGACAGGAAGTGTGGGAGGTAGAGGATGCTCTGCACCAAACGCTTGATGTGCTCCGACAGCAGGCTGTTGAGCAGCAGCGCCAGCAGGATCGGCGCCGGGAACACGAACACCGACTGCAGCAGCGTCAGGATCAGGGTGTTCCGCAGCGCCGCCAGGAAGGCCGGGTCGCCGTTGAACATCACCGCAAAGTTCTGCAGGCCACTCCAGTCGCTCTCCAGGACACCGATGAACGGCTGGTAGTCCTTGAACGCGATGACGTTGCCGGCCAGCGGCAGGTAGTGGAAGACGATGATGATGCCGAGCGCCGGCGCGACGAACAGCAGGTTCATCCGGTCGCGCCACACCCGCTGGTACCAGGGCTGACGCGGCGGCCCGGCCCCGACCACGGCCGAGGTCACGCCGTCGGCGCGCACACCACGGTCGGCGACCGATGTCGTCGTACTGCTCCGTCCCGCGGAGTGACGAGTTGCGGTGGACACGCTCACTCGTTGGCGGCCGCGAAGGCCTGCTCGTACTCACTGCGGACCTTGTCGCCGCCGCCCTTGCGCCAGGTGGCGACGGCATCGCCCCAGGCGGAGACCGGCTGTTTGCCGAGCAGGATCTGGGTCTCCAGGTCCCACAGCGACCCGTCGATCTGGCTGCCCTTGGATGACTGGGTGTCGGAGTACAACCCGTAGCTGGCGTCGAACACCAGGCGCGGCTTGAACGCCTTCTCCATCTCGTACTGCGCCTTCACGACTTCGTCATGCCGGGGCAGGTAGAGCGCCATCGGCGGGTCAGTGAAGTACTGCAGTCCGATGCCGGTCTCCACCGTCCCGGTCCTGTTCAGCAACGGATCGGTGTCCTGCAACTCGTAGTGCCGGCCCTGCTCCCCGTACTTCTTGAACCGATACTCCTCGGTGCCGAAGGGGGCGGCCAAGTAGTCCGCCACCTTGAGCAGGGTCGTGACGTCGTGGTCGCTGTTGGCGTTGAACGCGGTGAGGTTGTTGAGTGCTGCCCCCATGAAGATGCTGCCCTCCCCGCCGTCGTAGCCGGGGGTGTCCATCATCCGCATCTCGAAGCCGTCGATGCTCATGTTGTCGGTGTAGAACTGGTTCCAGGCGACGAACGAGTCCCGCGTCATCAAGGCACTGCCGCCGGCGATCCACTGCTTGCGGGCAACTCCGCCGGTGCTGAACCCGTCGGGATTGCACACACCGGCCTCGACCATCTTGCGTCCGGCCTCCAGACCCTGCTGGTAACCCTCCTGCTCCACCGATCGGGTGAACGTCCCGCCCTCCTCGGCCCAGTTGTTGGCCACCCCCAACATGCACATCAGGTACGGCAGCGGCACCGTGTCCCAGCACCACCGGTTGTGCCGGGTGTCGGTCAGTTCCTTGCACAGCTCCAGGAACTCGGAGAAGTCGGCCGGCTTCGGATCGGTGATGCCCTTCTCGGCGAGCAGGTCGGCACGGTAGAGCGGTCCGGAGGTACGGGCCATCGCCCGGGGGACCGGGATCCCCCAGATCTTGCCGTCGAAGATGCAGCCCTTCCACAGGTCGGGCCCGAGGTTCGCCAGGGCGGGGTAGTCAGCGACGGCGTCCCCGGACAACTGCTCGGTCAGGTCCAGACACTTCGCCGCGAGCAGGTCCGGCAGTTTCGGTGTCGTGGTGGGGATGTTGAGCACATCGGGAAGCTCCCCTCCGGCAATGCGGGTGGCGAACTTGTCGCCGTACTCGTCATTGGAGGACATGGAGATCTCCAGCGGTGACCCGAGTCGCTGGTTCATCTCCTGCCAGAACGGGTTCTTGTCCAGCTGCGGCGGAATTGCTCCGGGGATGCTGGTCATGAAACTGATCGGTTTGCCGTCACCCGGCGGCCCATCACTGAACTGGACCGGTTCGTCGGGGTGCTTCAGGAAGCCGTCGAGCAGGATGTCGTCACCGGGCAGGTCGGGAGTGACCTTGTCGAACTTGGTGTAGGTCGGGATCGTCACGGCCTGGTTCACTCGTTGCTGCTCGCCGGCGTCGTGCTGTTCCGCACATCCGGCCAGGCCGATCGTGGCGCCCACGGACAGCGAAGCGCCGACACCGAGCACGGCCCGGCGACTGATGGTGGTGCTCACGAGATCTCCTTTGACGTTCGCTCGTTGCTGATGCCCCGGCAGCATGACATAGTACGTCCCATGTCTGCAAGATCCGGTGGCGTCGCCACCGCGATGACCAGCCGACGAACGATGAATGGGTGATGGGGTTATGGACAGGTCCGGGACGAGACTGCGCGGCGTCGTCGTGCCGATGATCACGCCGCTGCGACCGGACGGGGAGGTCGACGAGGAGTCCCTGGCCCGTCACGTCGATCACCTCGTCGGGGCCGGTGTGCACGGGATCTTCGTGCTCGGCACCACCGGCGAGTTCCCCTTCCTCACCGACGCCCGGCGGACAACCGCGGTCCGGACCACCGTCGCCGCGGTCGACGGCCGGGCGCAGGTCGTGGTCGGGGTGGCCGACACCGCGACGCCCCGGGTGCTCGACCACGTCGCCGCAGTCGCCGACCTGCCGATCGACGGGGTGGTGGTCACCGCCCCGTTCTACGCCGCCACATCAGCGCCCGAGATCATGGAGCACTTCCGCCTGATCCACCGCACCGTCGGCGACATACCTGTCTACGCCTACGAGAACCCGCCCCGGGTCAATGGCGCGACGCTGGCGAGCAACGACCTGATCACGCTGGCCTCGGAGGGCGTGATCGCCGGCATCAAGGACTCCTCCGGCTCCGACGCCCAGCTGCGCCGCCACGTGCTGGCCCGGCGCGATGCCGGCCTGGAGTCCGACTTCGTCATCCTCACCGGGTCCGAGCTGACCGTCGATGGTGCCCTGTTGATCGGGGTCGACGGCGTGGTGCCCGGGCTCGGCAACGTCGACCCCGGCGGCTACGTCGAGCTGCACTCCGCCGCCCGCAACGGCGACGTCGAGCGCGCCAGGACCGAACAGGAGCGGCTCTTCCGGTTGTTCGCCATCACCGCGATCGAGACCACACATCCGATGGGGCCCAGCTCCCGGGCGCTGGGAGCGTTCAAGGCAGCCGCCCAACACCTCGGAACGATCGCGCACCGGACGCTTGCGGCACCGGCCGTCCCGCTCACCGACGAGGACGCCGCGCGGGTCACCGCCCTGGTCACCCGGCACGGCCCGACACGGCCGTCAGAGTCGTAGGGTGTGGCCATGAACGCTGTCGGGACGGCCACCTCGTCGTCGGCCCCACTGTCGGGCGCTGCCGCCAACCAACGCAAGATCCAGGACGCGATCAAGCAGTACGTGTTGACCAACGGTCTCGCACCGGGCGACCCGATGCCGACCGAGCCCGAGCTGATGGCGATGCTGAAGATCTCCCGCAACGCCCTGCGTGAGGCCATGAAGGCCCTGCAGGCGTTGGGATTCATCGAGATCCGCCACGGCTTCGGCACCTACGTCGGCAAGCCCAACATGGAGTCCCTGCAGGCCGGATTGACCTTCCGGATGCAGCGGTCGGTCGCCGGTGACCTCGCCGAGGTGTCCAACCTGCTCACGGTCCGGCAGGCGCTCGAGATCGGGCTCGCCGAGGAGGTCGTCGACCACTACCACTCACGAGACCTCGAGCGCCTGGAGCGGATCGTGGAGGCGATGGAGTCCGAGGCCGAGGTGGGGCGGGAGTTCCTGGAACACGACCTCGCCTTCCACATGGCGCTGTACGAGCCGCTCGACAACGCCCTGGTCCACGATCTGCTGCAGGTGTTCTGGCGCAGCTTCCACGCGATCGACCCGCAACTGCCGGGACCCGACTACTCCCCCGCCGATGCGGCCGGCTGGCACCGCCGGCTGGTGGAGGCGATCGCCGTCGGCGATCCGGTGCTCTACGCCGATCGGATGCGGGACCACTTCGGTGGCGTCCGGGTCCGACTGCAGAAGAAGACGTCCCAACGGAAGAATTCCTCCTGACCATGTGCCCCACCTCGACGCCCCGGACCGACATCGCGGCCGAACCCGACCCCCGGCCCATCCCGGGGTCCCGGGTGTTCGGCCGGGGCGACAACGACCACCACACCCTGCGCATCCCCGCGCTGGCGGCGGTCGGCCCGCATCTGATCGCCTTCGCCGAAGGGCGTCGCGACTCCGCCGGCGACTCCGGCGAGATCCTGATCATGGCACGGGTCTCGTCGGACGGCGGCCGGACCTGGTCGGCCCCGACGACCACCACACAGGAGCCCGGCCACACCTGCGGCAACCCGGCACCGGTGGCGATCAACGATGACACCGTCCTCCTGCTGAGCAGCCGCAACGCCGCCTCAGCCACCGAGGCCGAGATCCTCGCAGGTCGGGTCGACGCCGAGGCCGGACGGCGGGTGTATGTGCAGCGGATCGGCGTGCCGTCGCTCACCGCCACCACGCCCCGCGACCTCACCGCGGTCGCGAAGCGCCCCGACTGGGGCTGGTACGCCACCGGGCCCGGCCATGCCATCCGGTTGCGGCGCGGCCCGTACGCCGGGCGGATCGTGGTGCCGGCCAACCATTCGGTGATCGGCAGTGACGAGCCCTCCCCGTACGGACGCCACACCCTGGTCAGTGACGACCGCGGCGAGCGGTGGCGGATCGGACTGGTCGATCCGGGCCAGCCCGGCTGTGCGGGACCGAACGAGTCGACCTGCACCGAGGTCGGCGACGGCGACATCGTGTTCAGCGTCCGCAACCAGCAGCAGGAGGGCAACGAGGCGACCCGCGGGTGGGCGGTCTCCACCGACGGTGGCGACTCCGCACCACCGCTGGCGCCGCAACACCTCGCCATGCCCCGCATCGAGGGATCGCTCACCACCGTACGGATCGGAGACCGGGAGATCGTCGTGCTCAGCGGACCGTCCGATCCGGAGCAGCGGGCCGCGATGGCGCTCCGCTCCTCCACCGACCGGGGTGCCACCTGGTCCGAGCCGCGGGTGGTCGCCCCGGGCCCGGCCGGCTACTCCGACCTCTGCGTCGACCCGACCGGCCGACTGCACCTGCTGTGGGAGCGGGGCGACGACTCCCCGTACGAGGAGATCCGCCACCACAGCTGGACCTCCGAGGCGCTCGGCGCGCTGCTCACAGGGGCGTGACCGGGGTCGCGTGGTCCACCAGGATGAGGGCGTCATAGCTCTCGGCCGGCACCATGGACACGGTGCTGGTCCACGGCAGCCAGGCCTGCCACTGCTGGAAACGCTCCCCGGCACTGGCCATCCGCACCGGCTGCGAGAGCAACTCCCGGTTCGCCGGTGAGGTGTCCGCGAACTCCAGGTAGCCCACCTGGGTGCCGGCGAACATCCCGCGCAGCGGCGTCGGGTTGTGCAGCGCCACCTCCCACCGGTCCCGGTGGTCGCCGGTGCGAATGGTCGCGTCGTGCACCTCGGTGCCGATCACGCGGTAGTCGTCACCGAAGCGCTCGGCCAGCAGCTCACCGAGATCGCGGTGCCGGTAGGCGGCCGAGACCTTGTCGACGTGCCCGTTGTGGGCGAACAGCAGGGTGTGCTCGTTGCCCCGCTCCCGCTGTCGCTGCACCGTCCGCTGCACGTTCGCCGCCATGATCCGGGCCCGGGTCGCGGCGTAGCCGGGGCCCGCCGCACCCTTCAGCTCGAGGTGTTGGCGCAACGCGGTCGCGGCGTCCAGTGCGACCTGGCGCCCCCGCGCCCCCGGGTCGACGTCCTCGATCGCGGCCAGCAGTCGGTCGACTGCCGGTGCGGCCGCGACGCGCAGCTCGTCGGCGTGCTCGCCCCGACTGGTCTCGTCGGTCCAGTCCGCCAGCGCGGCCCGTACGGCCTCGGCCTCCCCCCGGTCATGGGCGGCCAGCCAGTCGAGCGCCACCTGCTGGTTGGCGTCGACCCGCTGCACGTCCATGCCGATCAACTGGATCCGTTGCGCTGCAGGCACTCCGGCATTGTGGTCGCGGATCCACTGCAACAGCTCGGCCATCTCCGCGGTGTGGCTGAGGGCGAATCCGAACCGCCGGGCCGCCTCCTCCGCGGTGCCGGGACCTCCCTGTACCCACTCGTTGACCAGCGCGACACTGCCGTAGTCCTCCTCGAACACGATCGCGCGGAACCGGGGCAGCTGCTGCACCAGGGTGAGCCGTGCCAGCTGCAGTTCGGCGTTGCCGTGGGTGGCCTCGCCGAGGGCAAGCACGGTCGCGTCACCCAGGGTCGGGGAGACGGTCGCGGTGCCGAGCTCGACCGCTCGGGGCTCGCCCTGCGGGCGAGTGCTCCACTGTCGCCAGCCGACGAGGCCGGACACCAGGGCCAGTACGACGACCAGCACCAGCAGCACGGGCCAGCGCCGGCGGCGAGGGCGGGACGTGGTGGTGGGACGGACCGGAGGCATCGTCAGCGCACCTCCGACCGCACCGTGCGGAGCCAGCCGAGCACGCCGGGCAGCAGCACCCACGCGGCCACCCCGGTGATCGCCTGGGCGACCACGGTGGCACTCGGATCCCCGTCCTCGAGGGCCAGCACCGCGCCGACGTCGATCCACTCCAACACCCGGGCGATCTCCGGCACGATCGACATGGTGGTGGCCAGGAACGGCCAGACCAGCACGATGACGATCGCCGCCGGCCCGTTGCCGACCAGCAGGCCGATCGCGTACCCGGAGAGTGTGGCGACCACGGTGGCCAGGGTGAACCAGCCCAGGCTGGCCCAGTCGATGCTCCACACCACCGGCTGGTCGACGATCAACGAGCCGACCGGGGCGATCAGCAGGGCCGCGAGCAGCGCCAGCACGGTGACGGCGATGCCGAGTGTCACCACGGCCAACCCCTTGGCCATCAGCACGGCACTGCGGCGCGGCATCAGCGCGAAGGTGGTCAAGGCGGTGCGCTGGCTCCGCTCAGCGGTCACCAGCAGCACCGCGAGCACAGGGGCCAGCATCGCCCCCGGCACGCCTGCCATCCGGGCAACCCCGCCGATGCCGAGGTCCTCCCGGAAGAGCGCCTGGCCTCCGCCGAAGGCACCGGCCAGCAGCGCGCCGACGAGCAGCAGCACCACCCCGGACGGGGTGTCGACGAGCTTGCGCAGCTCCACCGGGACGAGCCGGCGGAGCAATCCGGGTGCGGGTGCGGTGGCGGCGCCGGGCGGGACCGTCGCCAACCGTGCCGCGTCGGTGCCGGCCGGCTCGCTGGTGTCGGTGCCGGCTGCGCCCCGGGGGCGGGCGTCAGCGGTACGGGTGTCAGCGGTACGGGTGGTCATGTCAGTCTCCTCGCTGGTCAGGCGGCCCGGTCGTGGCCGGCGGTCGCGGTGAAGTAGAAGTCGGTGATGTCGCCGTGCTCGTCCCGCAACCGATCCGGTGTGTCGTCGGCGACGACCCGTCCCTCGGCGATCACCACCAGCCGATCGGCGAGTCGCTCCACCTCGGTGAGCTGGTGGCTGGACAGCAGCACCGCACAGCCACGGCGGGCCCGGGCACGCAGCAGGTCGGCGAGCCACCGCTGGCCCTGCGGGTCGAGACCGTTGGCAGGTTCGTCCAGCACCAGCACGGGCGGGTCGGCGAGCAGTGCCTGCGCGATGCCGAGTCGTTGCCGCATCCCCAGCGAGTAGGTGCGCACCCGACGACGGGCCTCCCGCCCGCTCAGCCCCACCGCCTCGAGGACCTCGTCGGCGCGGGCCGCCGCCAGCC
>Ga0079226_10001740_pt1 | contig 16726 bp, 13 predicted proteins | sample Poulit2014_FD_76345 | JGI IMG/M metagenome (GOLD analysis project Ga0079226, IMG submission 76345) | Agricultural soil microbial communities from Georgia to study Nitrogen management - Poultry litter 2014 | ecosystem: Environmental > Terrestrial > Soil > Agricultural land | place: USA: Georgia...
ATCATCAACTCGGATGATATATTATTTTAAGCAGATTTTACTTGCTAAAATTTATTTAGTGAGAAGATAAATAAGAAGCAACTCCTTTGCTGTCTGCTTTCATAGCATCTTTACCTTCTTCCCAGTTTGCTGGACAAACTTCACCGTGTTTTTGAACGTGAGCATAAGCATCAATCATTCTTAAGTATTCGTTTACATTACGTCCAACTGGCATGTCGTTTATGCTTTCGTGGAATACTTTTCCGTCTTCATCAATTAAGTATGTAGCACGGTAAGTTACGTTATCTCCTTCCACCATAACGTGATCGTTTTCTTCGTCGTAAGACTTGATTTCAGCATCTAAAATACCTAAACGAGAGCTTAAGTTACGGTTAGAATCTGCAAGAATTGGGTAAGTAACTCCTTCAATTCCTCCGTTGTCTTTAGAAGTGTTTAACCAAGCAAAGTGAACTTCTGGAGTATCACAAGAAGCACCGATTACGATAGTGTTTCTGTCTTCAAACTCTTTTAAAGCTTCTTGAAAAGCATGCAATTCTGTTGGACATACATAAGTGAAATCTTTTGGATACCAGAAAAGCAAAACTTTTTTTCCTTCTTCTTTTGCTTTTTTAAGTACGTTGATTTTAAACGTATCTCCCATTTCGTTCATTGCATCTACTGCCATGTCTGGAAATTGTTTTCCTACAAGTGTCATGTGTTTTTTATTTTAAGTTGTTAATTATTTTCTTTCGCTTACAAAGATAAGTTTTCCTTTACGTGTTTCTATAGTTTTTAGTTTGTATTAATTTATACTATTATAGAGGAAATTTATAGCTATAAATAAAACCTATCAAAACAAATTATTTCTTGTTCTCTGAAAATGAAAGCATAAAAAAACCTCAAGCTGTAAAAACTTGAGGTTTAATATAAATGCTTAAAAAATTCTGTTAAAAAATTAAGCCAACATGGTGACTGGATTTTCTAAATAAGTTTTTAAAGTTTGTAAAAACTTAGCTCCTGTTGCACCATCTACTGTTCTGTGATCACAAGCTAAGGTTAATTTCATCGTATTTCCAACTACAATTTCTCCGTTTTTTACCACAGGTTTTTCTACTATAGTTCCTACGGATAAAATACAAGAGTTAGGTTGATTGATAATACTTGTAAATTCTTGAATACCAAACATTCCTAAGTTAGAAACGGTGAAAGTGCTTCCTTCCATTTCTGCAGGTTGAATTTTTTTGTCGTGTGCTTTTCCTGCTAAATCTCTAACGTTTGCATTGATTTGCGTAAGCGTTTGCTGATCAGTAAATTTTAATACTGGAACCACCAAACCATCATCAACAGCTACAGCCACACCAATATGAATGTGTTTAGCTATTTTTGTGATGTCGTCTGCCCATTGAGAATTCACTTGCGGATGTTTGCGTAAAGCCATAGCAGATGCTTTGATCACCATATCATTAAAAGATATTCTGGTGTCTGGCATTGCATTGATTGCTTTTCGAGATTTCATGGAATTTTCCATATCCACTTCTACAGTTAAATAGAAATGTGGCGCTCCAAATTGAGAAGCTGTTAATCTCTTGGCAATAGTTTTACGCATTTGAGAGTTTTTCACCTCTTCAAAATGTTCTTCTCCAGCTGGAACATAAGTTTCTTGCGCAGGTGCTTTTGCTTCTTCTTGTTTTGGTTTTTCAACAGGTTTATGGTTTTCTATATCCCTTTTGACGATTCTTCCATTTTCACCAGAACCTTCAATATCTGCTAAATCTATTCCTCTGTCTTTTGCCATTATCTTGGCTAAAGGAGAAGCAAAAATACGTCCGCCTTTTTTAGAGGTGGTAGTTTCTTTTTCTTCTGATGATTTTTCTGAAGAAGTTTTTTCCTTTTCTTCAGATTTTTCTGAAGTGGATTTTTCTTCTTTTTTCTCTCCTTTAGAATTAAAAGCCTCTAAAATTCCGTCAACTTCTGTTCCTTCAGGACCAATTATTGCAATAGGTTTATTGATTTCCGTTGAATCTCCTTCTTCTACTACAATTTTAAGAAGAATTCCTTCGTAGAAAGATTCAAATTCTAAAGTTGCTTTATCCGATTCGATTTCAGCAAGAATATCTCCTTCTTCTACTTTATCTCCTTCTTTTTTCATCCAAGTGGCGATGGTTCCTTCTTCCATAGTGTCAGAAAGTAAAGGCATAGTAATGACTTCAACGCCTTCAGGAATTTCTTTGGTTTCCTCAGATTTTTCAGCAGTAGATTTTTCTTCCTCAGCAGAATCTTTTTCTTCAGACTTTTCTTCTGATTCAGCTTTTTCTTCTTTTTTATCTTCAGCAGAATCTTTATCTAATAATCCATCAATGTTTTCTCCTTCTTCTCCAATGATTGCGATGGGTTCATTAATTGCAGTAGAATCGCCTTCAGCAACAACAATTTTAAGAAGTGTTCCTTCATAGAAAGATTCAAATTCTAAAGTGGCTTTATCCGATTCGATTTCGGCTAATATATCCCCTTCTTCAACTTTTTCTCCCTCTTTGATAAGCCATTTTGCTATGGTTCCTTCTTCCATAGTATCGCTTAAAAGAGGCATTTTTACGATCTCAGCCATAATTTTAATTATAATTTATGTGGTAAAAAAGGATAATCTTTTTCTTCATATACAGAATCATACATCACATCAACATCTGGGAATTCTGAAGCATCTGCAAATTCTTCACACTCTTTTACCAATGCTTTTACTCTGTTATCTATTTCTTTGATTTCATCTTCTGTTGCCCATTCTTCAGTAAGAATTTTGTCTTTTACTGTAAGAATTGGATCCAGTTTTTGGTATTCTTTAATTTCATCTTTGGTACGGTATTTTTGAGCATCACTCATGGAGTGTCCTCTATATCTGTAAGTAATCAATTCAATTAAAGTAGGTCCTTTTCCTGCTCTTGCTCTTTCCATAGCTTCGTGCATAGCTTTAGCAACTTTTGCAGGATCCATTCCATCAACAGGGCCACTTGGCATATCATATCCTAAACCTAATTTCCAAAGTTCTGTTTGGTTTGAGGTTCTTGCGGTGGAAGTTCCCATAGCATATCCATTGTTTTCAATACAGAAAACAACGGGGAGTTTCCAAATCATTGCTAAGTTTAGCGTTTCGTGGAAAGCTCCTTGACGTACAGCGCCATCTCCTAAATAGGTTAAAGTAACGCTATCTCTTTTGTGGTATTTATCAGCGAAAGCTATTCCTGCTCCTAAAGCAATTTGACCTCCTACAATTCCGTGTCCTCCAAAGAAGTTGTGTTCTTTAGAGAAAATATGCATAGATCCTCCTAAATTTAATGAGCTTCCAGTTTTCTTTCCGTAAAGTTCAGCCATTACTTTTTTAGGATCAAGTCCTAAAGCAATGGGTTGAACGTGATTTCGATAAGAAGTAATCATACGATCTTTTTTCTTATCTAAAACGTGCATAGCACCAGCTAAAACAGCTTCTTGTCCGTTATATAAATGTAAGAATCCTCTTACTTTTTGCTGGAGATATACCTGTGCAAGCTTATCTTCAAACTTGCGCCAAAACAACATGTCTTCATACCAATCAAGGTAAGTTTCTTTGGTTATTTTCTTCATATTTATAAAAGTTTTGCTTCTACTAAAGCATCTCGCAAAATTAACATTTTAAATGCTATGTAAAAACCTTTTAAGATTAAAAATAAATTAAAATCATAAGAAACTATTATTAAAAGCTAAAGGGAGAAGGTCTAAAAGCGCATCTGCTTTCATGATTTCTCCGGTTTCTCCTCTCATATAGATTTCAATTTTATGATTTTGCTTAAATTCATATTCAGCTATAGCTTGACGACAAGCTCCACAAGGAGGACCAGGTGCGTCAACTGTTTTTTCTTTTGATTTTACGCTGATGGCAATTTGTTTTATTTTTTCTTCAGGGTGATTTGCGCCTGCATAAAAAATAGCGGTTCTTTCTGCGCATAATCCTGAAGGATAAGCTGCATTTTCTTGGTTGCTGCCTTGAATAATTTTTCCAGATTCTAATCTGATGGCGGCTCCTACAGAATAATTGGAGTAGGGGGCGTATGCTTTATCTCTTGCTTCTACAGCTTTTTTAAATAATTCTTGAGTTTCCTTTGGGAGTTCTTTCAAGTTTTCAAAAATGCTCAGCGTTGAAGTGATTACTTTTTTCTTCATAAATCAAAAATAAAAAAGACATTTCAAATTGAAGTGATGATTTGTCTAAAACTTGTTTTAGGTTAAATATAAAAGGAAATTTCCAATCTTCTTCACAATAGCTTTGATATTTTCTATTTCAGAAACTAAAGCAGCAAAAGAAAATTTTATAAAAACAAAAAAAGCTCAATTCCAGTGTTTGTAGAATTGAGCTTTTTCACGTAAAATCAAATGATTTTAGTTGTTGTATAATTCTCCAAAGTTGAAAGCTAAGCTAAATCTTAAACTTCCTTCTAATGGGTTTGTGGTTGCAGAAGCTGTGTTGAATAAATAAGAAACATTGATTTCTGCTAAAGAATATTTAAATCCAGCACCTAAAGTGAAATATTGTCTGTATCCTTTGTCTTCATTTTCGTGGAAATATCCAGCGCGTAAAGCAAAAGTTTCTTGGTAGCGGTATTCTGCTCCTAAAGCCCAAGTAACTTCTTTTAATTCTTCGCTAAATCCGCCTGGAGCATCTCCAAAAGATTTAAACATTCCACTGATTGGACTGGTGGTGTAAAAATCATCTTCTCTGTCGATTTTTCCATCTCCGTTAGAATCTTTTGGGGTAGGAACCATCAATTTATTAAATTCTACATAAGTTCCGATGGTGTTATCTGCATCAAGGATGAAGTCAAAACCTCCTCCTAAACCTAAGTTGGTTGGTAAGAAACTTCCTTCATCATCATCTCCATATTTAATTTTCGGACCGATATTAGAAATATTAAATCCTCCACGCCAAACTCCGTTGAAGTTTTCAAAAACCATTTCATTACTTTCAAAAAATCCAGAAACATCTGCACTAAAAGAATTTGCTGCAGAAGCATCTTCAAAAGCAGTTTGTAGTTTTAAATCTGAACGGATATATCTTCCGGTAACTGCCATAGAGAAATGATCACTTAAACGCAAAGCATAACTTAAATCTAAAGAAAGCTGATTGGGTTTGAGTTCTAAACCATCTTCTAAAGGATTTTGTCTGCTTTCGATTTTTCCTAAATTAAAATATACCAAACGCGCAGCAAAAGCACCTCTTTCATTGATGCGGTTGTAATAGTTGAGTTGTCCAACATTAATATCGCTGGCTAATTTACGCAGGTAAGGAACATAAGAAATTCCTACTCCTTGTTGTTGTTTAGCAAAAGCATATTTAGCAGGGTTCCATTGTTGCGAATACGTATCAGTTGGAGTAGCCACACCGATGTCTCCCATTCCGGAAGCTCGTGCATCTCCTGGTACGAGTAAGAAAGGTACTGCAGTGGTGATGACTCTATCGCTCGGACCTAATTCGTTGTCTTGGGCAAAAATTTGATTATTGGCTATTAAAAAAAGCGCAATAGCTATTAAAGTTATTTTTTTCATAGGAAAATTTATATTTGGCAAATATATATTTTTATTAATTATTTTAAAGAATTACCAGCTTTTCATATTTTTCTACTTTTTGATTGGTAAGTGTAGATCTTACCGATAATTTATAGACATAAACTCCTTTTCCGATAGAACTTCCGAAATCGTCTTTACCATCCCAAGTGATATCTCTTGATAAAAAACCTTCTGTGTTGACTACTTCACTTTTAGACCAAACTAATTTTCCTGAAACTGTAAAAACTTGTACTTGTGCTTCTAAAGGTTCATAAGGTCTGTTGTGGTTAAACCAAAACTCTGTATAGTCATGAAAAGGATTTGGATAATTCAAAACTTTTTCAATTTTTAGATTATCTTCTTCTGTAACGACAAATTGTAATTCGGCTGTGCTGGAATTGTTGTAAACATCCCAAGCTTTAAAAGTCAAGGTGTGAGGTCCTTTTTCTAAATCATGCATATTATAACTCACTTTTCCTTGTGTATAATCATCTTCTTCAGCTTCATAATAATCATTTAAAACAATAGGATTGGTTTCATCTCCATCGATATAAGCAATAATGTCATGTCCAATTCCACTGGTGGTGTTAATTCCATTTTCATCAGCTAATTTTGCTAAAATCATCGGAGAGGAATCTGTCATTCCTCCAGAAACAAAATTCTCATCATTCATGTATAACTGAATTTCTGGTCCTTCATTGTCTTCGGGGGCATCTTTATTTATATCTCCCACTAAAATATCATTGTTATATCCTTTATTGTCTTGCAATACGCCGTTTTGTTGAGAATAAAAACTAATTCTTCCTTTGTCAACTGGCATTTTTATATCTTTTGGAACAACAAATTCAAAATCGAATTTTCCATTTTTCACACTGGCTTTTCCTCTGAAGATGACATTTCCTAAGGTTTTAAAATCCATGATGATCAATTCGCCATTATTATCTGTTGCACCGTCATTTCCTAAGGTGCTTCTTTCTATGGGTTTGTCAAAAACAGAAGCAGTTAAAGATCCGTTGTAGTTGTTGATTAAACTTCCGTTTTCAGAAACTACTTCTCCAGAAATTTTTACTTTGCTTAAAGCTTTTAAAGTATCTTGGGGTTGAGCAATAGGCTTATCATTAATAGCAGTTAATTTTATTTCTGGTTTTGGTAAAGCCAATTGCATGGCAGGATCTCCAAAAAAGAAAACTACTCTTCTTGAGCTTGCTGAAATATTGTTTTTGGCTCTTCTAACAGCTTCTGCAACGCTATATCCTTCATCGTTATAATTAAAAAGATAAGGAGTAATTTGGTTGTTGAATTGTGTTCCGGTGGTTACAGGAATTGTTCTTGTTGTAGAAACTAAAGCTACAGAACCACCTTGGTTGTTGATTAAACTCAATTCTCCTGGGGAAACTCTTAACGGATTATCAAAACGTGTAAACTCACAAGTTACGGTGACAAAAACATTATATCTGTCTTTGTTTTTCCAACCTTTGATGTCATCTCTGGTGACAATAAATTCACTGGCTAAACCTTCTTCTCCTCCATGTCCGAAATAATTTACCACCGTTGCGCCAACCTCGATATTTTCTGAAATGGCTTTGTTTACCTCAGGATATCTTTGTCCGCCAGAAGTATAAACTTGTTCATAAGCATCACTATGGATTTTCTTTACATTGATGAAAGGTTTATTATCAGAAATTTGATCTCCTAAAGCATCTAAAGAAAATTGTAAACCAGCTCCTCCTGAAGTAGCGTCATCTGCATCATCAGAAATGAGAATAAAATTATTTCTCCAAGGGCCAAAAGATTTTTGATCAGCATAATCGATGATTTTATCAACCATATCTTTTGCCATTTGTGGATTATCAGCTGGAATACGACCCACAGCAATATCTAATTTTTCACTGCTTTCTAATAAACCTTCTTCTGGATCCATCATCCCGAAAAAATCATCAGATCCTGTGGAAACGTGACGAAGACTATAACTGTCTAAACTTTCAAAAGTAGGGATGATATTATTATTTCCAGGTAAACGATCTTTATAATCGATAGAAGCATTTCCAAGAAGTAATAGATATTTTAAACGTTTGTCTGGTGAAGAAGCATTATCATAAACATATTTTACAAAATTTCTGATGGCAGAAATATCTTGTTTCCCAGAACTGAATTCGGTGTAAATATCTTCATCTAAAACAACTTTAGTGTTTAAATCATCTTTGTCTTTTCTGAGTTGAGCAATTCTTGAAGCTTGATTAGCAAATTCTTTTGGGGTAACAATTATATAATCTACATCTTGAAATTCTCCATTTGAATTTCTAAAAACGCTTCCTTTAAGGTTTATATTATCAACTTTTGTGTTTTTAGGTTTTATAGGAGAGTAAAAATCTAAATCAGAAATAGCGATGAATTTTTTGATTTCTCCTAAGTTGGCTTTAAAATTCAGGTTGTTTTGCTGATTATTTTCAATACGAGAGATTTGATAAGGATTGGTGATATCCCAAACTTCTGAAATATTTTGGGTGTTTTGTAGTTGATATTCTCCAATTCCAGATTGATTTGCTGTTTCTTTATTGCTGAAAATAAGTTGTTTTTCTGCGGCGATTAAATTTCTTTCTACAGTAATATTAATGTAATCTAAATATCCAATACTTGCTGGATTTCCATTGTTGAGGTATCTTAAATTTATTTCAACGTCATCAGAGTTAGTAGGCGCAGGGATATTTAAAGTGTCAATAGCATCTCTTGCAAAAATATCTGTTCCTAAAGTTCCGAAATTTAAAGTTCCTTCAGTGGTTCCGTTTACTTCAATTCGCATAGAAGTGCTGGTTTCTGAAGCTGCAGCTGCATGAACAATTACTTCCATTTCAGAACCTTGAACTATATTAGGAAAATTAAAATCATAAGATCTTTGATTTCTAACATCAAATTGATCGCCAAACCAAGTTCTTCCCACTTTTCCGATATTGGTTTCATCTACTTCATAAAAATCACGATCTGTAAAAGTGGTAATTTGTAAATTTGCATTTCCAGAAGGTTCTTGATAATTATTTATTCGATTTCCATCTGATCCATCTGCAGTGATATAGTAATAAGAGTTGTCATCATATAGATTTAAATTGGTTCTGCTCTCTTCATTCCAATTTCCTGTTGTTCCAATTCCATAGAATAAAATATAATCTTCTCCATCAAAATTGCCGTCTTCTTCTCCCACAACCTTAATAGGAACTTGAGGAGGGTCATAATATTGATTATCACTATTAACCATAGGAAGCATAGCGCCGCCATGACCATATATTTTTAATTTCTTTGGATCTATAGAAGAAACATCCATTCCTAAACTGCTTAAAAAAGAACGGTCTATTTTATAAACTCCAGTTTTATCAACTTGAAATTTATAAAAATCCCCAGAAGCTAAGACAGAATTCATTTCAGAAGGCGTGTTATTAGTGCTAAAAGTTGATTGATTAGACAACTGATATACTATTCTAAAAGAAGTTATTTTTTTATAAATATTCCCTTCTTTAACAATAGGATTGAGTTGTAAAACTAAATAATCTACATTTCTTCCTCTTGCAGAAGTTAATTTTGCCTCAGGATTTTCTTTGATTTTTTTGAGGTCTAAATTTTTCAGCAGATTTTTTGCAATAGGTTCATAAGAAATGTTGGTGAGTTGATAAGAATCTACATTTCCCATTTCTTCCCATTGTGCAATAAATTGAATTTTATCTTCTCCAGGGAAATATTCAAAATGTTCATCAGAGAAACCTGGAACCTGCAAAGTTTTATTTTCTTCTGCAGAAAGATTCTTCTGATCATCCCATTTCAAACTAAAATCTTTATGCTGAGCATTAATGCCCAGGTAAAGCAGTGTTGTTAATAAAAATAAAAAGTATTTTTTCATTATAAGTTAAACGTTGTGAAATCAGTTGTATTATATAGATTAAATATAAAGTTTGAATTTATATACTAAGTCGACAAAATTAACGTTTATTTGATATAAGAGCACAATTTGACTAAAAGAACCTTTAAAAAAATGTTGTCAAGTTGTCTTTATTCTTTATATTGCGAACCTGAAATTATACAAACAAGTGTGAACTATGAATGTTAAAACCGCTTTAAAACTTATAGTTGTTACCGTTGTTGCCGGCTTTATGACCAGTTGTAATAATTCTCGAAATTATGATAAAACTTCGAGAGGTACAGGCTGGGATATTACCGGAAAGGACGGAGGCCCCAGTTACAATGTTGATTATAAAGAACAAGATACCGGACCCGGACTTGTTTTTATTGAGGGCGGAACTTTTACGATGGGAAAAGTTGCTGATGACCCAATGTTAGATTGGAATAATACTCCAGTACAAATGACTGTTAATTCTTTCTATATGGATGAGACAGAAGTAACCAATAATATGTACTTGGAATATTTAGATTATTTAAAATATACTTATCCACCCTCTGATGAAAAGTATGCAGCAATATATGAAGGTGCTGTTCCAGATACTTTAGTTTGGAGAGATCCGCTTGGAGATCACCAAACTTTATTGGAAACTTACTTAAGACATCCAGCTTATAGAAATTATCCTGTAGTAGGTGTTACTTGGATTCAAGCTAATGAATATAGTAAGTGGAGAACAAATAGAGTGAATGAAAAAAGAATGGAAGATCAAGGCTACTTAGTTGAAGGAGCAAGATTTAACCATGAACAAGGAACTCAATTTGATACAGAAGCTTATTTAGCTGCTCCTTCTCAAACTTATGGAGGAAACGATTCTCTTTTAAAAGGGAAAAAATCAGATAAACTTCTTGAGGTAATTAATAATGATACTGTACACAAATATGTACAACAAAAAGATGGAGTTTTACTACCTCCATATAGATTACCTACCGAAGCAGAATGGGAATATGCAGCAATGGGATTGACTTCAAAAAGAGAGTATAATAACTATAGAGGAAGAAAAAAATATCCTTGGGATGGTAATTATACTGTTTCAGGCAAAAGAAAAAATAGAGGAGATCAACTGGCAAACTTCAAGCAAGGATATGGAGACTATAGCGGAGTTTCAGGCTGGTCAAGTGACGGAGCTATGGTTACTAATGAAATTAAAAGTTATCCGCCAAATGATCATGGATTGTATGATATGGCAGGAAACGTTGCAGAATGGGTGGCAGATGTTTACCGTGATAGAGTAGATATGAAGCTAAACGATTTTAACTATTTCCGTGGAAATCAATACACACAAAATGCATTAAATGAAGATGGAAGTGTAGAATTGATAGATTATGAAACTATTGAATTTGATACTTTAAGAACTGGACGAGTTGTAGCAACTGGAATGCCTGGGGAAATCAAAAAACAAGAAATTGATGATGATCAAGTTTTCATGAGAATGAACTTTGATAGAAGTGATAATAGAGGATATGGTGATGGAGATAAGGCTTCTTCTCGTTTTTATATGCAAGAAGAAGAGTTGAATGAGCAACAACGTATGTATAATTCGCCAAGAAATAGTATTCACACTGTAGCTGATAGTCTTGGAAATTTAGAAATGGAAAAAGATGTAGATACTGGCAATAGAACTACTTTAATCAGTGATAACACAAGAGTAGTAAAAGGAGGATCTTGGAAAGATAATGCTTATTGGCTTGATCCTGCTCAGCGTCGTTTCTATCCAGAAGATATGGCAACAAATTGGATTGGATTTAGAAACGCAATGTCAAGACTTGGTTCTGGCTCTAAAAAAGGACATAGACCAAGAGATTAATCAAAATATAATTTAAAAATCTTATAAATTTTTAACCCTTTGATTTTTTAATTAAAGGGTTTTTTATTTTTGAACTTATGAGTATAGCAGAACTACATAAAGAATTTACCAATAGTGATGGAATTTCTATTGATACAAGAGAAAATTTAAAAGGAAAAATATTTTTTGCCTTAAAAGGAGAAAATTTTGATGGAAATAAATTCGCGTTGAAAGCCATAAAAAACCAAGCAAAATTAGCAGTAGTAGGAAACTCAAAACTTGAAAAACATCCTCAGTTTATCTTTGTAGAAGATGTTTTAAAAACCTTGCAGAACTTAGCTGAATTTCATCGTAAATACTTAGGGATTCCTATTGTAGCTATAACAGGAAGTAATGGGAAAACAACCACAAAAGAATTGGTTTCTGCGGTATTGTCAAAAAAATATAAAGTGAGTTTTACCAAAGGAAATTTGAATAATCATATTGGAGTTCCGCTGACTTTGTTGAAAATGAGCAAAAAAACTGAAGTTGGCGTAGTAGAAATGGGAGCAAATCATCAAAAAGAAATTGAATTTTTATGTAAAATTGCTCAACCTGATTTTGGATATATTACTAATTTCGGAAAAGCACACTTAGCAGGATTTGGCGGTTTTGAAGGTGTGATAAAAGGAAAAAGTGAACTTTATCAATATTTAATAAAAGAAAACAAGAAAATATTTATCAATGTAGAGGATGAACTCCAGAAAAAACAAAGCAAAGAAGGGGAGTTGATAAAAATGAGCAATACTTCAGAAAGTGTTTGTAAAGTAGATTTAATTTCAGCAAATCCTTATGTTGAAGTAAAGTTTGAAAACACTTTAATTAAAAGTCATTTATTAGGAGACTACAACCTTAAAAACATCACCGCAGCTATTGCGATAGGAAAACATTTTCAAGTTGAAAATCAACAGATAAAGTCTGCTATAGAAGAATATCAACCCGATAATAATCGATCTCAAATCATAGAAAAAGGAAAATTCAAAATTATTTTAGATGCTTATAATGCCAATCCAACCAGTATGAAATTGGCGATAAAAAATTTTGAAAAATTCCAGCTTCTTCTAAAGTTGTTTTTTTAGGAGATATGTTTGAAGTAGGTAAAACTGCGATAGCAGAACATCAGAAAATCGTTGATTTATTAGAAAAATCAGAAATTGATAAAGCTTATGTGTGTGGAGAAATATTTTTTCAAACACAAGTTGAAAGAACAAAGAGATTCAAGGATTTCGAATCTTTAGAAAAAGAAATAAAAACTCAAGATTTTGCAGAAACAGCTTTTTTAATAAAAGGATCACGCGGTATGAAAATGGAAAGAATTTTAGCTGTTTTTAAAGAAAAAGAATAAAACTCTTATCGTTTGATTTTAAATGTAGTAAAGGATAAATGAGGGAAAAAGGGGTGTTTTAAAAGTGGGTCCTATTGGATTCGAACCAATGACTTTTACCTTGTCGAGGTAACACTCTAAACCAGCTGAGTTAAGGACCCTATAAATAAAAAAACCTAAAGAAAAACTTTAGGTCTTTTTTGTGTTGTTGTGGGCGCGAAGAGATTCGAACTCCTGACCCCTTGGGTGTAAACCAAGTGCTCTAAACCAACTGAGCTACGCGCCCTTAAATTATCTGCTTGCAAATATAAACCCTTTTTTGATTATACAAAGCAAAAAAAGAAAAAAATTATAAAATTTCTGCAACTGTAAATGTACTTCCTCCAATAAAAATTAAATCTTCCTTGCTGGCATTGACTTTAGCAGCATGTAAAGCATCTTTTACAGTAGAAAAATATTTTCCATTTAAATTATATTTTATTGCTTTTTCTTTTAAATCTTCAATTTCTAATCCTCTTGGGATATTTGGTTTTGCAAAATAGTATTTTGCCTGACTTGGAAAAAGTGAAAGAATACTATCAATATCTTTATCGGAAACAAAACCTAAGATGAAATGTAAGGTTTTGTATTTTTCTTCAGAAAGCTGTTCTAAAATATATTTCACCGCTTCTTTGTTGTGTCCAGTATCACAAATAATTTTAGGATTTTCGCTGATTTCTTGCCAACGACCTTTTAAACCTGTGTTTTTACCAATATGTAAAAAACCAGATTTGATGTTGTTTTCGGTGATTTTCCAGTTTTTAGTTTGCAAAACTTCTAAAGCTGCTAAAACAGTTTGTTTATTTTTTTCTTGGTATTTTCCTTTTAAATCAGAATTATAATTCGGATAATTTTTTTCTTCGGCAAAAAGAAGAGGTGAATTATTTTCTTTGGCTTTATCTGTGAAAACAAAACTGTTTATTTCGTTTTTTTCTCCAATAACAACTGGGATTTCAGGTTTGATGATTCCTGCTTTTTCCTTGGCAATTTGAATTAAATTATCACCGAGGATATGGGTGTGATCCAATCCGATATTTGTGATTACAGAAATTTCTGGCGTAATAATATTAGTGGAATCTAATCTTCCGCCAAGTCCAGTTTCAATGATGGCAATATCCACTTTTTCCAATGAAAAATATTCAAAAGTCATTCCTATTGTCATTTCAAAAAAAGAAAGCTGGTGCTCGTCTAAAAAAGCTTTGTGTTTTTCAATAAAATCAGTAACAAAATTTTTGGGGATTTTAATTCCATTTATTCTGATTCTTTCTCTGAAATCTTTTAAATGTGGAGAGGTGTGTAAACCTACTTTATATCCTGCTTCTTGTAAAATTGAAGCCAGCATATTAGAAACAGATCCCTTTCCGTTTGTGCCAGCTACATGAATGGATTTAAAATTTTTCTCAGGATGATTTAAATATTTACTGAATGCAATAATATTGTCAAGGTCTTTTTTAAACGCATTTTTTCCTTGACGTTGATACATAGGAAGTTGTTTAAACATCCATTCTAAAGTCTGTGGATAAGTCATAAAAAATTACTCTGAAAGCTTAAATTCATAGATAATTTCACCTGTTTGAACAGATGGCGCTTTACTATCTGGATTAAATTTGGTGGCTTCTGCAGCTCTTTTTGCAGGATTTAATAAACAACTACTGGTGTTGGTGGTTCCTTTTACTCCTGGTTTTGCTTGAATTACTTCTCCGTTGCGATTTACTTTTATTTCTACTACAACAATTCCTGATTCATTGCATTCTTGGGTGAACTTTTCTTTGTTTAAAGCTTTTCTTCCGCCTAAACGATAATTTCCATCTCCGTCTAAACCTTCTCCTTTTCCATAATAAGAAGAAGCATTGGGATCTCCAGAAGGATCTCCTTTATCTCCTGCTTGATTATCATCTCCTTCTCCTTTAGAAGATTCTCCTTCTTGTTCTTTTCCGCTTAAAATATTTTTTAAAGCATCAGAAGTAGATTTATCAGGTTCTGGATCTGGTTCAGGCTCGGGTTCAGCTTCTTTTTCTACCTCTTCATTTTTTTCTTCTTCGTTTTTGTTTTCCTCTTTTTCTTTTTCTTCAGCATCATCAATAACTGGCGCATCTTCTATATCTTGTGTGATAGATTCTTCTTCAGGACTATCTTCTGGTTCAGCGCTTTCTTCCGGAGTATTTTCTTCTGTAGGAGAAGATTCTACTGGAGTATTGGGTTGGGTATCTCCTGAAACTACTTCAGAAGTTCCAAAATTTATGGCAATTCCTCCTTCTTCAGGAGGGTCCATATAAGTAAGACCGAAAAAAAACAATAATAAGATCAGCACTGTGTTGATGATCACAGTGATAACCAAAGATTTTTTTTCTGATTTTTCTTGAAATAATGCCATTAATAATTTACAATCTTAGGGTTTAACGGCTAAAACTAATTTATATCTATTCCTTTGTGCGATATCCATAATATCCACTGCTTCTTGAATGGGAACACTTTGTTCTGTTCGTAAAATAAGCGTAGGATTTTCTAAGTTTTCAACACGTTTTTGTAATTCAAGTTCTAATTGATTTTTATTTACTTGTTCATTGTTGATAAAAACATTGTGGTTTTTATCTATGCTGATTGCCAAATCTTGCTGACTTGTAGTTTTTCCTTTAGCTCTTGGTAAAATTAAATCTAAGGCTTCTGGAGTTACTACAGGAGAACTGATCATAAAGAAAACCAATAGCAAAAATACAATATCTGTCATGGAAGACATATTGAATTCTGCACTGACTTTATTTCTACCTCTTAAGTTCATATTAGGCTGGTTCGTTTAATAAATCTAAGAAATCTACTGCTGTTGCTTCCATTTGATGCACAACTTTATCTGTTTTTACTACTAAATGGTTGTAACCAATATAAGCAATAATTCCTACAATAAGTCCTGCTACGGTGGTGGTCATTGCAGTATAAATTCCTTGTGCAAGATTTCCCATTTCTGCTTGTCCGCTGCTGGTAGCCAACTCATGAAAAGCAAGAATCATTCCTATAACTGTTCCTAAAAAACCAAGCATAGGACCTGCTCCTGCAATAGTAGCTAAAATACTTACGTTTTTTTCAAGTTTATAAACTTCTAATTGTCCTGCGTTTTCAATGGCAGTGTTGATGTCTTCTAAAGGACTTCCGATTCTTGAAATTCCTTTTTCTGTCAGACGAGCAACAGGTGTGTTTTCTTGTGCACATCTTATTTTTGCTCCTTCAATATTTCCTGAACTCACTTTATCTCTGATTTGATCCATAAAGTGTTTATCTGTTTTTGAAGCAGTTTTTATAGCAAAAATTCTTTCAAAATAAATGTAAACTCCAATTATCAAAAGGATAAATAAAATAGCAATAATAGTATTACCTGCTATTCCACCACTAAAAAGCAATTCCATAAAAGAAAGTGTTTTTTCTTCAGAAACAGTTTCTTCTAAATCTTCTGCTAATTCAGCAGTTTCTTGGATTAATGTATTCAGCATAAAATAAAGTATTTAAAACAATAACGAATTTAAAATAAATTAATTGTTATACAACATTAGGAAATAAAACCTTTTCAATTAATAAGAAAACGCCAGCCCCTGTAATGAACCCAATAAAAGCTAACCAACCGATTTTCTTAAGATACCAAATAAAATCTATACGTTCCATTCCCATTGCAGCAACACCTGCAGCAGAACCAATGATAAGCATGCTCCCTCCTGTTCCTGCAGAATAAGCAATAAAATGCCAGATTTCGTGATCCATTGCAAAATCATACATTCCCATAGTTGCAGCTACTAAAGGAACATTATCAACAATTGCTGATAAAACTCCTAATAATAAAACCACTATATCTTGATTGGGAATTGCTATTTCTAACATTTCAGCAGTATAGCGTAAAGTTCCTACTTCTTCTCCGTTGATAGTGCCATAAACTAAAGCTTCTAAACCATCTACAGCATTTTCTCCTCCTGAAGAAAAATTAAAAGTTTCTCCAAATGCGTTGATCACATCAAAACTTCCAGATTGAAATCCTATGGATAATAAAGCCCAAATCAGTGCAGCCATA
>Ga0079226_10001741_pt1 | contig 16720 bp, 16 predicted proteins | sample Poulit2014_FD_76345 | JGI IMG/M metagenome (GOLD analysis project Ga0079226, IMG submission 76345) | Agricultural soil microbial communities from Georgia to study Nitrogen management - Poultry litter 2014 | ecosystem: Environmental > Terrestrial > Soil > Agricultural land | place: USA: Georgia...
ACGGGTACCGGGCACGTGCCCTGGCGTCCATCACGAACCAGACCGGCACGTGTCCACCCGCGAGCTGGTCGTGGACGAAGTTCACGTACGGCGCGGACTCGTTGGTGAACCGGGTGCCCTCGTTGGTGACGATCACCGACCGTGGAATGGACCGCTCGGAGACCAGGGGGATCACCGGGCCCGCAGGATGTCGTACCGAGGGCATCCACCATGCGTCGTCCATGAAGTCCGTGGCAGCACCCACCTCTTGACCCGCGACGATGCCCTCACCGACGTTCTCGGGTGCCCCGGCGCTGAAGTTCTCCTTACCCCCTTCGGGAAGGTACCGATCGCGAAGCTGCTTGCCCTGTTCGAATCCGCCTGTGGCAAGCAGCACCCCACGTCGGGCACGGATCCGTAGCTCGCGTCGCTCGTGTCGGACCACGATGCCGGTAACGAGGCCGTCCTCGACGACCAGCTCACTCATCGGGCAGTTCAGCCATACCGGGATGCCTGCATCCTTGAGCGCGGCCCGCAGCCGTGCCGCCAGTGCGCGACCGCCGGTGGCCATGTGTCTGCGCCGAATGACGTTCGTGGACACTCGCCATGCCGCGATCACCGATGCCCACCGGCCGCGCCAGGTACGCTTGACCATCGCGAGGTCGTGGTAGTCCTTGGCGGTCACCCACAGGCCGAGCGGACCCTTCATGCCGTTGGGTCGTTGGTCGTGCTCCTGCTCACCCAGGTTGCGCGTGTCGAACGGTTTCGCCTCGACCGAGCGGCCCTGCGGACGCCCGCCCGTGTACTCGGGATGATAGTCGGCGTAGCCCTTCACCCAGAAGAACCGCAACCACCGGCTGCGTTCCAACAGCTCCATCGTGGCGGGCCCATTGTCCACATAGGCGTCCAGACGTGCGGCGGGGACCCGACCCGCGGTGAGAACGTCGAGGTAACTCCGGATCGAATCGCGACTGTCACTGTGCCCCTTTCGACGCAGCGTCGGATTGTTCGGTACCCAGATACCACCGCCGGACAGCGCCGTGGTTCCACCGAAGGTGGCGCCCTTTTCCACGACCACCGTGTCCAACGACACCTCCGCGGCACTCAGCGCCGCTGCCATGCCGCCCGCGCCGGAGCCGACGACCACGAAGTCGTGTTCGACATCCCAGTCGTTCATCAACCATCCTTACGCGTCAGGAAGGCCGACACGGCGCTCTCCCACGCCGCCTTCTGTTCGATCATTGCCCAGTGCCCACAGTTGGGGAACACGTGCAGTTCCACGTCCGGGATCGTGCGCATCGGCACGATCGACATGTCCATCGGCGTGACCCGGTCGTCACGCCCCCAGGTGATCAGTGTCCTGGCCCGGATCTTGTGCAGCATCGCCCACTGCGGGGCGGTGTCCGCCTGGGCCGCGGCGGCGGCCCTGGCCGCCATGGCCTTCTTGCCGTACATCCGGCGCATGCTGTCCAACGAGTCCGCCTCGGTGGCCAGTCGCCAGCGCTGTTCCACCAACTCCTCGGTGACCAGGGTCCGGTCATACACCATGGAGTTCAGCCACTGCACCAACCTTTCCCGTGTGGGATCCTCCGCGAACTCCATCAACAGGTTGATCCCCTCCGCAGGGGTGGGACTGAACAGGTTACGTCCCATGCCGCCGACGGTGACCATCCGCCGCACCCGCTGGGGATGCTCGATCGCGGTCCGTGCTGCGACCATGCCGCCCATCGAGTTGCCGATCACGTCCACCTCGTCGAGCCCGAGGCCGTCGAGCAGACGCGGTACGGCGGGGGCAGCGGCGGCCATGGGGTCCTCACCGGTGGAGTCGCTGACTCCGAAACCGGGGAACTCCAACACGATGCACCGGAAGTGTTCGGCGAATGCGGCCAGGTTCCCGGAGAAGTTCTGCCAACCGCTGACACCGGGGCCGGAGCCATGGAGCAGCAACAGCGGCGGTCCCTGTCCTGCTTCGTGGTAACGCAGCACCCCCTGCTCGGTGTGCAGCTCGCGCAGCGTCGACTCGTAGGTCAGTTCCGTCATTGTCGACCTCGTACTCCTGGCGGGTAACGGTGTTGCCGATACGCTAGTCAGCCACGGCAGTCTCGTGAGGGAACGATCCCGATGACCGGGATCGGGGGTGAGTGAGCGGGCACGCCGCGGGGGACGCCCCACCTCGCTGTCAGCGTTCCGGTCATCGGGATCGTCGGTCGGACACACACGCCACACGCCCTACCGTCGCTCCCATGACCTCCACCGACATCTCCGCCGAGGGACCCACCCCCACGCGGATGCGGCAGGCGATGGGTCGGTTCGCCACCGGCGTCACCGTCGTGACCGGCGCAGACGAGGCGGGGCCGGTCGGTTTCACCTGCCAGTCGTTCTCCTCAGTGTCGTTGGATCCGCCGCTGGTGTTGTTCTGCGCCGATCATCGCGGCAGCGCATGGCCCCGCATCCGTGGGGCCGGGCGGTTCTGCGTCAACGTCCTCGACGAGCGGCAAGCGGACCTCTGCGCCCGTTTCGGTTCCCGCTCCGGTCTGCGATATCAGGGATTGAACTGGGAACTGAGCCGGTGGGACACACCCATATTGCCGGGTGTCCTGCTGCGAGTGCACTCCGAGGTATCCGAAGTGCATACTGCTGGCGACCATGATGTCGTGATCGGCTGGGTCCTGGATCTCGAGACCGACAGTGAACAACGACCCCTCCTGTTCTACCGCGGCGGTTTCGAACTCGACCCACAGCCCGATCCCACATGGATCGCGGAATGGGCCACCAGCGATCGTTGGGGTTGAGTCGTCTTCGGCCGGCAACGCGAGGAAGGAAGACATGCGCATCGGAATCTCCAGCCCGATCGTCACCAGAGTGCCGGGCGTGCACTCCCAGTGGGAAGCCACGGCCGGCATCGAGGAGTTGGGCCGTGTCGCCGAGCTGGCCGACCGGCTGGGCTTCAACCACCTGACCTGTAGCGAGCACGTCGCGGTACCGGTGGAGGTGGCAGAACAACGTGGCGAAACCTACTGGGATCCACTTGCCACGTTCGGCTACCTCGCGGCGCGCACCAGCACCATCCGGCTGGCGACCCAGGTTCTCGTCGCCGGATACCACCACCCTCTGGCCATCGCGAAGCGTTACGGCACCCTCGACCGGGTCTCCGGTGGCCGGCTCACACTCGGTGTCGGCGTCGGCAGTCTCCGCGAGGAGTTCGAGCTGCTGGCAGCACCGTTCGAGGATCGTGGACCACGTGCCGACGACGCGATCGCCGCACTGCGGGCATCGCTGTCCACACCGAAGCCCGAGTACCACGGCAGTTATTACGATTTCGCCGATCAACTGGTCGAGCCGCACGCGGTGCAGCAGCAGGTTCCGATCTGGATCGGTGGGCGCACCAAACGTTCACTACGCCGAGCGGTGCGGCACGGCGACGGGTGGGTACCGTTCGGACTGACACCTGAGGAGATGGCCGACATGCTCACCGCGGCCGCACCGCCGGCAAGCTTCGAGGTCGTGCTCTCCACCGGGGGCCCGCTCGACCCGCTCCGCTCCCCCGACAAGGCTGAGCGGAAGCTGCGGCGGTTGCACGAGGCGGGCGCGACCGTCGTCGGTGCCGGGCTGTCGGCCGACTCCGTCGAGCACTACTGCGAACAGTTGCACGCGTTGGCCGGGTTGGCACAACGACTCGGCTTCCACGACACAGGAGGCAACGGACCTTGACTGACATCGAGGAACGACTCGCCCGGCTGGAGCAGCGGCTCACCGCCCTGGAGGACGAACGGGAGATCTCCCGCCTGATCGCCTCCTACGGACCGCGGGTGGACGCGGGCGATGCCGAAGCGGTCGCCGCACTCTGGGAGTCCGACGGCGTCTACGACGTGGACGAGTGGCTGATGACCGGCCGCGACCAGGTCGAGAGGATGGTGCGCTCGCAGGGGCACCGGAACTGGATCGAGACCGGGTGCGCGCATGTCGTCGGCCCACCGCACGTCACCGTCACCGGCGACGAGGCCGTCGCGGTGTGCCATTCGCTGATGGTGGTTCACCAGGATGGGCAGTATCGGGTGCACCGAGCGACGGCGAATCACTGGCGGTTACGTAAGGGCCCCGACGGATGGCGGGTCACCGTGCGCACGAACCGTGTGCTCGACGGCCGGGAGGAGTCGCCCGCGTTACTCGGCGACGGAGTCAACTACACACCGTGACTTCGCGTCGCGTCACTGACATCTACTGTGGGTTGCCGTACGCGCAGTCACGTTTTGCACAAACAACAAGTCGGCTAGTAGTCTTCCGCACTCCCCTCAGGACCCCAGTAAGCCGTAGTCTCCGGGAGGACCGCGCATGTCGCAGTGGCGCGAGGCCAGCCGCCAGCCGACCGCGGTGCGCACCCACCGGTCGTCGCACTCGCCCATGCCCGGGAAGTAGCTGCGCTCCTTCGCAAGACCCGGCACCGCCAGCGGGTCTCAGCCGGTGATGCCCGCCGCCGTGCTCCCCAACTCGATCAGCGAACGCAGCTCGTCGGGCAGACGTTCACCGTGGTCCTGCAACCGGAACGACACCTCCGGGTCGTCGACCAGCCGAGTTGCAGACCAGCTCCCGCGGGCTCGCGCCGAACCGTTCGCGTTCGCCCAGCAGTTCCGTGCCCGGTTGTCGTGCCCGCGCGAAGCGGCGAATTCACCACAACGTGCGCGGGGTGCCGGCCGTGCAACGGACCGCGTTTCCACTGCGGTGGCCGACCCGCCTCAGTCGATGTCGACGACGGTGCGTCCACAGCAGCCCGAGCGCATACACGCGACACGGTAATGGACACGACCCCGCCGCTGTCCTCGTGGACCATGTTCCCCAGCAATGGCCCTCGCTCCAGAAGTGGCCCGGACCCCAGAAGTGACCCTGACCTCAGAAGTGACCCTGGCCGCCGTCGACCGGGATCGTCGCGCCGGTCAGATATCGGGCGTCCGGCCCCAACAGCATGACGACCGCACGGCCAATGTCCTGTTGACAGTCGCCGATGTAGCCGAGCGGGACGGTGCCGAGGAACTCCTGCGCCTCCTCCGGGTAGGTGTCGATCCACCACGACAGCCCGGACGACAATCCCAGCGGGGCGATGGCGTTCACCCTGATCCCGTCGACACCCCATTCCGCGGCGGCGGCATTGGTCAATGACCGCATCGACGATTTCGCGGCCGCGTACGGCCCGTAGTTGCTCTGGTCCCAACGCACCATCGCCGAGGTGACCAGGTTGACGACGTTGCCGTCGCCGGAGGCTCGCAGGTACGGGTAGCAGGCGCGCATGAACGCGAACGCGGCGAACGGGCCGCTGCGGAAGCCGCGTTGGAAGTCCTCGTCGGTCATGCTCGTCAACGGACCGTACGAACCCGTGTAGGCGTTGTTGACCAGCACGTCAATACGGCCGAACCGCCCCGCCACACGCTCGGCGACATCGGTGACCTCGTCGGTGTCCGAGACGTCGCAGCCGTACGGCTCCGCCGTCAGCCCTTCCTCCCGTAGCTGAGCGCAGGTCTCCTCCAGTGTCTCGACGGTGCGTCCCACCGCGGCAACACTCGCCCCTTCGGCGGCCACCGCCCTGGTGATGCCACGCCCAATGCCGCGTCCGGCTCCTGTCACCACGGCGACTTTGCCATTCAAGGCTCCCGTCATCGCGCGATCACCCCGCACTTTCCATACGGCAGCGTCTCACTCGGCCGCACGTCGCTGGCTAGAAATGGCTCTGTCCGCCGTCGAGCGGAATCGTGGCACCCGTGAGATACCGCGCGTCGGGACCGACCAGCATCGTCACCGCCCGGCCGATGTCCTCCTCGCAGTCGCCGACGTAGCCGAGCGGAACCGTTTTCAGGAACTCCGCCGACTCGTCCGGATTGTCGTCGATCCAACCCGCCAGGGCGGGCGAACGTCCCAGGGGCGCGATCGCGTTCACCCTGATCCCCTCGGCACCCCACTCCGCCGCGGCAGCCCTGGTCAGCGAACGGACAGCGGCTTTCGCCGCGACGTAGGCACCGTAGTTACTCTGGTCCCAGCGCACCATGGTCGAACTGACCAGGTTGATGATGTTGCCTTCGGCGGCATCCCGCAGGTGCGGGTGACACGCCTTCATGAACGCGAACGTCGCGAACGGGCCACTGTGGAAGCCGCGTTGGAACTCTTCGTCACTCATGTCCGCCAACGGCCCGAGCACGCCCGTGTAGGCGTTGTTCACCAACACGTCGATTCGGCCGAAAGCGGCAACGATCCGCTGAACGATTCCGGAGATCTCGTGGGTGGCGGACACATCGCCGGGGAACGCTTCGGCCCGGACGCCGATCTCGTGGAGCTGTCTGCACGTTTCGTCCAGGTTCTCCTGGGTACGTCCCACCGCGGCAATCGCGGCTCCCCTGCTCGCCAGTGCCCTGGCGATGCCACGTCCGATGCCCTTGCCCGCACCGGTCACCACCGCGACCCGATCCTGCAGCGTACTCACACAACCTCCCTTGGGGATCGAACTCGGTCACCAGTCCCGCCACGGTGTGATCGACCGCAGCGGCGAGGACAGCAGGCACTCCTCCACGGCGGCACTCGGGCGCCCACGTCCGTCGGCGTCACACTGTGCCTCGTGTTCGGCGATCGCCTTTCCGGTCTCCACCGGATCACCGTCGAGATAGAGTAGCCGCACACGCAGCTCGCCGGGGGCATACTCCTCGGAATCGTCGAACGCGAGCGTGGGATGGTGTGCGCCCTCTCGGAAACTGAACGTCCAGGCACCGGCGACACCGTCCACAGCCATCAGATCGGGAATCCGCACCCGGTCCTGCCAGGTGTGGTGCTCATGTGCGCCGTATCCGTGGTGATCCCGGAACCGGCTGACGCGCAGATGCAACCCCGAGTTGGGCCGTAGCGGCAACGTCGCCGCCGAAACCGGCACGTGCGGTGCCACGTACCCTTTCACCGGGGTGAAGAACGCGGTGAGCCTGCGGTGCACCCCGGGAATTCCCGGCCCCCGGCCCCACTGGAACGATTCCTCCCCCAATTCCTTCCACTCGCGGACACTCTCGGTGTACGGCGGATGGAACCAGTACATCGCGATGTAATCAACACCCGCGTACTCCCGCGCTGCGCCGTCGGCACCGGCAACATCGGCACACTCCGCAGTGCGGGCCCATCGGTCGCCCCATGCTACTCCGGGCAACGCCAGGTTCTCCGGCAGATGGTCAAGCTGGTGCCACTCGTTGTAGGCACGATGGTCGCTTCCCGGTTCCAGGTCCACGAAGGAGAAGAATGCCCGTTCGGAAAACATTGTTACCTCGAATTTCTCCGCTTGCTGCGACATCGCGGAACCTGGGCCGTGCCGCGACGGTCCGCAGGATCATCGCGGCCCCGTCATGTCGAGTCCTGTCATGTCCAGTGCGGCGAGATGGCTGAACACCATGCACGAGCCGATCGGGTTGCCGCCGCCCGGATACACGGTTCCGCTGGCTGCCGCCATCGAGTTGCCCGCCGCGTACAGCCCGTCGATGACCCGGCCCGCGGGGTCGAGGACCCGCGCGGTCGGGTCCGTACGCAGTCCACCCTTCGTGCCGAGGTCGGATAACCCGAAGGCTGCCGCGTGGAACGGCCCCTTCTCGATCGGCACCAGCGGTGAGTCCGCACCGGTGAAGTAGCGGTCGTACGGCTCGTCACCACGGCCGAAGTCCGCGTCGCGGCCGGCGTGCGCGAACGCGTTGAACCGCGACACGGTCTCGGTGAGATTGTCCGCGGGAACACCGATCCTGGCCGCGAGTTCCACCAGTGAGTCCGCGGTTACCCAGAGCCCGGCATCGACGTACTCCTGCGTGCTCGCCAACGACACACTGGTGGAGCCGACGGGCGGACGTTCGCCCGCACGGTCGTCGTAGACCATCCAGAACGGCAACGTCAGTCCACCGTCGGCGACCCGCTCGATGATGGTCCTACCGATGCGGTCGTAGGGCCACGACTCGTTGACAAACCGACTGCCGTCGTCATCGACGAACACCCCGCCGGTGAACCACAGCGAGAACGTGGAACTCCCGTCCGGGTGGGTCAGCCCCGGCGCCCACCATGCCTCGGACATCAGGTCACTGTCGGCTCCTGCGGCGATACCGGCGTTGATCGCGTGACCGAGGTTGCCCGGCGCTCCCATCGTGTCGGCAACCGTGCCCACGACCCCGCGCTCGCCGCGCATTACGTGGTTGCGTTCGAACCCGCCGGATGCGATCAGCACGCCCCGGCGCGCCCGAACCCGGTATCGGGTGCCGCCGTGTTCCACGACACCACCACACACGGCGTTTCCTTGGCCAACCAGCTCATCGCAGCTGGACTCCCGCCACAACCTTGCGTTATCCGCACTGGACAATGCGAGCAATAACCTGCCGATCAGCGCCTGCCCGCCGATGACCCGCTCGGGCAGCGGCTCGTTGCCACGCTCGACATACACCGGCGGTCGGATCGTTTCGCGCAGCCCGCCGAGTTGCTCCGCGCGCAGCGGCATCGGCATGATGTGCCTGCCGGTCGCGCTGGCCTTCGGGGCAGATCCGAAGTAGTCGGGCCACGGATACGCCACGAACTCGAAAGCCGGATCACGTTCGAGGTAGTCGACAAGCCGGTGTCCGTTCTCCAGGAACGCATTCTGCAACTCCCGTGGCGTTCGCTCGCCCACCACGGCGTGGTAATAGGTTTTCGCGTCGTCGACGCTGTCCTGTGTTCCGGCACGCCGCAGCACAGCGTTGTCCGGGAACCACATGCCGCCACCGGAATATGCCGTGGTGCCGCCGAAGGCATCGGTCGCCTCGGCGACAACCACCGACAGTCCCTCCCGAGCCGCTGTGTAGGCACCGGTGAGGGCGCCGCCACCCGAGCCGACCACCAGCACGTCGCACTCGTCGTCCCAGCCCTGTTGACTCGCCATGAGGACTCATTGTTCCCGCGGAGCTGCGCGCAGGGACGGCAGGTTCCCGCTCAGTGGAACCACGCGAGTTCTTCCGGTCAGTGGGACCGGGCCCTCCGCAAGCGCACCGGAAGCCTAGCTTCGTCCCGAGACCGCAGGTGTCGCACGCACCGGAAAGGATAGATCACAATGACCGGAGTGCAGCCCGAAACCGACGAGGTTCGTCAAATCGCCACCGAGGGGGCGCCGACACGTTTCGCACGCGGTTGGCACTGTCTCGGACTGTCCGAGCACTTCCGCGACGGCCAACCCCACTCGATCGAGGCGTTCGGCAAGAAACTCGTCGTCTTCGCAGCAGAGGACGGCTCCCTCAACGTACTCGACGCCTATTGTCGTCACATGGGTGGCGATCTGTCGCAGGGCACGATCAAGGGGAACCAGGTGGCCTGTCCGTTCCACGACTGGCGTTGGGGCGGCGACGGTCGTTGCAAGCAGATCCCGTACGCCCGCAGAGTACCGCTGCGCGCACGTACCGCCGCATGGCCGACCATGGACCAGGACGGGATGTTGTTCGTGTACAACGATCCGGAGGGAAACGCCCCACCGCCGGAGGTAGCGATCCCCCGCATCGAGGGCGCGAGCAGTGACGAGTGGACCGACTGGGTCTGGTACTCGAACGTGGTCAACACCAACTGCCGCGAGGTGGTCGACAACGTCGTCGACATGGCGCACTTCTTTTACGTGCACAAGGCGTTCCCCACCTATTTCAAGAATGTGTTCGAGGGACACGTGGCGACCCAGTACATGAACGGGGTCGGCCGGGACGACACCAAACCGCCCGCCAAGGAGGGCGAGTCGGAAATGCTGGGCAACACCTCCGTCGCCTCGTACTACGGCCCTTCATTCATGATCAACGACCTGCGGTACCACTTCGAGAACACCGACATCGACTCCGTGCTGATCAACTGTCACTATCCGATCTCGGAGCACAAGTTCGTGTTGCAGTACGGCATCATCGTCAAGCGGAACGAACAGCTTCCCGGCGAGGCCGCTGACAACATGGCACAGAACATGATCAGTTTCATCAAGACCGGATTCGAACAGGATGTCGAGATCTGGCGGAACAAGACTCGCATCGACAACCCGCTGTTGTGCGAGGAGGACGGCGCGGTCTACCAACTTCGCCGGTGGTACGAACAGTTCTACGTCGACGCGGCCGATGTGACGGCGGAAATGACCGACCGTTTCGAGTACGAACTGGACACGACCAAGCCCAATGAGGCCTGGCAACGGGAAGTCGAGAGCAATCTCGCGGGTACGAGAACAGGACAATCGGCATCATGACGGTACGAACGGACGACCGGCTGGTCGACACACCGATGTGCCCCGTGCGGTGCCAACGCTGCGCCGCCGAAGTCACGGTACGCAAGAGCAGCTGGCAACAGACGAGCATCCAGTGGCACGCCGATGCACTGGCACGCTGCTCGGAACGGGAACAGGACTCCGTGGTCCCCGGTGGCTGCCACGTCGAAACGTGTACCGCGTTGCGCGAGTCGATTGCGGACGCGGCACAGCAAGGATCCATTCCCGTGTCCGAGGATGGGGCCTGACGGATCCGACGCCCCGTCACATGCTACTGCCGCCACCGGCTCCGCATGACACCCGCCGGCGGTCCGGCTGGAACCGAGTCCCAGCCGGACCGCCGGCGGGTGTCATGTGCTCGACCGTCCTCATCGGATGGTTACAGCCATGCACCCTGTCGAGCGGTCGCGAGCAACCTGTCCATGGCCTCCGGCGAGAAACTCTCCCCCGGGGCGGTGGAATCCGCCTCCGCCGCCTCCGAAACCCGCTGCTCGGGCAGCAGCCCACGGGAAACGCGTCTGGTCGCGTCCACGACCAACGGGGCAACCTTCTCCAACGGCACCCGCGAATCCCCCACCAACGAGATACTTCCCAACGGTGCCTCCGGGCCACGCACCGCCGCCGCAACACACCGAATTCCGGGACAACACTCGTCGTGCTCGAACGTCAAACCGTTACGCCTGCGAATGCGGTCGAACTCCTGATGCAGCGTACCGAAGTCAGCGATCGTGTGCCCGGTCAATCGCTCCATGGACTCCCCCATCCGCGACTCCACCTCCTCGGGCTCCAGCCACGCGAGCATCGCCTTGCCGAGTGCCGTGGAGTGCGCAGGCACACGGCCCCCCACCCGCGAGGGAACCCGGTCTGCGAACCTTCCGCCGACCTTGTCCAGGTAGTACACCTGCGAGCCGTCCAGAATCGCCAAGTGAACGACGAGTCCAGTTTTAATCTGCAGCTCGTGCAGTACGGGTGCCGCCACCTCACGCAGCTCCGCATAGCTCCCACCGTGTTCGGTGAAACCCAGCGGGCGCTGTCCGAGTGCGTAGCCGGCCGGGGTGCGTTGCAGCCAGCGCAGGCGCACCAACTGGTCGACGATCCGATGCGTCGTTGACCTGGGAAGCTCGGTACGGCGGGCCACGTCCTCGAGCGTCAGACGGTCACGTCGTCCGTCGAAGGAGTCCAGGATCAGCGTCATCCGCTCAACCATCGATGGTGGGAGCCCGCGTCCGTTCGCGCTGTCGTTGTGCTGTACCGCTGTCGGCGCGCTCATGGCACCTCCCACGACGCTGAATTGAAATGAATTCTTATTCTCAGAGACTAGCACCGAGTCATCGAGTACGGAAGACATAACGTCACTGAGGGGAACGGCTCGGTGATGAGTCGCTGCATCCGTCCGTGATCTCCCAAGAGCACACGAACACCGTCCTCAGCCGGCACACTCCCCACGGAGCGTGACCTCGGCCCCGCCGTCGACATACAGCACCTGCCCGGTAATGTGTGTCGTCTCCGAGCTCACCAGCCAACACAACGGGCGGCTGATCGCCGAGGGTGATGCCATGCCGTGCAACGGCATGGGAACGGCGTTCTCGGCCGCGGCACGCATCGTTTCGTCACGCAGCAGCGGTTCGGTCATCGGAGTCAGCACCACCCCGGGCGCCACGGCGTTCAGTGCGATGCCCGCATCGGCCCACCCCGGTGCCACACAGGTCCGACGCACCCACCGGGTCAAGGCCACCTTCGACGACGGGTACAGCCGGTGGCCGTTCCCGGCGGTGACCGCGCTTGCCGCGTGACGCCGCGCATCGTGCTCCTGGCCTGCCAAACACGAGGAGACCACATCGGCATCGAACGGCTGGGTTCCGGAGATCGACGCGACGACCCCGACGCGGGGAGCCTGCGCCGCGGCCAACGCCGGTCGTAACGCCGTGGCGAGCTCGACCACACCGAAATAGTTCACCGCGACCGTCGCCGGATCCGGATCGGCCATGCCCGCGCAGGCCACGAGTGCGTCCAACACGCCATCACACTGCCGCCACACCTCCGCAACCGCCTCCCGTCTGCCGGACTCCGTCGCCAGGTCGGCACAGACATCGGCGGTCGCACGGTCCACCCCGATCACCGTGTCGCCCTGCTGCTGCAACGTGCTGGCGACGGCGCCTCCGATCCCGGAGGCCGAACCGGTGACCACAACTCGGCGTGCCATGAGTCTCCCCTTCGGATCGTTGGCATGACCGGACGAAACGTTAATCGTCCCCACTTCCCCGGGCGTACCGAGTTCCCGATCACTGGGAGGTCTGCGCGCTGCCGGGCGCGTTGGAGCGTTCCGCCAGCAGCAACCGGCAGGCCAGGCGCAGGTCGACTTCGGCGTCCGGCAGCGCCATCCGTCCGTTGAGACTCGAAGTGAGTACCCCGTACCAGCACTGCAACAACAACCGGACGAGGGTGACGTCCCGAGCGGACGGTTCCTCGAGTCGCAACGTGCGCAGCATGATGTCAAGGAACAGGCTGTCGATCCGGCCGACGTCCGGAACGGTCGCCGCGCTCGCGGAATTGGCCGACTGCAACATCGCCATCGCCAACAGTGGCTTGCGCACCAGGCTCCGGCTGGCGTGCACCAACAACTGGTACACGGCCTCCTCCGGGTCCTCTTCCGACTTCGGTTGAGCGAGGCTCTCGCTCAACCGTTCCACCCGGTCGACCATCACTCCCGTGAACAGGTGCGTCTTCGAGGGAAAGTAGCGGTACAGGGTCCCGATGGCCACTTCCGCGTCGCGTGCCACGTCGTGCATCTGGACGCGGTCCAACCCGTTCTCCGCGGCGAGATCGGCTGCCGCACGCAGAATCCTGCGATAACGGGCGATCTGTCGGGGCGAACTCGGCTCGGCCGCGGCCCTGTTCTCGGCGAGTCGTGGCACTGCTTCCTCTCTGACGGTCGGTGAGACGGACGGACCGGTGCGCCGTGGCACTCCACCATAATGGAGCCACACGGTAGCCACACGACCCACTTACCACTCACCGGGATGGGACACCACCGCCCATACTCACTTGCGTGGCTCGTCCACTGGAATGCGTAGCGCGGTGATCGTGGTCGCCAGCATCTCGTAGTGACCGACGAGCATGCAGAACTCGATGGCTTCTCGTTCGTCGAGGTGCTCGCGTAGCGCCGACCAGGTCGCATGGTCGAAATCCTGCTCGGCGTGCAGCTCGTCTGTGGCACGCAGCAACACGCGCTCCCGTTCGCGCCAACCGTGCGCATCGGGTCCGGCGCTGACCCGATCGACGTCGGCGGGCTCCAGACCGGCACGGCGGCCGAGGCGGCGGTGTTGCTCGAACTCGTACCGCGAGTTCCGCAGCACGGCCACACGCAGGATGACGAGTTCGATCTCCCGGCGCGGTAACAGTCCGCCCAACATCAACCGACCCGCGAAGCGCAACCAGCCACGGAAGAGGGGGCGGTGTTTCCCGAGCACCAAGAACAGCCGGGGTGACCGGGTTCCGGTGACCAGCCCGGCCAGTGCGGCAAACAGCCGGGTGAGTACCCCTACGTCCCGGATCGAACCCGGCGGGACCCGGGTACTCATCGGCCGTCCCGTTCCGGTTGCCGGGTGGTGAACGGGGCGTCCTCCCCCCGCGCGATGGACAGTGCCTCGGTGAGTCCGCGACGACCACGGATGTCGATCACCCGCTGCACGGCCATCCGTACCGGAAGCAGCGGTGCTACCCACCAGGGCGCGGCGATGCGCCGCGACCGGCGAGCGATACCGCGTTCCAGTGCGTCGATCCCGGTGGCCAGTGGCGTCACGGGCGTCAAGGCCCCGCCACCGGTCAGTGCCCGCGCTGCTGAGGTCCCGAAGCCACGGTTGGTCATCTCCGTGTCGAGCTCGGCGAAGTAGGCCACCCCGACCCGCGCCCCGGTCGGGGCCAGCTCGATCCGCAACGTGTTCCCGAGAGCCTCCACCGCGGCCTTGGACGCACTGTAGGCCCCCATCAACGGCAACTGCACCGCGGCCGCGAGGGAGGAAACGGCGACGGCGTACCCCCCTGGATGACTGATGTGTGGCCCCGCGGCACGCAGCGTGTGGTAGGCACCGAGCACGTTGACCCGCATCGTCTGATCGAGCGCGTCCACGTCACCCCCGAGCAGCGGCAATTGTTTCGCGATTCCCGCGTTGGCGACCACGACATCGAGTCCGCCGAGTTCCGCAGCCAGTTCGGTGACGGCGCCTTCGGTAGCGGCCGCGTCCCGCACATCGCATCCCCGCCACGGTGCGTCACCACAGTCCGCTGCGACCGCACCGAGCTGTTGCGGTTCGAGACCCGTCAGCGCCACGTGGGCACCATGCGCGTACAACCGACGAGCCAACGCGGCCCCGATTCCGCGCGCCGCGCCAGTGATCAACACTCTGCTGCCTGCGACCGTGGACATACGGAGATCGTAATCAATACAACCCGGTCCCGGAAACGTCGAATTGACGGCGTTGTCTGCGATTGACAGGCTCACAACCAGCCGTTCGGTTTCGGAGGCAAGCGATGTATCCGGGAACGCATGCCGCCAACAATCCGCAGCGTGCTGCGGTGATCATGGCGGGGTCGGGCGACCGCCTGAGCTACGCCGAGCTGGAGGAACGCTCCACCAGACTCGCCAACGCGCTGGCTGCTGCCGGGCTGGTGTGCGGGGACACACTCGCGCTGCTGACGGACAACTCGATTCATGCCTACGAGGTGTACTGGGCAGCAATGCGATCCGGGCTGTATCTCACGGCCGTGAATCATCACCTGTCGGTTTCCGAGGTCGCCTACATAGTCGCGGACAGCGGCGCCGCGGCACTGGTCGTCTCGACAGCATGCGGCGAGCTCGCCGCCGAGGTCGCCGACACGGTCTCCGGACCGCGTGTGCGGCTGGCCTATGGCGGCGGGGTGCGTGGCTACGACGGGTACGCGGCCACCCTCGCGGCGGCCTCCCCCGTACCGCCTGCGAATCAACCCGCCGGGACGGATCTGCTGTATTCGTCCGGAACAACCGGGCGTCCCAAAGGAATCCGGCCGTTGCTGCCGGAACGGCAGGTCGACGAACCGGGCAATCCATTGGTTGCGCTGGTGCAGGGACTGTACGGTTTCGACGCCGAGACTGTGTACCTCTCGCCCGCACCGGTGTATCATGCGGCGCCGCTGCGGTTCGGCGCTGCCGTGCACGCGCTCGGCGGCACGGTGGTGATGATGGAACATTTCGAGCCGCTGGCGGCACTACGGGCTATCCAACAGTATCGGGTCACACACAGCCAGTGGGTTCCGACGATGTTCGTACGCATGCTCAAACTCGACGAGCGGGACCGGGCCGGATTCGACCTGCACAGTCACCGTGTCGCGGTACACGCCGCGGCGCCGTGCCCGCGCGGGGTCAAACAGGGGATGATCGAGTGGTGGGGTCCGATCCTGCACGAGTACTACGCCGCGACCGAGGGCAACGGCATGACCCACATCGACTCCGAGCAGTGGCTGCGCAAACCCGGATCGGTGGGGAAACCGGTGCTGGGAACACTGCACGTCTGTGGCGAGAACGGTGCCGAACTACGCTGCGGCGAGATCGGGACCGTCTATTTCGAACGCGACGAGGTTCCGTTCGAGTATCTCAATTCCCCGGAGAAGACCAGCTCGGCACAGCATCCTGACGACTCGACCTGGACGACGATCGGTGACCTCGGCTACGTCGACGAGGACGGGTACCTGTTTCTCACCGACCGCAAGAGCTTCATGATCATATCCGGTGGGGTGAACATCTACCCCGCCGAGATCGAGGCAGTACTGACACTGCACCCCGCGGTCCTCGATGTCGCCGTAATCGGCGTACCCGATACGGAAATGGGCGAAGCGGTGCATGCCGTCGTCCAACCCGCCACAGCAGCCGTACCGGGGAATGAGCTGTCCCGGGAACTGATCGAGTACGTCCGCGCCCGGATCGCACACTACAAGGCACCCCGCGAGGTCGACTTCGTCGACGCACTCCCCCGCACCCCGACCGGGAAACTCGTCAAGGCCGAGCTCCTGGCTCGCTACCGGGAACCGAGTACGCCGTAACCGCGCCCGCGAACCGGAGCCAACGGTCGCGTAGCTCCCGCCGGCGGGCCAACGCAGCTGCGACGACGCCGACGACCGAACGATACCTCGGTCGCCGCTTTTCACCGCTGTCCGGGAATAACACCTCACCGGCGTTGAGCGCACCCCGTCCCCTCGCCGCGCAACTCGACGGCCAGCGACAGTGTCCGCAACAGCTCAGCCCGAATGTTGCGCACGGGCATAAGCGGCCGGGGTTTGGCCGATGGCGGCGCGGAAGTCACGAACCAAATGGGCTTGATCGGCATAGCCGAGGTTCGCGGCGACATCCGCCCACGAGACGAGCTGCCCGTCGCGGACCGCCTCCGCAGCCTCGATGATCCGATACCGCCGCAACACCCATGTCGGTGACACACCCGCATACCGCAGGAACAGCCGCTG
>Ga0079226_10001742_pt1 | contig 16716 bp, 17 predicted proteins | sample Poulit2014_FD_76345 | JGI IMG/M metagenome (GOLD analysis project Ga0079226, IMG submission 76345) | Agricultural soil microbial communities from Georgia to study Nitrogen management - Poultry litter 2014 | ecosystem: Environmental > Terrestrial > Soil > Agricultural land | place: USA: Georgia...
AGGCAAGTTTTAATCATGATTACATATAAATGATTGTTCATTTTAGCATATCACAAATGATTATCTATTTATAGACTTAATCTGAAAATTCCTTACTCTCTGTTCCCTATTTTAACCCTTTCATATTAAGTAAAAGATCCCCTTTAGATAAACAGACTTTTTAAATCTGTCTACCTTAAGGGGAGCATATCATGTTTCATAAATAGAGGGCTATAAAATTCACTATATTATTCATAGGGAGCTTCAAGTGTTGATAAAAATTGTTTATACCGATTAATCACCTTGGACTTTGAATCCCTCTTGCTGTTGGTTTTTTCGGACTTCTCCATTATTAAATTTTCATATCCAACTAAGGATAATTGATCGCCTAGTCTTTCTAATTTCCATATATCGTCCTTAGACAGATCCCCCTCTTCTTCGTAGGAAGTCAGGGCAGAGTTTTCAGTGGACAATAAATGACCCTTGATTTTACCTAACATTTCATAATCTTGCTTAGATAAATGCTTGTAACCTATTAGACTTTCTAGATTCTCAATTGCAGCTGTCAGCACAGACAGAACATATACCGGTTGATCCCAATTGCTTTTCACCTGTTCTTCAATAGTTTGCTCTAACATAAACAAGGAATTTTCCTTGGAAAGCAATGTTTGAGTCGTGAACTCCCGTGAATTGTTAAAGTTAAAAGCTAAAACTACAATTAATATAAAGTTTATCATAAGTATTAGTATATGTTAAGGAATAATCTGACAATTGAGTCGCCTTGAATGCCTTATTTAAAAGTAACTCTCACAAAAATACACCTTTAATCTTGGCTTATACTTGCTAGATTCCTAAAGGTATAGACTATGCTGATTACTATTATATCTCTAGTTACTATTTTCTAATTCCTTTACTCTTTCTTTGAGAGTGGTAATTTCATCTTTTAAAGCATGATTTTTATTTTTTTCTCTATCTGTAGCCATACTGATAATGGACAATAAAGCTAAGCCTAAGACAATGAACCCCACTACAACTATTAACATAACTCCCATAAATTATAGTCTCCCTCCATTAGTAAGTTATCTTAGTTTTATTTCTATCCCTATCTCGAATTACATCGATCAGCTTGTTTGCACTCAAAGCAGCAAGGGTGAATGATACGGATAAGAAAACCAAGCTCCAAAACAATACTCCAACAGAACTTTCAATAGGTAAATATCTCCAAAACATATTGAAAAATAAGATATAAGCTATTAAAAATATTATTGTTAATTGATATTTTACGATTGTATTGAACAAGCTACCCCCTGTTTATCAATCTCTAGATGGAGGGCTTTCTTCCCCTTCTTTTGCATATATGCCTCGCTCAAAACTCTAATAGCTTAATGTTTATCATTTCCTTCTTCAATTTGCTTCCTCCGGTGGAAAAAGCGCCAGACATAATAAATACCATAAAACACAATTAATGGTATAAATAAATATTGTGCGAGGTTGTTATATATAAGGATTAAGCCTACGATTAACATGGGAATAAGTAAATAAATCCACACTCTTACTTCTTTGTTCTTAAAACTTAATTCAAAGGGTTGACTCATCTTTTCTACCTCCTGTTTAAGCCTTTTGTAATAATGCCCTTAGCCCCAGCTTAACACACATATTCAATAAGGATGAGGTAAAATAAGGAAATTACGAACTTAACCTTTCCTTTATTCAAGATAAAAACTCTTCCTTATTACTTAACTCTATTATAAAGGGGTGAATCATACAGACAAGAACAGCTAGAATAAGTAACAAACTAATCATAATAATACCTGGTAGATCAAAGAAGATTTGAATAAGAAGGGATGATAAAATAGTTAGATTTAAAAAGGCGGCTCTGATCTGCGACTTCTTTGATTGATATTGATTTTCCTCGCAATCTCGATCATTAATATAACAGCGTTCTTATTTACCTTTACTTAATATTGTGTAATTTTTATACACTTTTATTATTTATTAGTACCATAGAATACTTTCAATTACTCAATAATCGTATCCGATCGTTTAACATTAATTGGTTATCTAACTTAATCTGATCCTTTTATTGAATCTGTTGCTGATCTCATCATTCAGTCGATGTTCAATATCTATCACAGTACCGGGGTATTCCATAACTAACTGATTCAACAGGTCCGCGTTCAAATCATCCAATCCGGATAGTGCTTCATCAACTATTAAGATTTCTTTGTTATATAATAAAGCACGTGCAACTTCAAATCGTTTTAACTCTCCACCCGAAAGTTGATGATTACTTGAACCGAGATTAGTATCTAGTCCATTTGTAGTAGCAAAATGTTGCAATCCTACTTTTTCTAATACTTCAAACAGTTTCTCATCGGGAATACTATTACCAAGTACTAAGTTATATCTTAAAGTGTTATTAAAAATAAATGGTTGTTGTTCAACTACGGCAAACCTATCCGCTAAATCTCCTCTGAGTGATTTTCCATATTGAATCGTCCCATCTAACACATTTAGCTCATTCATCATTGTTTTTATAAGTGTAGACTTGCCTGCACCAGAAGAGCCTTCGATGAGTAAACGGTCTCCCCGTGCCACATCTAAGTTCAGTTTCTTTATAATAGGTTTATCTTTCTCAAAACCAATACTTACATCGCGGAGAGATATTAGAAACCCATCACTTTCTGAAAACAATGGTGTTGTTGGTATTTGATCTTGTGGTGTATCATCCAGAACTTTCCGGAGCAATGGCTCTGTGGCTGTCATTTCGTTATAAAAGTTAGCCAATGATATTAGGGGGGTAACTACTCTATCCGCAGCCATAAACACTGTAATAAGCATACCCACTGTAATATCTCCCTGAATAACCACCCAAGTACCGTATGACAACGCAACCATTGTAGATATTACATAAAGTGTACTTACTAAAAATGACGAAGCGCGTTGTCGTATGTTCATTGTAAAATACTTGTCTTGTTCATTAGATAATGAACCAAAAATTTGTTTGAAAAAGAATCCAACAGCCTGATATCGTTTCAACAAATTTCTCGCTTGAAGACCATCTTCCAGTTCTTTAATGTACCTTTGATTTGCCTGTTGCCATTCTTCTGTACCTCTTTTTAACCATTTAGAAGTAAGCATCGGTATGATAGTAGGTATAAATCCTAATAATACAAATACTAATCCAACTTTCCAGTTTGCAAGGAGTAAAAAAATTAACGTAATAATACCTTGAAGAATGCTGTAAATAAACCTCATTGAGTTATCCACAAAGTCATTTTCAATTTGTTTGATGTCTGCCGTGATCGTTGCTATATAATCACTTGAATCAGTCCTGTAATTCCCCTGATCATATGATCGCCGAAAAACCTTGTCTTTCAATTCAATATTGATTAGTCTTCTTACTTTTCCGAAGAAAAATGAATTTAAAAACACTGCGAGAAATAGCAATAACCATACTGACAACCATGTGATAAGTAGAAGTGGCACTTTACTATATTGTCCTGAAGTCATTATATTTGTAAACTGACCGATAAAATATGGAAAGGCAATGCCATCAAGTGACATTACAAGTAGACAAATAAATACAATGAATGTTAATGTTCCCTTTCCACGAAAAAGCCTAAATATCATTTTCAACATTATCTTCACCCCGTTTTCCCCATCTGATACAAATGTTCTTTATGCTAAAGAGGTGCAGTTCATTATTCCAGAACTGCACACGTTAACGAAATTACTTTCTCCTCCTTATTCCGCAAAATAGCCCGTTTGTTGAGTAATATGACTCTTTAAATCAAGTTTAACATATATTCTTAATGAATGTTATAGAAAAATCAGAAAACTATTCAGCAAATATTTCAGTTGGGCTAAGCCGTGATCAATCCTAAAGTCGTTTTTTATTTCATCGTTTATTTAATGGACTTTAACCTTTTCTTCCTCCTTATTTCAAAAAAATAGGCATTGTACTTCTTATTAAAAATTTGTTATATAGCATAAATCTCTGAAAATGCTAGCATACACGTTTTGTCACAGATAAATAATTTCTAAATCTCAGCCAGCTTCTCTCAAGTTCCATTTGGTGATATAATATAAACAAAAGAAAAAACCACCATATATTTGCTAAGGAAATATAAAACCTATAAATGGTTTATACCCCAAAGCAATATACAGTGGCTATAATATTATTTACACACATTACACACGAATAAAACAGGTACTCAGAACAAACTTATGTCACTGTTTTATTTACACAAATATTACACACATTTTCTTAATGTTTATTTCCCCTAAGCCTGTGATATAACAATATTAGTCCTTGCTTTATTAAGTAGTAACATCATTATATTTAATTAGATCTTCAGAATGGTAAATCATCATCTGATATATCTATTGGTTCCCCATCTTGACTGAAGGGACTGTCATTTTGTTGATTTTGATTATGTGATTGCTGTTGATTTTGGTTTTGGTTTTGTTGATGGTAACTTTGTTGACCTGCACCAGAACCGCTACCTTGTCCAGCAGAAGAACCTCGGGATTCTAAGAATTGAACGCTATCTGCAACAATTTCTGTTACATAAACTGTTTTTCCGTCTTGGTCTTCATACGTTCTCGTTTGAATTCGACCGTCTACCCCAACTAAGTTACCTTTTTTCATGTAGTTAGCTAGGTTTTCGGCTGGCCGTCTCCACACCACACAATTGATAAAGTCAGCATCTCTTTCCCCTTGTTGATTCGTAAAGGGTCTATTCACAGCTAATGTAAAGTTTGCTACAGCTACCCCGCTTGGAGTATATCGTAAATCTGGATCCCTTGTTAATCTTCCGACTAGTACAGCCCGATTCATCATCAAAATCACTCCTTAATTATTGATCGTCTTCGCGAACGATGAGATGACGTACAATGTCTTCAGAGAACTTTGCTAAACGATCAAATTCATTAATCGCTTCTTCTGTTCCTGCAAAGTTAATAAGAACATAGTACCCATCACGATAGTCGTTAATTTCATAGGCAAAACGCTTTTTACCCATTTCTTCAACTTTGTCAATCTCCGCACCATTGTCAGTTAAAATACTGTTGAATCGCTCAACTAATGCTGTTTGAGCTTCCTCATCAATGTCTGGGCGGATGATGTACATAATTTCATATTTTCTCATCCGTTACACCTCCTCTTGGACTTAGCGGCTCTTATTTTCAAAGAACTTTCATTCTTTTTTTAAGAGCAAGGAGTAATTGATATTTTAATTACTCACATCTTAAAATGATAGCAAATTTCACATACAAATACAACTTTTAATCATAATCTTTATACATTAAATCGGAAGTGAATGACGTCTCCATCTTTTACAATATAATCTTTACCTTCTAAGCGGATTTTCCCATTTTCTCTAGCCCCTGCCATGGAACCAGCGTCCATTAAATCATCATAGGACACTGTCTCAGCTCGAATAAAGCCTCTTTCGAAGTCTGTATGGATAATTCCTGCGGCCTGGGGCGCTGTCATGCCTTTTCTGAAGGTCCAGGCTCTAACTTCTTTTTCACCTGCTGTGAAATATGTTCCTAAATCTAAAAGATCATAGGCAGCTCTAACAAGTAAATCCAAGCCTGATTCCTGAATACCGAGTTCTTCTAAAAACATTTGCTTTTCATCCTCGTCTAATTCAGAAATTTCCTCTTCTATACTTGCGCTTACAACAACTACTTCTGCTTTCTCCACATCAGCTAATTCTCTAACCTTCTTCACATAATCATTGTCTTCTTGATTAGCAATGTCGTCTTCCCCAACATTGGCTACATATAATACTTTTTTCGCTGTTAATAAATGAAGTTGACGAACATAGTTTTGTTCTTCCTTTGTAAAGCTCAAAGCACGGACGGGTGTATCATTCTCTAAGGCTTCCTTTACTTTAGTCAGAATGGCATACTCTTCTAAAGCTTTAGGGTCCTTCTGTCTAGCTTGGCTTTCTACTCTTTTATAACGAGTATTTACAGTTTCTAAATCAGCTAAGGCTAGCTCTAAATTTATCACTTCAACGTCACTCGCTGGATCGACGATTCCAGATACATGAGTTACATTATCATTGTCAAAACAACGAACAACATGACATATGGCATCTACTTGTCTAATGTGGGATAAAAATTGGTTACCTAAACCTTCCCCTTCACTAGCTCCCTCCACAATTCCAGCAATATCTGTAAATTCAAAGGTTGTTGGAATTGTCGTTTGCGGTTTTACTACTTCCGTTAATTTATCTAAACGATTATCTGGCACTTCTACAATTCCTACGTTTGGATCAATCGTACAAAAGGGATAGTTGGCAGCCTCTGCCCCTGCCTGGGTTATTGCGTTAAATAATGTAGATTTTCCTACGTTTGGAAGACCTACAATTCCTGCTGTCAATGACATTATTACTTTTCCTCTCCTTAAGGAATTAGTTCTTTAGCGCGCTAATTACCTATTATTATAAATAAACATAAAAAAATGACAAGATAGCAAAAAGGCTATATATCAAGGGTGTAGACGCCTATTTTCTACTTTCTTATCTTATAAATATTAAACATGATGACTCTATTATAATTTAAAAAGCTTTCTTCCTAATAAATTGGACAATTTATTTCTTTTCAATTACTTTCTTCATCTTTCTGGTGAATTCCCTTCTAGGGAGCATTACGCTATGGTCACACCCCATACATTTAATTCGAATGTCCATTCCCATTCGAATGATTTGCCAACGGTTTTCTCCACATGGATGAGGTTTCTTCATCTCGACAATATCATGCAAATCAAACTCTTTTTGGCTCATGTCACTCATTCCTTTCTTCTCTAGCTATTTTACAATAACTTACTGCATTTTGAAAGATTTTACTTTAGATCAACTGGCAATTGGTATTATATGGCAATTAACCCTTCCCTATAAAGGGATAGACGATCAATTTTGCTAGTATATACAGATTCAAAACACCGTAAGCCGGATATAGGTATTGAATTAATGTTGAAAAACCTATTTTAGAAATTGGTACAATGATCAAGAGTGTTAAAAATACAATCATAAGGAACTTTAAATCTAATATTTCCCTTAGTCTTGTGACTATTCCGATCATATTTGAAGCCGCAGTGGTAAAAATAGCTAACCACAACATGACTGTCACAAATAGGAACAAGGGTTTAGAATAACCTTCTAATATTGTAAATAAAGGAATTTCATAAGCATCCACCTGTTCCTCTATATGAACTAAACTTTTATTATATATAAAGGTTACGACTCCTAGTATCAAACCACTAGCCATGCTAGATAGAAGGACTTCCTTTTTTGATCCTATTTTACTTCCTATAGCACCTAGAACAGCTATTAAAGGTAAAATATTCAAGGATGTAAAAGGAAAGGCTGCAAACCAATTTCCCTGTTTAGCTGATTCCGCCATAAGAGGAACATTTTCCACTGATATAAAGGAGATTAAAACAAATAGTAAGCCCAATATTAGTACGGGGATTACAATCTTGTTCATAGAGAGAAATCCCTCGATATTAAAGGAAAATATGCCCATTAAACTGATAGACAAAAGGAAAATACCCCACCAAGAAGATAAATCATATATTTCTCCAATAGCACCACTACCGGCTACCATAACAACAGTGGTTGCTATTAAATATACAAATATAAATATATCAAATAGCTTATGAGTCTTTCCCCCTACTATTTTTGATAATATTGCTGCATAATGCTCTGACTGTTTTTTAAAACTAATAATCATAATTGAATAACAAGATATAGCGAAAAGGAATGTAAACAAGATAATAGCCAGTCCACTTTCCGGTCCAAAAAACTGCCACAATTCCCGTCCAGATGCATATCCAGCACCGATAACGGTGCCTACAATAAGGAATGTCCAATTTAAACTAGCTTTAATCATTGATTCCTCCAAAAACGTATATTTTTACCTGTTAAAACGTATAATATACTAATATGTTTTTGGAGGGCTTACTATGCAAATTGGCGAAGAAATCTTAAGAATATATTATAAAGATAGCAATCATTCAATGAAACTAGGAAACCTCTTATATTCTTTGACACCAAGACAGGATCGTCCCATTATCATTTTATCCGTTGGTACTGATCGTTCAACGGGAGATTCCCTTGGTCCTTTTGTTGGATCCTACTTAAAGGATCATTGTAAACCACAATCTATAAAGATTTATGGAACATTGGACGAGCCAATTCATGCAAAAAATCTCCATTCCAAAATAAATTATCTTTATCAAAGGTATAAGAAGCCCTTTATTATTGCTGTAGATGCCAGTTTAGGCAAATCTAGCTCTATTGGATTTATCACATGTGGTAAAGGCCCTCTTAAGCCTGGTACAGCTATAAATAAAGACCTCCCCTCTGTTGGTGACCTTTATATTACTGGCATTGTTAACCTGGCCGGTTTCATGGAATATGCTGTTTTACAAAGCACTAGATTATCTTTAGTTATTTCAATGGCTAAATATATTAGTAAAGGAATCTCTCTTTATGATCAAAAGCTATCTCTTAGTCCTGAACCTGTCTCATTCATTAGTAACTAGACGCTATTTCTTGAATTGCTTTTAGAAACTTTTTCACTTCTTCTTCATTATTTGATGCATTAATACTTGCACGAACCATTCCCTGGTCAAGGGTTCCATACATTTCATGACACAAAGGATTACAATGCACACCTGCACGAACAGATATATTGTAATGCGTATCTAAAATCATCGCTATCTCCTGGGAAGATACATCTTTTATATTAAAGGCTACAATAGGTAAGCTACTCTTATGATTATTTAACGAGTAGGTTGTGACCCCTTCTATTTTTTTCAACCCTTTTATAAGCTCATTAAACAATAATGTTTCACGTGAAACATTCTCTTTTTGATTGTCTTCATATATTTGTAAAGCCGCATATAAACCCGCAATAGCAGGACTATTGAGAGTTCCGCTTTCAAATCTATAAGGCCATTGATCTGGTTGCTCGATTTCATCTGAAAATATACCTGTTCCTCCATGGTGAAGAGGATTCATAGGGACATCCCCCTCTACAATTAAGACACCAATACCTTGAGGTCCTAACAATGACTTATGTGCAGGGAAAGCAAGCATATTAATGCCGAAATCCTTCGCAGATATCGGGATATGTCCAACGGATTGTGAACCATCAACGATAAATAACAGATTATGCTCCCTAGCAATTTCGCCAATTTCCTTCACAGGCAAGATATCACCCGTGACATTACATACGTGAGTAATTATTATGGCTTTTGTTTGATCTGTAATAGCATTTTTGAAGCCTTCTATAATGGATTCTTCAGCCATTGGATTAACTGTTGTTACATCAACTTTGTAATTTTTCTTTATGTAATGAATGGGTCTTCGGACAGAATTATGCTCTAGTGTAGAGGTAATTATGTGATCTCCCTTTTTCCACGCTAAACCTTTAATAGCTTGGTTTAAAGCAACCGTAGCATTTTGAAAGAAAAGTACTTTTTTAGGGTCACTACTATTAAATATTTTAGATATTTTTTGACGTGTGTCCATAACCACTGAAGAAGCTTTTCTTTGTGTAGCATCCTCACTACGACCGGGACTTCCCCCTATATTTTCCATCATATTTACTAATTCATTAATGACCTGTTTTGGCTTTGGATATGAAGTTGTTGCCTGATTAAAATAAATCATCTATTCTACTTCCTTTCACAAAAATAAAGCTGACACTTTATTGTCAGCTCTTTTCTTATTCTTTTAAAAGAGTAATGATTCGTTCTAAATCATCTTCTGTATAAAAATCTATTTCAATCTTCCCCTTCTTCTTCCCCTTTTTTATATTAACTGCTGTTCCTAAACGATCTCGTAAAAGGGATTCTTTTTCTTTAATAAAGATATCCTTCTCATCTTTTTTCTTTTTCTGCAGTTTTTCTTTAGGTTTTTTCTCATTAATTTCTTGTACTAATTGCTCTACTTGCCTTACATTGAGGGCTTTAAAAGTGATTTCTTTTACTAAAGGGCTTAACTTTGTTTTATCTTTAACAGATAACAAAGCTCTTGCATGGCCCATTGATAGTTCACCATTGTTAACATAAGCAATAACATGGTCCGGTAGCGATAGTAAACGAACCATATTTGCAATGTGGGACCTACTTTTACCTAAGCGTTTCGATAGTTCTTCCTGTGTAATATCCAATTCCGTAATTAAATTCTTATAGGCTTGAGCTTCTTCTATTGGTGTCAAGTCTTCTCTTTGAAGGTTTTCTAGTAAGGCAATCTCCATCATTCTTTCATCGGTTAATTCTTTTATAATGACAGGGATTTTCTCTAGTCCTGCTTCCTTGGCTGCTCTAAATCTTCGTTCACCAACGACGATTTCATAGCCTTTAATACTCTGTCTTGCCACTAATGGTTGGATAATACCATACTCTAAGATGGAATCCTTTAATTCTTCAATAGAATCTGCGTGAAATGTTTTTCTCGGTTGATATGGATTGGGACGACATTCATTAATTGGAATTTGTGTGACTTCTTCGTGTTCCTTGGGATTTAAATCTTCTAAAACATCTGGATCAAATCCGAATGCATCAAGGCCCTTACCTAACCTTTTCACCACTTGCAATCACTTCCTTCGCTAATTCAAGATATACCTCTGCTCCTTTGGACTTTGGATCGTAAGTAATGATGGATTGTCCATGGCTAGGTGCTTCTCCGAGGCGTACATTTCTTGGGATAATGGCTTGATATACTTTATCTTGAAAATATTTTTTAACCTCTTCTACTACTTGTAAGCCTAGATTTGTTCGAGCGTCTAACATAGTTAATAGCACGCCCTCAATCATTAATGATTTATTTAAATGCTTTTGGACGAGTCTAATTGTGTTTAATAGCTGGCTCAATCCTTCTAAGGCATAGAACTCACACTGTACAGGTATTAAGACGGAATCTGCAGCTGTAAGTGCATTTAAGGTCAATAGACCAAGGGATGGCGGACAATCAATTATAATATAATCATATTGATCTCTTACTTCATCTAATGTCTTTTTAAGCCTAATCTCCCTTGATATCGTTGGTACTAACTCTATTTCAGCACCTGCTAGTTGAATAGTAGCAGGAATAACATCTAATCTGGGTACATTTGTTGGTACAATAATCTCTTTTCCACTAACTTCTTCAATTAAAACATTGTATACGCACTTATCTAAATCACCTTTATTTATGCCTATACCACTTGTTGCATTACCCTGTGGGTCTATATCTACTAAGAGTACTCTTTTTCCTAAAGTTGCAATGGATGCACTTAAATTAACAGAGCTCGTCGTTTTACCAACTCCACCCTTTTGGTTCGCAATAGCAATTACTTTACTCATAATGTCACCTGCTCATTTCTTCATATATAAACATTCATTCATTAATATTAGTTGTGTATCTTTCATTCTATCATCTTTTTCTACTAAAAAACTAGTGAAACATATAAAATCAGTCAACAATATAAAAAGCCCATCGATATAATAACTGATGGGCTTTCCCAGATAGTAATATTTGGTATTATTACTTGTTTTTCGGAATTTTTATCGTAATTTGATAAAATTCATCTAAATCTTCTTCCTCAGACTCAATTTTCAATCCTGTTTCTGAAACCATATGTAATGACTGTCTAATTGTGTTTAAAGCTATTCGCATATCGCGATTGACACCTTTTAGTTGAACACGTTTCTTCTTATCCTTCTCTTCTTTAGGATGAATAATATTTTGTATGAGTTCTTCTGTCTGCTTTACATTCAAGTGTTCTTCTAAGATTTCTTTTAACACATATAGTTGTTCTTCTTCTTTTTTAAGAGCAATTAATGCACGAGCATGACGTTCAGACACTTCCTTGTTTAACAATGCTTGTTGGACCTCTTCTGGTAAATTAAGCAATCTTAGCTTGTTTGCTATAGTCGATTGACTCTTACCTAAACGTTGTGCCAATGCCTCTTGGGTTAAGGAATGTATGTCTATTAATTGTTTATATGCTCTAGCTTCTTCAATTGCCGTTAACTCTTCTCTTTGTAAGTTTTCAATCAATGCGACAGAAGCTGTTTGTGTATCGTCCATATCACGAATGATCGCTGATACTGTGTCCCACTCTAAATGCTGGACAGCTCTCCATCGGCGCTCACCAGCTATTAGTTCATACTCATCTTTATCAAGTTTTCGAACGACAATGGGCTGAATCATTCCATGTGTATGGATTGTTCTAGCCAATTCCTCAATTTTTTCTTCATTGAATATTGTCCTAGGTTGATATCGATTGGGAACGATTTGCTCTAAAGATAATTGAACGACTTCATCAGGATTGAATTCTTCTAACTCCTCTGACTCTCGATCTCCTTTTCCAAAAAAGCGACTAAAGGGAGAATACATTATAAACACCACCTAATTCCAAACTTCATAAATTGTTTCACGTGAAACAATTAGAGGATTTGTTTGGTAAACTATTACTATTTTATCATATATATCACAAAAAGGTACTTAATTTCCCTTAAAAATATATATGGGAATTATCCTACCCTTTTATTTGATTGGACTCCTATTTGGAGTTCCTGCTTTTCTAGGATATTTCTTTTTCGTAGCTTTAACCTTATCAATCACAACAATTGAACGCTCACTTTCCTCTAAGGGCAAATGAAAGGTATGGACTTGGTCTATTTGTCCACCTAAGACCTGAATCGCCCTTTCCCCATCTGATAACTCATCATCAAAATGAGAACCCTTCATAGCAGCAAAAATACCATCCACCTTTGCAAAAGGTATACACAATTCGCTTAAGACAGACATCCTAGCCACAGCTCTTGCTGTAACTAGATCGTATCTTTCTCTGTACTTTTTATTTTGGCCTGCGTCTTCTGCCCGTGAATGAACAAATTGAACACCCTTTAAGTTTAACTCTTGGGCTAAATGCTCTAAAAAACGAATCCGCTTCTGTAGGGAATCAATAATTGTAACTTCTAAATGTGGAAAACATATCTTAAGAGGAATACTCGGGAATCCAGCTCCAGCACCCACATCACAAATGCTTGTATACTCGTCCATGTCTATATAAAATGCTAGTGAAATGGAGTCGTAAAAATGTTTTAAATAGACATCAGTCTTCTCTGTGAGCCCCGTTAAGTTCATTTTCTCATTCCACTCGACTAATAATTCGTAATATTTAGCAAATTGTTCCTCTTGCTCTTTTGTTAATTGAATATCATGAACTTTTAATTTTTCTACAAAATTTGCTGGATTCATCGAATATTTCTCCCTTTTAATTTATTCTAGCCACTTTCCCCTGTTCAATATATACGAGTAAGATCGAAACATCTGAAGGTGTTACCCCTGATGTTCTCGAAGCTTGCCCTACGGATAAGGGCCTTACTTTCTTAAGTTTTTCTTTTGATTCGATTGATAAACCTTTAATAGCATCATAATCAATGTTATCTGGTATCTTCTTATCTTCAAGGTTTTTCATTCGATCAACTTGTTCCTTAGCCTTCTTTATATATCCCTCATATTTTACCTGTATTTCTACTTGTTCTTTCACATCATCAGAATATAAAGAGCAGGCATGAGTCATTTCTTCAATCATTTGATAGGTAATTTGTGGTCGTTTTAATAAGTCATAGGCCTTTTGTGCTTCCTTGATTGGTGTAGATTTTGCTTCTTCTAACACTTTATTTACATGGGGCTCTGCCTTAATCATTATTTTATTTAAACGAGTCTTTTCTAACTCAATATGCTCCTTTTTCTTTAGGAATTGTGCATAACGCTCTTCTGAGATTAGACCGAGTTGATAACCGTATTCTGTTAATCGTAAGTCCGCATTATCATGTCTTAATAAGAGGCGATACTCTGCTCTAGATGTCAGTAGCCTATAAGGTTCTCTTGTTCCCTTTGTAACTAGGTCATCTATGAGTACTCCTATATAAGCTTCTGAACGATCAGGCACAAAGGGATCTTTCCCTAAGACTTTAGCAGCCGCATTAATTCCTGCGATAATTCCTTGCCCTGCAGCCTCTTCATAACCTGATGTACCATTAATTTGTCCGGCTGTAAATAACCCTTGAATATTTTTGCTTTCTAAAGTTGGCCATAATTGTGTTGGGATGACTGAATCATACTCAATCGCATAACCTGGGCGCATGATTTCTGCCTCTTCCAGTCCTGGGATTGACTTAATGACGTCGTCTTGAATCCATTCTGGTAATGAAATGGATAAACCTTGGACGTAGACCTCTTCCGTATCCCATCCTTCTGGTTCTAAAAAGACTTGGTGTCTTGGCTTATCATAGAATCTTACAATTTTATCCTCTATCGAAGGACAATATCTAGGTCCTGAGCCTTGTGTGGCACCAGAATACATGGCTGATGAATCTAAATTATCATTAATAATTTTGTGAGTTGTTTCATTTGTATAGGTTAACCAGCAAGATACTTGGTCGTCGATAAACTCCGTAGTTTCATAGGAGAATCCTTGATGTTTATCATCTCCTGGTTGTTCTTCTGTTTTAGAATAATCAACGGATCGGTTATGGACTCTTGGAGGTGTACCTGTACTAAACCTTGTTAAATCAAAGCCTAATTCTTCAAGGTTCTCCGAAAGCTTTACAGAAGCCCTCTGGTTATTTGGACCACTTTCATATTCCAAGTGACCAATTAATACCTTTCCACGCATGAATGTTCCTGTTGTAATAACAACAGAATCTGCATAATAACCCATTCCCGTTTCGGTAACAACACCTTTACAGACTCCATCTTCTACAATAAGTTCATCAACCATTCCTTGTAAGATGGTTAAATTCTCTTGTTCTTCAATTACTCGCTTCATTTCTTGAACATATAAAGCTTTATCTGCCTGGGCTCGTAGTGCCTGTACTGCTGGCCCTTTTCTCGTATTTAACATACGCATTTGAATATATGTTTTATCAATCACCTTACCCATTGCTCCACCAAGGGCGTCAATTTCTCGAACGACAATCCCTTTAGCAGGCCCACCTAAGGATGGGTTACAGGGCATATAGGCAATCATATCTAAATTAAGGGTAAGCATGAGCGTTTTTGCTCCCATTTTTGCAGCAGCAATTCCCGCTTCAACACCCGCATGTCCTGCTCCAACGACTATACAATCGTATTTACCCGCATTATGCACCATTGCTTTCCTTCCTTTCTTCATTTTATTTTCCTAAACAAAACTGGGAAAATAATTGATCAATTAATGCTTCACTTGCTGTATCGCCGATAATTTCACCGAGTAATTCCCAAGTCCTCGTAATATCAATTTGGACAATATCGATGGGAATCCCCATGTCTAAAGCTTCCATGGCTTCTTCTAGATGCCTCTGGGCTTCTTTTAAAAGCTGGATATGTCGTGCATTAGATACATAGGTGAAATCTCCTGTATCGACTTCTCCTGCATAAAACAATGTAGCAATGGCAGATTCTAATTCATCGATTCCATCGTCCTCTAAAATAGACATTGGAATAATTGGACGGCCCTTCGCTAATTGTTCTACCTGCTCCATATCGATAGCCTTCGGTAAATCCGTTTTATTTAAGATAATGACAGCTTGTAAATCCTTTACCGCTTCAAATAATTTAATATCATCTTCAGTTAAAGCTTCATTATAATTTAAGACAAACAACAATAAGTCAGATTCCTTTAATACTTGATGGGATCTCTCTACCCCTATTCGTTCAACGATATCTTCTGTCTCTCTAATTCCAGCTGTATCAATCAACTGAAGTGGAACGCCTCGAACATTGACATACTCTTCAATTGTATCTCTTGTTGTACCTGGAATTTCCGTAACAATTGCCTTGGTCTCCTGAACCAGTGTATTCATGAGGGAAGATTTTCCTACATTTGGACGGCCGATAATTCCTGTCTTTATACCTTCACGCAAGATTTTTCCTTGTCTAGCTACTTGTAAGAGACGTTCAATCTCTTCATGAACTTCCCTTGTCTTCGTATTCATAAGTTCATGACTCATCTCTTCGACGTCATCATACTCAGGATAATCAATATTAACTTCTACGTGGGCAACTGTTTCTATTAATTCATCCCGTAACTTCTGAATTAAACTGGACAATCTCCCGTCTACTTGATTAACTGCTACAGACATAGCCTTATCCGTTTTAGCTCGAATTAAATCCATGACCCCTTCCGCTTGGGATAAGTCAATTCTCCCATTTAAAAAGGCGCGCTTTGTAAATTCGCCAGGTTCTGCCAGTCTCGCTCCGTTCTCAAGTAATAGTTCTAAAACCCGGTTTACAGCAACCATTCCACCATGGCAATTAATTTCAACAACGTCTTCTCGTGTATAGGTTCTCGGTCCCAGCATCACAGTAGTCATTACCTCATCAACTAATTGTTCTGTAGTTGGGTCTACTACCTTTCCATAATGAATGGTATGGGAGTTTACTTTTTGCAAATTTGCACCTTGATATATTTTCTTCGCAATTTCGATTGCTTTTGAACCGCTCAATCGAACAATTCCAATCGCACCTTCACCAATTGGTGTTGAAATAGCTGTAATTGTATCTTCAGCCATCATGAATCACCTCCATAATTATAAAAATATATATAAATAACTTCATTAAAAATTCATCCTTACTAATGGTATAGAATATCACAAAATCGCCATTCTATCCATATAAGGACATTCTTATAAAGGATTCGGATTTTATTACTGAAAGAGTATATTAATTTTATACA